>Ga0233379_1000017_pt1 | contig 26606 bp, 25 predicted proteins | sample ElkDunMinimDraft_8_FD_180679 | JGI IMG/M metagenome (GOLD analysis project Ga0233379, IMG submission 180679) | Fecal eukaryotic communites from dung pellets of Tule Elk in California, USA - Elk Dung F1 | ecosystem: Host-associated > Mammals > Digestive system > Large intestine > Fecal | place...
GAATGTCAAACCTCGTGAAGGAGGTTTAGAGAAAGAAAAGGCATGGAATGACCCTGTTATGGTGGCAATTCCCGATTTGACCGGATTATCTATAGAAGAGCTCAGAACCCAATTAGTATCGCTTAACTTAGACATTGCAGGAAAGGGTGACAAGGTTGTCAAGCAGTCTCCAGAACCTGGAACAAAAGTAAAAGAAGGGTCAACTATTCGGATTTATCTTGGCGATTAAAGGAAATCGTTATAAAATTAATAGTAACGTTCAAGGCTTGAGGCTTTCTAAATGGTGATATATCACTTTTTGGAAGCCTCAATAAGTATATTCTCTTATATTTTTTTGAATAAAAATTACCCTATTCACATAGCAAACTGTTCATATTTGATGTATGATAATGTAGGCTTGAAATATTGATTAAGGAGATAAAAAGAATGAAACTACATACATTGCTTTCATCACTACCATTTTATAAAAGTGATGATAATCAAAATCCAACCATTACATCAATTGAAAATGACAATCGCCTTATTCAACAAGGAAGCTTGTTTGTATGTGTAAAAGGCTATACGGTAGACGGTCATGACTTTGCGGCAGATGCTGTTTCGAGAGGTGCGGCAGCAGTTATAGCACAAAGACCTCTGGATCTTTCGGTACCTGTCATTATTGTGAAGGACTCTGTTCGTGCAATGGCGGTTTTAGGTGATTATTTTTATAATCATCCTACTCAAAAACTTACTTTAATCGGTATTACAGGTACAAATGGTAAAACAACAATTAGTCATTTGATAGAGAAAATTGTTAGAGATACAAAGAAAAAGACTGGTATTATCGGTACGATGTATACAAAAATTGATGATGAAATTCTAGAAACGAAAAATACTACACCTGATAGTGTGACGTTACAAAAGACATTCCATCGCATGGTTGAGAATGATATTGATGTAGCTGTAATGGAAGTTTCATCACATGCCTTGGAGCTTGGAAGAGTTCATGGTTGTGACTATGATATCGCTATTTTTTCTAATTTGACTCAGGACCATCTTGATTTTCATAAAACAATGGAAAACTATAAATTCGCAAAATCATTATTGTTTTCTCAGTTAGGTAATAAATTTGATGAGAAAAAACGTAAATTTGCCATTATTAATCAAGACGACGAGGCTTCAGCTGACTTCATTAAATATACAGCTGCCCATGTTCTTACATACGGGATTGATCATAATGCGGATATTATGGCAAAGAATATTGTTGTTACTTCTAAAGGGACGACATTTACACTTCATGCACAAGGTATAATGAAAGAGGTACAATTACAGTTAGTTGGCAAGTTTAGTGTTTATAATGTTTTGGCAGCTGTTTCTGCTGGGGTTTGTCTAGGGCTGGCCTTGGATCATATCATCGCCTCATTACAAGAAGTAAAAGGTGTTTCCGGCCGATTTGAACTTGTTAATGAAGGGCAAGATTACACAGTAATTGTTGATTATGCACATACGCCTGATAGCCTTGAAAATGTTTTAAAAACAGTGAATGAATTCTCAAAAGGTGAAACGTATGTAATTGTCGGCTGTGGGGGAGATCGTGATCGCACGAAACGCCCAATTATGGCAAATATTGCATGTCAATATGCTACTCACCCAGTCTTTACTTCAGATAACCCTCGAAGTGAAAATCCTGAAGATATTTTAAAGGACATGGAAGCAGGGGTATTAGGGAAGGATTATACTGTAATTGTTGATCGAAAAGAGGCAATCACAAAAGTAATAAATGAAGCGAAGTCAAATGATGTTATCTTAATTGCTGGAAAAGGGCATGAGACATATCAACAAATTGGGGCAACAAAATTTGATTTTGACGATCGTGAAGTTGCTCGTGAAGCTATAAAAAGTAGACAGTCATGAAAAAATCATGATTAATTAAACTAATTAATATATTATGAGTGTGAATAAGATGGTTTCAAATGAAGTCGATGTAAGTGTAATGTATAAGCAGTAAAGTATATTTCATACAATCGTATTAAAATCTTAAATCGCTTTACGCACTTGGAGAGGAAGTTTTAAAATTATGGAACAGGTTATATTTTTTACAATACTAACAGGATTTTTAATAACAGTGCTATTATCTCCTGTTTTTATTCCTTTTCTGAGACGTTTAAAATTTGGGCAAAGTATTCGTGAAGAGGGTCCGCAATCACATCAAAAGAAAACAGGAACACCTACAATGGGTGGATTAGTTTTCTTATTATCCATTACTGTTACAACAATCATCATGATTTCTAAATACAGTGAAGCTTCTACAAACACATTTCTATTGTTGTTTGTAACGCTAGGTTTCGGTCTTCTTGGATTTTTGGATGACTTCATTAAAGTTGTTATGAAGAGAAATTTAGGATTAACGTCTTTACAAAAGCTAATCGGACAAATCGTTATTGCAGTTGTTTTTTATTTCGTTTATAAAAATACTGCTGGTTTTACTCCAGAACTTTCTATACCAGGAACAGACATATCTTTACATGTTGGATGGTTCTACATTGTTATTATTATTTTCTGGTTAGTTGGATTTTCGAATGCTGTCAATTTAACGGATGGACTTGATGGATTAGTATCAGGTACGGCTGCGATTGCCTTTGGAGCATTTGCTGTTTTAGCTTGGAATGCTGGACAATATGATGTATCCATTTTCTCGGTAGCTGTAGTTGGTGCAGTGCTGGGCTTTTTGGTGTTTAACGCTCATCCAGCCAAAGTATTTATGGGTGACACAGGTTCTTTAGCTTTAGGTGGAGCGCTTGCTACAGTTGCCCTTTTAACAGGTCTTGAATTGCTTCTTGTCATTATTGGTGGTGTGTTCGTAATTGAAACTTTATCAGTTATCATACAAGTAGCTAGCTTTAAAACAAGAGGAAAAAGAGTTTTTAAAATGAGTCCTCTTCACCATCATTATGAATTATCAGGATGGTCAGAATGGAAAGTAGTTGTCACTTTTTGGTCAGTAGGACTTTTGTTTGCAATTTTAGCAATTTACTTAGAGGTGTGGTTATAATTGAAAACTCCAGAATATTATATGAGTAAAAAAGTATTAGTATTAGGTCTAGCAAAAAGCGGTGTAAGTGCAGCCCTTTTACTTCATAAACTAGGCGCATTTGTAACAGTCAATGACCAAAAGCCCCTTTCTGAAAATCCTGAGGCTCAAAGCTTATTAGAACAAGGGATTAAAGTAGTGTGCGGCGGACATCCATTGGAACTTTTGGATGAAGGGTTTCAACTAATTGTTAAAAATCCTGGAATTCCTTATTCTAATCCTCTTATTAAAGGTGCTATAGAGAAGGGAATTCCAGTTATAACGGAAGTAGAGTTAGCTTATCAAATAAGCGAGGCACCAATTGTTGGAATTACAGGTACGAACGGAAAAACAACTACAACAACATTAATCTATGAAGTGTTGAAAGCAGCTGGATTAAATCCATTGATTGCAGGTAATATCGGTACAGTAGCTTCAGGTGTTGCAATGGAAGCGAAAAAAGAAAATACAATTGTTATGGAGCTTTCATCCTTCCAACTAATGGGTATTCGAACTTTCGCTCCGAAAATCGCATTAATCACTAACCTTTATGAGGCGCACCTTGATTATCATGGTAATTTCGATTCCTATTGCACTGCCAAAAGCAATATAACGAAATATCAAACTAACAATGACTATTTAGTATATAACGCAGACCAACAAGAGGTTATTCAAGTTGCAGAGCAATCGATTGCAACCACTGTACCTTTCTCTGTTAAACAAGTAGTAGATAATGGAGCTTATATTGAAGATGGTGTAGTGAAATTTAAGGGAGAAACGATTATATCTTTAGCAGATATCGTTCTTCCAGGTCAGCACAATTTAGAAAATATTTTAGCGACAGTTTGTGTGTGCAAAATACAAGGTGCTAGCAATGAAGCTATTTATCAAGTATTAACAACTTTTAAAGGGGTAAAGCACCGACTACAATTTGTAGAGAAAATTAACGGCAGAAAATTTTATAATGACTCAAAGGCAACGAATATTTTAGCGGCTTCGAAAGCATTAGGCTCATTTAATGAACCGACGATTTTACTTGCTGGAGGCCTGGATCGTGGCAATGAATTTGATGAATTAAAGCCGTATCTTAAGCATGTCAAAGCAATCATTACATTTGGGCAAACAGCAGAGAAAATTAATAGAGTTGCAAAGGAAGCAGGTATATCGGTAATAAAAACAGTCGATACTGTGAAGGAAGCTGTACCAGTTGCTTATGAACTATCTGAAGAAGGCGACTGTATACTGCTTTCACCTGCTTGTGCAAGCTGGGATCAGTATAAAACTTTTGAAGTAAGAGGAGACATTTTTATTGATGCTGTGCATAAGCTAAAATAAGAGCTTGTATTAGAGTAATGTATTTGTTTTACTCTATGTAAATGGCTTTATCAAGGCAAAGGACTATTCAAAAATAGCAATATTTTTGTTTGGCCTTTTCCTTGAAAAGCCATTTTTTATACTAGTACAAGCTCTAATATGACCGTTAGAGGTGTAGAACTGTGCACACAAAAAAAAGCAATCCTGATTTCATCTTAATCGTTGTAACATTAATGTTACTATCAATTGGCTTAATCATGGTGTATAGTGCGAGTGCCATATGGGCGGCCTATAAATTTGATGATTCCTTTTTCTTTGTTAAAAGGCAGATGTTATTTGCCGGTATAGGTGTTTTTGCTATGTTTTTTATTATGAATATTAATTATTGGACTTGGAGAACATGGGCAAAAGTACTGGTGATTGTCTGTTTCATTTTATTGATTGCAGTTTTAATTCCTGGAATTGGTATGGAACGTAATGGTTCGAGAAGTTGGATTGGCGTCGGGGCATTTTCCATTCAGCCGTCAGAATTTATGAAGCTAGCTATGATTGCTTTTTTAGCGAAATTTTTATCCGAGCAACAAAAATATATTACTACGATAAAGAAAGGCTTAGCTCCATCATTGGGCCTTGTTTTCTTAGCATTTGGGATGATTATGCTTCAACCAGATTTAGGAACTGGAACAGTTATGGTTGGCACTTGTGTTGTGATGATATTTGTTGCAGGAGCACGAATCATTCATTTCGTTTGGCTTGGATTGATGGGAGTTGCTGGCTTTGTTGTATTGGTTTTATCAGCTCCTTATCGGATTAAACGAATTACGTCGTTTCTAGATCCGTGGGAAGATCCTTTAGGAAGTGGCTTTCAAATCATACAATCATTATTAGCAATTGGCCCTGGAGGATTATTCGGTCTTGGATTAGGTCAAAGTCGACAAAAGTTTTTTTATCTTCCTGAACCTCAAACCGATTTTATTTTTGCGATTATTTCAGAAGAGTTAGGTTTTATCGGAGGAAGCTTTGTTATTTTGCTATTTGCCCTATTATTATGGCGAGGTATCCGAATTGCTTTAGGTGCACCAGACCTTTATGGAAGCTTTGTTGCGGTAGGAATCATTAGCATGGTTGCCATCCAAGTTATGATCAATATAGGAGTTGTTTCGGGGTTAATCCCGGTAACTGGTATCACATTACCGTTTTTAAGCTACGGTGGCTCTTCTCTAACGCTAATGTTAATGGCCATTGGGGTGCTATTAAATATAAGCAGGTACTCTAGATATTGATTAGGATGTTACGAAATAATAGCATACTAAAGATGACCAAATTGGATAATAATTTGGTCTTTTATTTGTTTAAGATTTTTTTAGATTACTTTCAGTAACTTTGTTACCTAACTATAAGTAGTGATAATAGATTGAATTTTTCTAAGGATGATTGCTTTGCACGGGGCTTATTATGAGTCTACTTAAGCGCAAAGTACGTGTAACTCTGAAAAGTGTTCGTTTGTGACAGTATTTTAACAGAGTTTTTTAAAAAAATGGATAAATTTAACTTTATGATGATTATAAATTTGTTAAATTGGAATTTTATGTTAAATTTATTATTAGGAGGTAATAAATGAAATTTCATAAGTGTTCATTTTAAATTTTTAGCATGTGCTTTAAACCTTGAACTCTTCAATATCATTTATACTTCATTAATCATAGTAAGCTTCTAATTGCTTATTTTGAAGTGTGTTATAATTCAATGTTGATTTTTCTAGATCCCGTATGCCTTGTGGAAACCATTTGTTCACAGTTAAAATCAATAATTTTAAGAAATAGAGTCTTTTTTACTAGGAAACATATTCATTTTAAGGTAAAATAAACCATTCGCAGTGTTGTCTTTAGCACTTCTTTCTTCAATAGGTAAAATGTAGGGTGTAAAAATATTGACAAATCAACTTTTTGTTAATTTGCATCTTACTATATTACTAAAAAGTGTAGTAAAATAGATGCAAGTATGAACTATTAAAAATCAATCGAGAATAATTATTTCAGAATAATATATGAGGTGAATGAATGAAAATCGTTATTAGTGGTGGAGGTACTGGTGGACATATTTATCCAGCTCTTGCGTTAATAAGAGAAATTCAAAGGAAAAATAAGGATTGCTCTTTTTTATACATAGGAACAGAAAAGGGATTAGAAAGCACATTGGTGCGAAGAGAAAACATACCATTTAAATCAATTGAAATAACAGGCTTTAAACGTAAGTTATCGTTTGAAAACGTAAAAACCATTAAACGTTTTTTTAAAGGTGTATCCGATAGTAAGAAAATGCTAAAGGAATTCGATGCGGATGTTGTTATTGGTACAGGCGGTTATGTGTGTGGACCTGTTGTATATGCAGCAGCTAAATTAGGCATACCAACAATCATTCATGAACAAAATAGTGTACCAGGTTTAACGAATAAGTTTTTAAGTCGTTATGCAACAAAAATTGCTGTATGTTTTCCTGAAGCAGAAGGATTTTTCCCAAAAGAAAAAACATCTTTCACTGGGAATCCAAGAGCATCCGAAGTTTTAGCTTTTTCAGGTAAGCAAGGTTTGAAATCTCTTGGACTAGATCCAATGAAAAAGACGGTTCTTGTAGTCGGTGGTAGTCGAGGGGCACGACCGATTAATGAGGCTATCCTAAATATTATGGCTGAATTAGAGAAGAAGCCGTATCAATTATTATACGTAACGGGAGAAGTTCATTACGAAAAGGTTCTTGAGGAAATGCAATCAGTAGGCAATCCTTCTAATGTTCTTGTTAAACCGTTTATCTATAATATGCCTGAGGTGTTAGCAGGTGTTGACTTAGTAGTAGCTAGGTCTGGAGCAACAACATTGGCAGAGCTGACTGCATTAGGAGTGCCAAGTGTGTTAATTCCTAGCCCGTATGTAACGAATAACCATCAAGAAAAAAATGCGGATTCCCTTGTAAAACAAGGCGCCGCATTGATGATTTTAGAAAAAGAGCTTACTGGTCCAAAGCTGTTAGATAGTATTGACCGAATTTTATTAAATAGTAATGAACTGTACAAAATGAAATCAGCAGCAAAAAGTTTAGGCATCCCAGATGCTAGTGACCGATTGTATACGTTAATGAAAGAAATTACGGTGACTGCTAAACGCAGCTAATTATGATTAATTATCCATATGCAGTCTTATTTGATTGCATATGGTGTGATTAACTTGTACGAGAGGTGAATTACTTGGAGAAAGGAAACGTTGTTTCATTAGAAGACCGAATTCCAAAGCTTAAACAACGAAGAAGGAAAAAAGCTAACAGAAGAGCTGTTATATTGTTATCTCTTTTCTTTTTATTACTAATACTCGTATTGTACTTTCTATCTCCTATTAGTCATGTTAAGCAAGTCACTGTGAAAGGAAATCAATACTTATCTGATGAAATACTTGTTGAAACAAGCAATATTTCAACGGGAATGAATATTTGGAAGCTTGATAAAAAACAAATAGTACACGATTTAGAGTCGATTAAAGAAATAAATAATGTTTCTATTAGTATTAAATTTCCCAATACAGTGCAAATTACTGTGGGTGAGCATGAACGTTTGGCATACGTGCTGAAGGAATCTGAATTCTACCCTATATTAGCAAATGGTGAGAGTTTGGAAGCTATTGATCAGCATAAGTTTCCAATCAATGCACCATTATTGATTGGATTTAAAGAAGGTAAAGAATTGGAAGTAATTCTCGGCGCATTAGAGGAACTACCAGAAGAAATAAGTAATGCTATTTCTGAAATTCATTATGATCCCACTGAAACTGATAAATTTCATGTAAGGATTTTTATGAACGACGGTTACGAGATTGTTGCTAGTTCAAGAACTCTAGCAGAAAAAATCATCCATTATCCTTCTATTGTCAGCCAGTTGGATCCGGATGTTAAAGGTGTTATTGATTTGGAAGTCGGTACATATTTTCGAAAGTATGATTGAGTATGAATTTAATACTACGACTCATATAAATTAGACAGAATGAAGGGGGGCTAGAATACAAAATGAAACTAAAGGGTACTCATGTAATTCTTTCTATTGTTTTTCTAGTTTTGGGATTCATGTTTGCCTTTTCATATAATTTGACAAAAGAAAATAGTGGACAAGCTGAATTAAATGAAAAATGGAATCAAGAATATCAGCTGCGAGAACGATTAATTACCCAAGAAGAGAAAAATAGAGAGCTACAAAAGCAGGTTGCGAAAATTCATGAGGAAATCTCTGAGATTGAAGGAGAACTTGCTAATGAAGAGCATGTATTGTCGGAGCTTGCTTCTGAAACTGAAAAGTATCGAATGTTTTTAGGTAAGGTCAAAGTGAAGGGGTCTGGATTGAATGTAACATTGACAGATGGTGAATATAATCCGTCTATTCACAATATCAATGATTACATTGTTCATGAACAGCATGTGTTTAATGTTATTAATGAACTGTATATATCAGGCGCTTCGGCAGTAGCTATAAATGGACAAAGGTTAAATCATAATTCCTATATCGTTTGTAATGGTCCGGTCATTACGGTTGATGGACAACAACATCCGGCCCCATTTGTCATTTCAGCAGTTGGAAAACCTGATGTTTTAGAGGCTGCTTTACTATTGACAGGTGGCGTTCGTGACCAATTGGTGAACGAAAATATTATTATTTCGATTGAAAAGAAAGATGATATTACATTAGATCCGGTTATTGGTAGTTAAGGTTTGGTGAAGCTTATGTTAAATAACTACAAAGTGGGTTTTGTTTTTGTATCGATCGTGTTTGGCTTTATGCTTGCTGTTCAATTTAAAATTGTACAGGAACCCCAAGAGAGAGATACTAGGGATATATGGCAATTAAAGGCTGATTTAGTTAGCGAACAACAAAGGCAAACGAATTTATTAAAAGAAATATCAACATTAGAATCGCAACTTTCAAACTATAAAACGGAAAGACATGAAAGTAAAGAACAGGCGCTTAGGGAAACGTTAGAGGAATTGAAAAAAGAGGCTGGATTGACCGAAATTACATCATCCGGCGTTATTTTGACTATTACACCATTATCAGATGAGTTACTGTTAAACAGGCCACCAAGTGGTATTTCGCCTGAGTTATTAAATAGATTAGTTAATGAACTGAATCAATATCAGGCAGAGGAAATTTCTATTAATGAGCAACGTATGATTAATTCCTCTGTAATCAGGGACATTAATGGGGTAACAACAATTGATGGTTATCCTCTAGATTCATTTCCTATTGAGGTAAAAGTAATCGCTAAAGATGCTGGAAATGTTAGAGATCGTTTGAAAGTAGGAAAAGCTATTGAAGAGTTTTTTATGGAAGATTTAATGTTGGATATATCAGAGCCAATTACATCATTAACAATTCCAGCCTATAAAAATACAATCGAAGTACAGGAAATGGAACCAGTACTATCAGAATAAAGGAGACGGAGATTAAAATGTGGTTGCCTATTTTTGGTCTTTGTATTGGTATTGCTCTAGGACTACTAACGGATATTAACATACCAGCTGAATATGCAAATTATTTATCAATTGCCATCTTAGCAGCACTTGATACATTGTTTGGAGGTATAAGGGCTTATCTTCAAAATGTGTATGATGAATTGGTATTTGTTTCTGGTTTCTTTTTTAATATCATTTTAGCTGCAAGTTTATCTTTTCTAGGCGTACATCTTGGTGTAGACTTGTATTTAGCAGCAGTATTTGCTTTTGGGGTTCGATTGTTCCAAAATATTGCAGTAATAAGAAGAATTATGTTGGCCAAAATTAGTTCTAAAAAAAATCAAAAGAATGCTTAAAAAAAATTCCCTTTTATGTTAACTTTAAGACCATAGAAGGGGAATTTTAAATAAATATTTATGTTAGTTATAGTGTTTTTCTAACATTTATACTATTCTATTATCATATACGATAGTTATAAATTTATTGTTTACTATAATCCTTAATAAGGAGGTGCCATGGAATGAACAGCAATGAAATTTATGTTAGTCTTGACATCGGTACATCCAGTGTAAAAGTAATCATTGGCGAAATGGTTCATGACACTTTTAACATACTTGGTGTAGGTAATGTAAAATCAGCAGGATTACGAAAAGGTTCAATTGTAGATATTGATGAAACCGTTCATTCTATAAAAAAAGCTGTCGAGCAGGCAGAGCGAATGGTTGGTATGGAAATCAAGAAGGTAATTGTAGGTATTAGTGGTAATCATGTGTTACTTCATCCATGTCATGGGGTTGTAGCAGTGTCAAGTGATAATAAAGAGATTACACAAACCGATGTAATGAGAGTTCGAGAAGCCGCTGAAGTTATGACAATTCCGTCTGATCGAGAGGTAATAGAAGGTATTCCACTTGAATATAAAGTGGACGAGCTAGATGAGATTAATGATCCACGCGGAATGATCGGTGTTCGTTTAGAAATGAAAGGTATAATACTTACTGGATTAAAGACTTTATTACATAATACTTTACGCTGTGTTGAAAGAGCTGGTCTAGAAATAGTAGAAATTGCACTTCAACCGTTAGCAGCCGGTTCCCTTGTTCTTTCAAAAGACGAGAAAGACCTAGGTGTAGCAATGGTCGATATTGGAGGCGGTTCTACTACGGTAGCAGTATTCGAAGATGGACATCTTGCTTCTACTTTTGTAATTCCAATCGGAGGCGAAACAATTACAAAGGATTTATCAATTGTACTTCGAACAACTATGGAAGAAGCAGAGAAGGTTAAATTAAAACATGGACATGCTTATTATGATGATGCTTCCGAAGAAGAAATTTTTCAAATTCCAATCATAGGTAGCGATCAAAAGCTATCCTGTAATCAACTAATGTTAGCAGAAATTATTGAAGCAAGATTAAGTGAAATTTTTGAACTTGTAATGGAGCAACTTAGAAGACAAGGTTTCAGAGATATCCCTAGTGGTTTTGTTTTGACAGGTGGGGTAGTTAAAATGCCTGGTGTCTTAGAATTGGCACAAGGTATTTTACAGAATCGAGTAAGAACGGCTGAGCCTAATTATATTGGAGTCCGTGAACCTCAATATACAACGGCTGTAGGCTTGTTAAAGTACACATGGCAAAAAGCTAGACAACAAGGTATTTCCATAGGAAACTCAGTTGTTCCAACTATGCCTCAAAAACAAGAAAAGAAACAAAACAGACAACCTGAAATGGTACCTGCGGATGAGAAATATCCAAAGAATCCAAATGAAAAAGGAAAAATAAAAAAACTACTGGGTTATTTCTTTGAATAATACAGTTCAAAGATATTTGTGAAACTAGGAGGAATAACATGTTAGAGTTTGAATCTAATTTAGATGCATTAGCTACAATAAAAGTAATTGGAGTTGGCGGTGGCGGAAATAACGCAGTCAATAGAATGATTGAGCACGGCGTACAAGGTGTAGATTTTATTGCAGTAAATACGGATGCGCAAGCTTTGAATCTATCAAAAGCAGAAGTGAAAATGCAAATTGGTGGTAAGCTTACACGAGGTTTAGGGGCAGGTGCTAACCCTGAGGTAGGTAAAAAGGCTGCTGAAGAAAGCAGAGAGCAATTAGAAGAAGTCCTTCGTGGTGCTGATATGGTATTCGTAACAGCAGGAATGGGTGGAGGAACTGGTACTGGTGCAGCACCTGTAATTGCTAGCATTGCTCGTGATTTAGGAGCTTTGACTGTAGGGGTTGTAACTAGACCATTTACTTTCGAAGGACGTAAAAGATCGAATCAAGCTCAAGGCGGTATTGGAGCTATGAAGGATGCGGTTGATACTTTAATCGTTATACCGAATGATCGATTATTAGAGATTGTTGATAAGAACACACCAATGTTAGAAGCTTTCCGTGAGGCTGATAATGTACTTCGTCAAGGTGTTCAAGGTATTTCAGATTTGATTGCCGTACCAGGACTAATTAACCTTGACTTTGCAGATGTTAAAACAATTATGAGTAATAAAGGTTCAGCATTAATGGGTATCGGTGTTTCTTCAGGAGAAAATCGTGCTGCAGAAGCTGCTAAAAAAGCTATTTCATCACCATTACTTGAGACTTCCATTGATGGAGCTCAAGGCGTATTGATGAACATTACTGGTGGAACGAACTTGAGCTTATTTGAAGTTCAAGAAGCTGCAGATATTGTTGCATCTGCATCTGATCAAGAAGTGAATATGATTTTCGGTTCTGTTATTAATGAAAATCTTAAGGATGAAATTGTCGTGACAGTAATTGCTACTGGATTCAGTGAAGTGGAAGCACAACCTAGAACAATTCGTCCGAATATCGGTCAAAACAGACCAGTTGCTACGAACAAATTCAATTCACAAGAAAAAACAAGAGCTGAATTTCAAGATAATAGAAATAATTCATCAGCAGTAATTGATGATGAGTTGGATATTCCGACATTTTTACGTAACCGTAATCGTAACTAATTTTAACAATAAGGGAGGCTGCTAGAAAGGAAACTTTCTAGTCGGCCTCTTTTTATTTTTTTCTCCTGTTTCTTTTGTTGAAGTGGAGAGTGGTTAATCTTGCAAGAAAAAAGTATTTTCTGAACTTGGTAAAACAATAATCTTTTAGAAAGCAACCTCAAACGAGAAATGCTTTAATGCGGCTATTATATGATTTGTGCGTTTATTTAACATAAATAATATATTTTTAACCATCTAGCGACAAAATAGTGAAAAATCTGAAGAAAAAACTCTTTTTTATTATCCACAAAGTGACACACTTTTAAGGTTGATGTACGCTATACTTTTTGCAATATAGCAGAAATTAGATAGGAGGAGAATAATTGGTAGCCTATCTAGATTTAATTATTCTTTTAAATTGGTTTTTTGACTGCTTATTGCTTTATTGGTCCTCCCTTCTAATTAAAAGAAAAGTTTCTTTAATTCGAATAGCTTTTGGAGGAGCTATTGGTGCCTTATTTATTGCTATTTCCTTCACATCATTTTACACTCTGACGAATTCTGTATTGGCAAAGCTAGTAGTTTCCTTGATTATGATATTCATTACTTTTGGATATAAACGAATGAAAGTGTATGCAAAAGCGTGTTTAACATTTTATTTCGTAACATTTTTAACGGGCGGAATATTAATAGGAATTCATTTTTTGTTTTCTTATCAGTTAATTGGTGGAAATATGAGTTATTTTTATATGACAAAGAGCTTTGGTGATCCAATTAGTTGGATGTTTGTAATATTTGGTTTTCCTATAACTTGGATGTATTCCAAAAAGGTTTTTGCAGATATGGAGGTAACGCAAGCCTTTAATCAAGGAATTGTAACAGTTGTGATAAAAATTAAAGATCAGGTTATACAATGTAACGGTTTGATAGATACGGGCAATCAGCTCTATGAGCCGTTGACAAATATCCCTGTCATGATTTTATCGACGAACTTGCTTCGTGAAAAACTTCCTTCGGATGTGGAAGATTTACTTGAACAGCCAATTTTTTCTAACAGATTGTCGACATATACAGACAGTAGCTGGGGAGAAAGAATCAGGCTAATTCCATATAAGGTAGTAGGTAGCGATCAACAATTACTGATTGCTTTTCGCCCAGATTGGATAAAGATCATCCGAAAAGGTGAGACCGGAATTGTTCAAAGGGGATTAGTTGGGCTAACAAAGCAACAGCTATCACACGATGGAGGCTTTGATTGCATTATCCATCCTAAAATGGTCATTTCTATGGAAAATCAAACTGCGTAATGAAGGAACTAGCTATAATTTTGGGTTGTTTTAATAGTATATGTAAAGATTTGGACCATAATCAATAAGGTATATGAAAAGAGCTTAATGAAAGGCTGGTTTCTAAAAGATTGTTGTTTTAAATAAGTTACTAAAATGCCAAGTTGATAATAAAGAAGGTTGATTTTAGCTACGGACGGTGACTCAGGTGAGTCAGGCAAGTGCTTTTGCGCTCTAGGAGGCTCATTGCACTTCCTGCGGAAATTGTCCGTCCATTAACGTAAATCATTAGGCAACAAAGTATGCAAAAACAGCCTAATGAAAAGAAAAGCATCATACTAAAATATACTCTTTATATATTTTTTTAGAAGGAGGAACTTAGGGTGAAAAAGTGGTTTTTTACTTTGAATTATTACTGGAACAAGTTACTAATAAAGTTGCGATTAAAGAGCGATGAAATATATTACATTGGTGGAAGTGAGGCACTGCCACCACCTTTAACGAAGGAAGAAGAAGAAGTTTTGATTCATAAGCTCCCTAATGGGGATGAGACAGCGAGAACAATATTAATCGAACGGAATTTACGTCTTGTTGTTTATATAGCCCGTAAATTCGAAAACACAGGTATTAACATAGAAGATTTAATTAGTATTGGAACGATTGGTTTGATAAAAGCAGTGAATACTTTTAATCCCGAGAAAAAGATTAAGTTGGCGACATATGCTTCAAGATGTATTGAAAATGAAATTTTAATGTATTTAAGAAGAAATAATAAAATTCGTTCGGAAGTTTCATTTGATGAACCGCTAAACATTGACTGGGATGGAAATGAATTGTTGTTATCAGATGTTTTAGGTACGGAAGAGGACATCATTACTAAAAATCTAGAGGCTAATATCGACCGCAAACTATTGATGAAAGCTTTATATTCATTAAACGACCGGGAAAAGCAAATTATGGAGCTGCGGTTCGGTTTGATGGGCGGCGAAGAAAAAACACAAAAGGATGTAGCTGATATGCTAGGTATCTCTCAATCATATATATCAAGATTGGAGAAAAGAATTATAAAAAGGCTTCGGAAGGAATTTAATAAGATGGTCTAGGTTAAGGAGGCTATCTAGAAAGCGATGGTTCATCGCTTTCTAGAGGCCTCCAAGCGCTTTTTGGAGTTTAGACATAGATGGTAAGGACGTCTTTGTTTGAAGCCTATACGATAGCTTTATGACGTCTAACGCTTAAGGTTTGTGTTAGTATGGTGGTTTAGTATTTGGAATCTGTTTTTTGTGTGAGTTCAAAAGCACTGTCTTGAGGCCTCCAAGCGCTTATTGGAGTTTAGACATAGATGGTAAGGACTTGTTTGTTTGAAGTCTATACGATAGCTTTATGACGCCCAACGCTTAAGGTTTGTGCTAGTATGGTGGATAGTATTTAAATTAAGGCTCCGTTTTATTTTATTGTTGTCTTTTCTAATTTTCCTTATGGATTTTTGCTCCGGACGGGGACTCATGCGTGAGAGAAGCATGGAAGCCAAGACTCTGCAGGAATGCAAACGAAGAGAGGAGCATGGTGCAAAGCGTCCATACGCAGCAGAAATCTGCAGTAGATTCATATTATTAAATGTGAGACAGCTCTATAAGGTTCTCTAAGCACTTGTATTAGGCAATAAAGTATAAAAAATAGCTCATTATAAAACCGAACTATTTCGAAATGAAATGAACTGCACAGCACCCCAATTGTTAGACACACCCAACAATTGGAGGTGCAGTTCAAATGATAGTTCGGTTTTTGTATTGATTGAAAAATCTTTTGTTTCAGTGTCGTTTTTTGATTTTTTCAACATTTGTCCAGGTGCATATTTTTTCCTTCGGTGGAGATACTTATTTTTGTACAGCATCCCTGTAAGGAGGGAAGAATTTTGTCACGAAATAAAGTTGAAATATGCGGAGTTGATACTTCCAAATTACCTGTATTGAAAAATGAAGAAATGCGAACCTTATTCAAGGAATTGCAGGATGGAGACTATTCAGCAAGAGAAAAATTAGTTAACGGCAATTTAAGACTAGTGTTGAGCGTCATTCAGCGTTTTAATAATAGAGGTGAGTACGTTGATGATTTGTTTCAAGTAGGTTGTATTGGACTTATGAAATCAATTGATAACTTTGATCTTAGCCAAAATGTAAAATTTTCAACATATGCTGTACCAATGATCATTGGTGAAATTAGAAGATACTTACGTGATAATAATCCGATTCGAGTCTCCCGATCGCTAAGAGATATTGCTTATAAAGCATTGCAAGTAAAAGAGCGATTAATGAGTCAAACTTCTCGAGAGCCAACAGCTGAAGAGATTGCCAAGGTTTTAGAAGTGCCACATGAGGAGATTGTTTTTGCGTTAGATGCTATTCAAGACCCTGTGAGTTTATTTGAACCAATATATAACGATGGGGGAGATCCTATTTTCGTAGTCGATCAATTAAGTGATGAGAAAAATAAAGATTCCTCATGGATTGATGAGATAGCATTAAAAGAAGGTATGAGAAGACTAAATGAACGAGAAAAGTTAATTATAAGAAAAAGATTTTTTCAAGGAAAGACACAAATGGAGGTAGCGGATGAAATAGGGATTTCACAAGCACAAGTATCAAGGCTTGAAAAAGCAGCCATTAAACAAATGAATAAAAATATACAGCATTGAAATTTAAAAGCCGGTTATTCTTGGATTTAGAATAACGGCTTTTTTTGCTTTGTAATCATCTTTAATTGAACTCTTCATACAATATAATAAACTCGAATCCGAAAGGAAAATGCAACTATGATGAGAATTTCTGAATTTCAGATGAAGGACGTAGTGAATATAGCGGATGGGAAAAAGCTTGGAAATCTACAGGATTTAGAAATTGATATAAAGACAGGGCAAATAGAGTCGTTATTTGTCTCGAATTATACAGGATGGAAGAGCATGTTTCAGCGGGATGGGGAGCATGTCATTCCATGGGGGAGAATAAAAAAAATCGGAACCGACATAATTTTTGTCGAAGAAAGTAATTTACGAACGATTTATGATGAAGTAGAGAAAAAATAGCAGAAGAACTAGGTGTAAATAGGTTTCATATGATAAAATAAATAAAACAATAAAGGAACATTGTACATGAAAGAATTTTTTGTCAAAAAAAACGAACATTATTTTTCTATTCCTTCTTGGGAGGATATGGATTCTCGCTTAACTGTCGGTTTTACTACAAAAAACGGTGGTGTAAGCAAGGGCTCTTATAATAGTTTGAATACAGGTTTCCATGTAGCAGATGAGAAAAAAGATGTTGTCAAAAATCGTGGTTTAATAGCTGAAAAGGTAAAAATTCCTTTGCAATGCTGGGTAGGAGCCAAACAAACGCATCGTAATCACATTGTACATGTTACAAAAGCCTTTCGAGGACAAGGGGCAGCAGATTATGAATCAGCTATTAACGATACAGATGGGCTTTATACAACTGAAGAAGGTATATTACTAACTTTATGTTTTGCCGATTGTGTCCCAATTTATTATTACGCTCCGAAGCATGGCTATATCGGAATTGTTCATGCAGGCTGGAAAGGTACGGTTGCAGAAATTGCTGTTAAAATGATCGACAAATGGAAAGAACATGGGATTGATCCAAAGGATATTATGACTGCTATCGGTCCGTCCATTTGTGGAAATTGTTATATAGTGGATGATAAAGTAATCAAACAAGTTAGAACGATCATAGGAGAACAAGCTGTAAAACCTTATTATGAAATTGAAGAAGGGCAATACCATCTCGATTTAAAAGAGCTTAATCGATTCATATTAAATAAGGCCGGTGTGCAAGATGTACTTGTAACAAATCTTTGCACATCGTGTCAAAAAGATGAATTTTTCTCCCATAGAAGAGATTTGGGTAAGACGGGAAGATTAATGAGTTTTATAGGTTGGAAGGAGGATTCTCTTTAAATTGAAAGTATTAGAAAATCTTTCTGTAATAGAAAGCGAAATGAAGCAAGCATGTGAGAGTAGTGGCAGAAATATAAGTGACATTAAGCTTATTGCGGTCACGAAGTATGTTTCTTCTGAAAGAACGCAAGAAGCGATTAACGCCGGTATAGAACATATAGGAGAAAATCGCTTAGAAGGCTTACTTAAGAAACGGGAAGAGGTTTCGGGGAATGTGCAATGGCATTTTATTGGTAGTCTTCAGACTCGAAAAGTAAAAGATATCATTGATTATGTTGATTATATTCATTCATTGGACAGGCTATCACTAGCAAAAGAAATTCAAAAGCGAGCTAAAAAGCCTATTTCTTGCTTCGTACAAGTTAATGCCAGTGGTGAAGAATCAAAACATGGACTAGAGCCAAGTAAAGTTATACCATTCATAAAATCGTTGAGATCAGAAAATCTTGATTTAATAAAAGTTGTAGGATTAATGACAATGGCTCCATTTACTGAAGATGAGAAAGTCTTAAGAAATTGTTTTCAAACAATGAAAAAGCTTCAGGATGAAGTGAAATCTTTAAATTTAGAGCATGCGCCATGCCGTGAATTATCAATGGGGATGTCGAATGATTTTAAATTAGCAATTGAAGAAGGTTCGACATTTATTCGTATTGGAACGGCATTGGTCGGTGATGAATCTTAGAGGGAGGTTATCTACATGTCAATTGGATCAAAATTCAAATCGTTTTTTGCTTTAGAAGATGAATATGAGTATAAAGAAACGGTGGTTCAGGAAGAAAGAGAAATGGAGATGCCTATTAAGCCTACTACGTCAAAAGCTAAATCGCAGTTCAATTCAAATAATCAAAATGTTGTTAGTTTGCAAAGCGTGCAAAAGACTTCCAAGGTAATTTTGTTTGAACCACGTACATACGGAGAAGCGCAAGAAATTGCGGATCATTTGAAGGCAAGACGTGCAGTAGTTGTAAATCTTCAAAGTATTACACATGATCAAGCAAAACGTATAGTAGATTTTTTGAGCGGTACAGTGTATGCTATTGGTGGAGATATACAAAAAGTAGGACCGAATATCTTTTTAAGTACTCCAGATAATGTTGACGTTTCTGGAAGTATTACAAGTTTACTGCAAGAAGAGAATTAAGATTTAAGGTGGGAAATCAATGGGAGTAATTTTATATATTTTAATGACAGCTGTTCGGTTTTATTCTTATGCATTGATTATTTATATATTAATGTCATGGTTCCCGGGAGCTCGTGAATCCAGTTTCGGACAAATTATGGGGCGAATTTGTGAGCCTTACTTAGAAGTGTTCAGAAAGTTTATTCCACCTATCGGAATGATCGATTTTTCTCCAATAGTGGCAATTATTACGTTAAATCTTGCCATGGTAGGAATTACACAGATTTCTTATTGGATTTAATAATGGTTGAAGGCTAGTGCATAGACAAATGGCGTCTCTGTACTAGCCTTCTTACTTTAATTAAAATATTAGTATGAAAGGATTTTGGCGGGTTAGATATGAGTATTTACCAGCACTTTCGTAAGGAAGAAAAGGTTTTTATTGATAGTTGTTTACAATGGAGAAGTTATGTGGAGAAATATTACTCTCCTAAGCTTACGACTTTTTTGACTCCGAGGGAGCAACAGATAGTTTCTGCACTTATTGGGAAAAATAATGAATGTAAAGTTCAATTTTTTGGAGGTCATGTAAATGCAGAACGAAAAAGAGCGATTATATATCCGGAGTATTACGAGTTGTCAGATGCAGATTTTGAAATTACTCTTTTAAACGTTTCATATAATCAAAAATTTAATGAATTACAGCATCGTCAGATTCTAGGTACTCTAATGTCACTAGGATTAACGAGAGACAAGTTTGGAGATGTCTTGATTGGAGATGGGGACGTACAAATTCTTGTTGCAGAGGATATTAGTGAATATGTTATTACAAATGTAGTGAAAATTGGAAGCGCAGGAGTTAAACTCAGTCGTCTACAGTTGGTTAATGCTATTCTAGTTGAGAACAATTGGCAGGAATCGACTACTACAGCTTCATCTTTACGAATCGATAGTATCCTTTCATCAATGACAAACTTCTCTCGAAATAAGGCGCAAGAGTGGATTGATTCAGGTAAAGTCAAGGTTAATCACGAAGATATAGAGGAAAGAGATTTTGAATGCGGAACAGCTGACTTAATTTCGGTTAGAGGTTTAGGACGTTTCAAAATTATTTCGATTGAAGGAAAAACAAAAAAAGATAAATTGCGAATAAAATTCGGGAAACTGAAATAATTGTAGAAATTGAAGGATTTACAAAAGCAGTGTCGAATCGTAGAATAAAAGAATAGCATATAATCTTTTGATGGAGGTGTGCATTATGCCATTGACGCCGTTAGATATACATAATAAAAGTTTTAACAAAGGTTTTCGTGGATATGATGAAGATGAAGTAAATGAGTTTTTAGAGCAAGTAATGAAGGATTACGAACTGGTTATTCGTGAAAAGAAAGCTTTGGAAGAAAAACTTTCAGGCGTACACGAAAAACTAGGACATTTCAATAATATCGAAGATACTTTGAACAAATCGATTCTTATTGCACAAGAAGCAGCTGAAGAAGTAAAACGTAATGCACAAAAAGAAGCGAAGCTTATTGTGAAAGAAGCAGAAAAAAATGCTGATAGAATCGTCAACGAATCACTTTCTAAAGCTAGAAAAATCGCAATCGAAATTGAAGAGTTGAAAAAACAAGCGAAAGTTTTTAGAACTAGATTCACAATGCTTATCGAGGCTCAATTAGACCTAATAAAAAATAACGATTGGGAACATTTGATGGAATTTGAGCAAGATGCAACGGATGCTTTGTTAAAAGAAAAAGAATCATGATATTGACTATTGCTTAGTTTTTCGTATATAATTCCATTCAAGATTAATTATTTTAAACGTAGATAGGGAGAGTAAATTTCTCACTAAACTTTCTATTAGCGATTTGGGGATGGTGAAAGCCCAAAGGAAGTAGAGAAATTGAAAATCACCCTGGAGTTCTTAGATGAAACCGTATGGGATCGTATGGGATTAGTTTAAGCGTGTTGTTCGCGTTAAGAATGTATTGAGAGATGCTTATATTTTTATAAGCATAACTAGGGTGGTACCACGGGAATCTAGCCTTCTCGTCCCTTTTTTGGGGATGAGGAGGCTTTTTTGCATTTCATAAATTGGTTTTTAGAAGCTTAATCATCATTTCAAGCTGATCCAGAATGATTAGAAAGTACTAGAATCAAAACTAATGGACATAGTGGTAACGAATATTTTATTAATTACTGGAGGAAGAAAAATGGAGTATAAAGATACATTATTAATGCCAAAAACAGAATTTCCGATGCGTGGAAATTTACCAAAAAGAGAACCTGACATGCAAAAACAATGGGAAGAAATGGACATCTATAAAAAAGTACAAGAACGTACAAAAGGACGTCCAATGTTCGTTTTGCACGATGGTCCTCCATATGCGAATGGTGATATTCATATTGGTCATGCATTAAATAAAATCTTAAAGGATTTTATTGTTCGTTATAAATCAATGAGCGGATTTAATGCACCATATGTTCCAGGTTGGGATACACATGGTTTGCCAATTGAAACAGCATTAACTAAAAGCGGAAAAGTAAACCGAAAAGAAATGAGTGTAGCAGAATTTCGTAAGCTTTGTGAAGAATATGCGTATGAGCAAGTAGAACGTCAAAAAGCGCAATTTAAGCGTTTGGGTGTTCGTGGTGATTGGGATAATCCATACATTACATTAAAACCTGCATATGAAGCTCAGCAAATTAAAGTATTCGGTGAAATGGCGAAAAAAGGCTATATTTATAAAGGCTTAAAACCTGTTAACTGGTCACCTTCAAGTGAATCAGCACTAGCAGAGGCAGAAATTGAATATAAAGATAAAAAATCCGCTTCTATTTATGTTGCATTTGATATAACTGACGGAAAAGGTGTTATTGAAGAGGGAGTTAAATTTATTATTTGGACAACAACTCCTTGGACAATTCCTGCTAACCTTGGTATTTCTGTTCATCCTAACCTAGATTATGTTGTAGTTGATGTTGCAGGTACAAAATATGTAGTAGCCCAAGAGCTATTATCTTCTGTGAAGGAAGCAATCGGTTGGGAAGAAGCAACAGTTGTTAAAACAGTTAAAGGTAGCGATTTAGAATATGTAATTGCTAAACATCCTTTATATGATCGTGATTCTCTAGTAATGTTAGGTGAGCACGTTACAACAGATGCAGGTACAGGATGTGTTCATACAGCTCCAGGTCATGGGGAAGATGACTTTATCGTTGCTCAAAAATACAAATTAAAAACATTATGTCCAGTAGATGAAAAAGGTCATATGACGGATGAAGCACCAGGCTTTGAAGGTATGTTCTATGAAAATGCAAACAAAGCAATTGGTGAAGCATTAGAGGCAAATGGAGCATTATTGAAGCTTTCATTTATCACTCACTCTTATCCGCATGATTGGAGAACGAAAAAACCAACTATTTTCCGTGCAACAGCTCAATGGTTTGCTTCCATTCATGACTTCCGTGAAGATTTGTTAAAAGCTATTAAAGAAACAAAATGGTACCCTGCATGGGGTGAAACTCGTCTATATAACATGGTTCGAGATCGTGGAGATTGGTGTATTTCTCGTCAACGCGCATGGGGTGTTCCGATTCCGGTATTTTATGCTGAAAACGGTGAAGCGATTATTACAGATGAAACAATCAATCATGTATCTAATTTATTCCGTGAACATGGATCAAATATTTGGTTTGAACGTGATGCAAAAGATCTGTTACCAGAAGGGTTTACTCATGAAGGTAGTCCAAATGGTATTTTCACGAAGGAAACAGATATTATGGACGTATGGTTCGACTCTGGTTCTTCTCACCAAGCAGTTTTAGAAGAGAGAGAAGATCTAGTAAGACCGGCAGATGTTTATTTAGAAGGATCTGATCAATATCGCGGTTGGTTCAACTCATCACTATCAACAAGTGTTGCTGTAACAGGTAAAGCACCATATAAATCAGTTATCAGCCATGGATTTACACTTGATGGTGAAGGACGTAAACAAAGTAAATCACTTGGAAATACAATTGTACCTCAAAAAGTAATGGATCAATTAGGTGCGGATATTCTACGTCTATGGGTAGCTTCAGTAGATTATCAAGCAGATGTACGTGTTACCGATGCAATTTTAAAACAAGTTGCTGAAGTGTACCGTAAAATCCGTAACACATTACGTTTCTTATTAGGAACATTAGATGACTTTGATGTAAAAGCAGATAGCTTGTCATACGAAGATTTACGCGAAGTAGATCAATATATGCTAGTGAAATTAAATAGCTTAGTTAAAAATGTTAGAAATTCATACGAAGAGTATGAGTTCGCAAACATTTATAACAGTATCAATAATTTCTGTACGTTAGATTTAAGTGCTTTCTACTTGGATTACGCAAAAGATATCCTATACTGTGAAGCACCTAATAGTGTAGAGCGTAGAGCAATTCAAACGGTACTGTATGAAGTGTTGGTATCATTGACGAAATTAATTTCTCCGATTCTTTCTCATACAGCTGATGAAGTTTGGGCTTACATCCCGAATATGCCGGAGGAAAGCGTACAATTAACAGATATGCCAGAAGTGAAAGAATATCCAAATGCAACAGAATTAGAAGCAAAATGGAATAGATTCTTATCGCTTCGTGATGATGTATTAAAAGCATTAGAAGAAGCACGTAATGCTAAAGTAATCGGTAAATCTTTAAATGCAAAAGTTACAATGTATGTGGATGCCGAAACAGAAGCATTCTTAAATACGATTGAAGAAAGCTTTGAACAACTGTTCATCGTTTCTCAATTTGAAGTAGCAGCTAAATCAGAAGCGCCTGCTGATGCACTTCAATTGGAGTACAGTGCAATTGTTGTTACGAAAGCTGACGGTGAAACATGTGAACGTTGCTGGAATGTAAATGTTGAAGTCGGTTCAAATGAAAAACATCCAACACTATGTCCGCGATGTGCGTCTGTTGTAACAGAAGCATATACTTTGTAAAGGTTCATTAGCCTGACTGAAAAAACGCTTGTATTCATCGTTTTATGGCAGGAAACAAACCTAATAATAAAGTACTGGCTAATTGTCTTAGCCAGTACTTTTGTCTTTTTAGGAGATACCCGACCTAACCGTGAGATTGTCTTTCATTTTAAGATTATGCTACAATTCTAGTGAACATTATATTTAAGAAAAGCTTGGGGGATTATTGTGAAGAATATGTATTATTACTTATTAGCATTAGTCATTATTGCGTTAGATCAAATAACAAAAGCAATAATTGTTAATAAAATGGAGCTAGGGGAAAGTATTCAAGTAATCGAAAACTTTTTATATATTACTTCTCACCGAAATCCTGGAGCTGCATGGGGTATTTTAGCCGGGAAAATGTGGTTTTTCTATATCGTAACAGTTGTGGTTATTATTGCTCTTGTCTTTTATATACAAAAGATGGCGAAGACACATATGCTAGTTGGCGTAGCCCTTGCTTTGATGTTAGGCGGAGCAATCGGTAATTTCATTGACCGTATTTTGCATCAAGAGGTTGTTGATTTCATAGATACATACATATTCGGTTATAATTTTCCGATATTCAATGTAGCTGACTCAGCTTTAACAGTTGGTGTTGCTTTACTTATTATTTATATGTTATTTGAGGAAAAATTTTTGAAGGAGCGAAAGAATGAATAAACTAGTTTACACCGTAGAGATGGAACAGAACGGGGAACGTTTAGATAAATTTATTTCAACGTTGAATGAAGAATTGTCACGTACACAAGTACAGCAGTTAATAAAAGAAGGTCATATTGTAGTAAATGACGCGAAAGTGAAAACAAATTATAAATGTCATCAAGGCGATGTTGTAACAGTAATTATTCCGGAACCTGTAGAATTAAATATTGAAGCAGAACCTATGGATTTAGATATTTATTACGAGGATGAAGATGTTCTTGTCGTTAATAAACCAAAGGGAATGGTCGTACATCCTGCACCAGGACATACAACAGGTACACTTGTTAATGGATTAATGGCTCATTGTAAAGATTTATCTGGTATCAATGGTGTAATGAGGCCTGGAATTGTTCATCGTATCGATAAAGATACTTCTGGACTTCTGATGGTTGCCAAAAATGATATGGCTCATGAAAGTCTTGTAAATCAGCTAGTTGAAAAATCAGTTACAAGAAAGTACACAGCTCTTGTTCATGGTGTGATACAGCATAGCCACGGTACAATTGATGCACCAATCGGTCGTGATAAAAAAGACCGCCAAAGCCAAGCTGTTACCCCTGATGGGAAAAATGCCGTTACACATTTTCATGTGCTTGAACCATTTACTAATTACACTCTTGTGGAATGTCAGCTGGAAACAGGAAGAACCCATCAAATTCGTGTCCATATGAAGTATATTGGCTATCCACTTGTTGGAGATCCAAAATACGGACCGAAGAAAACATTGAATATCGGTGGACAAGCACTTCATGCTGGTGTTTTAGGATTTATTCATCCGCGTACAAAAGAATATCTTGAATTTACAGCACCACTGCCAGAGGATTTTGTCGAATTAATAGAGAAATTACGAAAAAGTAATTGACAAATAACTGATATCCATGTAAGCTGATAACAATTGAATATGAACCTTTAATAACAGTCCCGTGAGGCTGAGAAGGAATCGGAGAACTTGGTATTTGTTTGCGAATAAATACCGATCGTCTATCTATATCCTCTTGCGCCGGGCAGGAGGATTTTTTTTTTACTAAGAGAATTTGGAGGTTCGAAAATGGATGAAAAAGCAATTGTTCTAGATGAACAAGCAATTAGGAGAGCATTAACAAGAATTGCTCATGAAATCATCGAAAGAAATAAGGGGATTGAAGATTGTGTTCTTGTAGGTATTAAAACAAGAGGAATCTTTCTTGCAGATCGTTTGGCAGAGAAAATTAATCAAATTGAGGGCAAGGAAATTCAAGTTGGGGAACTTGATATCACACTATATCGAGATGACTTAACAAAGAAAAACAGTGATGGAGAACCTCAAGTAAAAGGATCTGATATTCCTGTAGACATTAATGATAAAAAAGTAATTGTTGTTGATGATGTGTTGTATACTGGTAGAACCGTTCGAGCTGCAATGGACGCATTAATTGATATTGGTAGACCATCACAAATACAACTGGCTGTCCTTGTAGATCGTGGTCACCGCGAGTTGCCAATAAGAGCAGATTATGTCGGGAAAAATGTTCCTACATCACAGCAAGAAAAAATTTCTGTTAGTTTAAACGAAATTGATGATTTGGATAAAGTAAGTATTTTAAATAAATAGCTCTGTTATCGTTTGTTGTTGATTTTCGTAATTTTTGTTTGTTGACCTTCATTTCGGGCGGCGACTCCTGTGGGATAAGCGTGCAGGCCGATAAACCGCAGGAGCTTTGCTTCC
>Ga0233379_1000018_pt1 | contig 26137 bp, 25 predicted proteins | sample ElkDunMinimDraft_8_FD_180679 | JGI IMG/M metagenome (GOLD analysis project Ga0233379, IMG submission 180679) | Fecal eukaryotic communites from dung pellets of Tule Elk in California, USA - Elk Dung F1 | ecosystem: Host-associated > Mammals > Digestive system > Large intestine > Fecal | place...
TTGTTGGTGAGCATCTTATTATCGACTATTTAAGACAATTCACTATTGAGGATGTTATAAAGGACATTCCATGTAAATAAAAATAGCAAACAGATTTTTTTACAATAGAATCTGTATCTTATATAATGTGACTATATCGATTGCAGTTAAATTTAACTGTGATTTAATTTTGATTTTAACTGTGCTGATTCCAGTCTCAGTAAGCTTATACACAACGGAGGAACCAATTTTATGTCAAAAGTATTATTCATTAAAGTAAATGACCGTCCAGCAGACCAATCAATGAGTGTAAAAATGTACGAAACATTTTTACATTCATACAAAGAAAACCACCCGAACGACGAAATCATCGAATTAGATTTATTCGATGAAAACTTGCCTTACTACGGAAACGAAGCGATTACATCAATGTTCAAAAAAGGCAAAGGAATGGAATTGACTGCTGAAGAAGAAAAATGGACTTCTTTAGTAGAAAAATATTTAAACCAATTCTTAAGTGTTGATAAAGCTGTTTTTGCTTTCCCATTATGGAATGCTACTGTTCCGGCTCCTCTAGTTACGTACATTTCTTACCTTGCCCAAGCAGGAAAAATGTTCAATTACACAGCAAATGGCCCTGTTGGCTATGCCGCCAACAAAAAAGTGATGCTGTTAAGTGCACGAGGTAGCGACTACTCAACAGTACAAATGGCACCTTATGAAATGGCCGTAAACTATGTGAAAGCTGCAATCTCTCTATGGGGTATCAACAATCCAGAAGTTGTTGTCATTGAAGGACACAATCAATACACAGACCGTACAGAAGAAATTATCGCTAACGGCTTGCAAAAAACTGCTGAAGCAGCAGCAAAGTTTTAGTTAGGACATTTATCATAACCTTAAATAAAAAAAGTGAATTTGGGTTCTCTCAATTCACTTTTTTTATTTTCTCTATGAATTCTTTTGCGTTTTTGTACATAGATGATATGACACTTTCCTTTGGTCTGATTTTTTGTGATAGTCATCAAGTGTTTTTTTGCTGAGAAATAGTAATACCCGAAAACTTTTGGTTCACTTCTGCTAAAAATTAATCCGAATCTTTATTTAATCTATCTTCAATTTCAACGTTACAATCCCTACATTCGCTCATTTATCAACTAAACAAAAAACGCGCAACCCCATGGAACTGCACGTCTTTCGTTATTTATTAAAATACTCTGTCTGCAAATTGAGATAATTTCTCTAATGACGATTTGTCAATGTCTTTATGAAGGCTGTTACCGTGAGAATCCATTGTTACTACAGCTTTGAAACCTTCTGTTTTTAAATGCCACATTGCTTCAGGAATACCAAATTGCATTAAATCGACACCTTCTACAGATTTAAAGCAGTTAGCATAATATTGTGCTGCTCCACCGATGGCATTTAAGTATACACCACCGTGTTCTTCAAGAGCAGCTAGAGTTTTCGCACCCATACCGCCTTTACCGATTACTGCACGAATACCGAATTTTTTCATGATGTCCCCTTGATACGGTTCTTCACGGATACTTGTTGTTGGACCTGCTGCTTTAACTTCCCAGTTACCTTCTTCGTCTTTCAACATAACTGGTCCACAATGGTAGATAATTTGTCCATTTAAATCTACAGGAGAATCGTGATCAGTTAAATATTTATGAATCGCATCGCGACCTGTATACATCATACCGTTGATCACAACCACATCGCCCACTTTTAATGAACGGATTTTTTCTTCCGTAATTGGTGCCTCTAAAACAATTTCTTTTATTTCTGAAGCCTCTACTTGATTGTCATGAGAAACTAGATTAACTAGTTCACCTTCTTGGTATAACCAGTCAAAAATATCACCTGTCGTTTGATCGATTTTCACGCCTAAACGTCGGAATGCCCAACAATTATATGCAACTGAAACAAAGAAGCTTGCTGGAATACGGTTCATAACACCAATTTTACAGCCTAGAAGTGTTGTTTCACCACCGAAGCCCATTGTTCCGATTCCAAGCTCGTTTGCATGCTGCATAACGTATTCTTCTAGCTTACGTAAGTCTTCTATTGGATTTACATCATCAGCACTACGGAAAAGCTGTTCCTTCGCCAGATCGTATCCAGATGAGCGATCTCCACCGATTCCAACACCAATGAAACCAGCACTGCACCCTTGTCCTTGTGCTTGATAAACGGAGTGCATAATACATTTACGAATTCCGTCTAAGTCACGACCTGCACGACCAAGACCTTCTAACTCACAAGGTAAGCTATATTGAATATTTTTATTTTCACAGCCGCCACCTTTTAAAATTAAGCGTACGTCTATGTAATCCTTTTCCCATTGTTCAAACTTAATGACAGGTAGACCAAGCCCTAAATTATCACCACTATTTTCCCCAGTTAAGGAATCAACAGAGTTAGGACGCATTTTTCCATCCTTCGTCGCTTTAACCATTGCGTTATATATCGCTTGCTTCAATTCAATTTGGTTAACACCAATAGGAGTTTTAATTTTGAACGTTGGCAATCCTGTATCCTGACAGATTGGTGAAACGTTTTCATCAGCCATTTTAATATTGTCTGCTATAGTTGATAAACTCATTGCAGAACGTGTTCCCGCTATTTCCCGTTCCTTCGCTCCCTTAATTGCTCGACGTACATCCTTTGGTAAATTCGTTGATGTTTCAACAATTAATTGATACATGCTATTTTGGAATTTTTCGATGTTCATGTCAATTCCCCCCTTATGTACTTACCCACACCATAAATATTTTTATTTTTTGACTTTTCCTAAAGTTTATTATACTCGTAGACACAATTTTGGCAAACTTATAACCACCTATAAATGTAAAAAAAACATATAAAATGGGCACTACTTTGCATATCATTTCTCGCTTCACATTATTTCTCTTATTTGTCTGCCCCATATAAAAAAGAGCCCTAAAAAGGACTCTTATCGTGTTTTAAATTGCTCACATTTCACTTCAAGTTCGTCTAAAATTTCAATTAGACGATCAACATCTTCTAAATCCGCTTGTTCTGGATCGATATTTTCCAATACCTCTAAAAACATCGTTAATCTATGCTTTAAAAAATTCACTTGATCATCTTTATCAAAAATTGGTTTACCCATAGAAGTACTCCTTTCTATCTGTCAGGCACGTTGTATATATTCTTCTAGTATATATAAAATGATAAAACTTTCAATAACTTCCTAGCAAATCAATTGTAAATATTAATAAAAAAAGATAAAGTGTAAATTGGCTAAATTTTAATTGTGTTACATATATTGCTAATAAACCTTGAATCATTTTAAAGGAGAAAAAATATGGTAATAAAAAATATAAATACATTACCTCCTATTACAACGGCTAATGATCCATGGGAAGCCTATTTTGATATAGAGCAGTTTGGAAAATATCAACTGACAAATATTGAATTCACTACTACTAATTTATGCAATATGCGCTGCGAGCATTGTGCAGTTGGCTATACACTTTCTACAAAAGACGCAGAGGCACTTCCTCTTGATTTATTACTCCGACGCTTAGATGAAGTCGAACATTTGAAAGCATTAAGCATTACAGGTGGAGAACCAATGCTATCTAAGAGTAGTGTCAACAACTATGTTGTACCTCTTCTGAAGTATGCCCATGAACGCGGTGTCCGTACTCAGATGAACTCCAATCTGACAGTTGAACTTGGTAAATATGACGATGTTATTCCTTACTTAGATGTTCTCCATATATCGCATAACTGGGGTACAATTGATCAATTTATTGATAACGGATTTGCAATGATGGAAAGACAACCTTCGCGGCAACAAAGAGGAAAGCTATTTGAACGAATGATTGAAAATAGTCGTGCCTTATCGAAACAAGGTGTATTTGTTTCCGCCGAGACTATGATTAATAATCGAACTCTTCCTTATTTACAGCAAATTCATAAACAAATTGTTGATGAAATGCTTTGTCAACGCCACGAGGTACATCCTATGTATCCAAGTGATTTTGCTTCAAGTTTGGAAGCTGTATCGCTCAATGAAATTCGCCAAGCCATTCTTACTTTGTTGGATATTCGAAATGAAGACATTTGGATGTTGTTCGGCACACTTCCATTTTACCCATGTAGCAACAACAAAGAAGATATAGTACTTCTGCAAAAGTTATATGATGCAAAAAATGTTACAGTACGTAATGACCCGGATGGCCGCTCACGATTAAATATTAATATTTTCTCAGGTGAAATTATTGTTACTGATTTCGGCGATGCACCACCTCTTGGTAATGTACAAACAAATACCTTATATGAAGCATTTGATAACTGGAACAACTCCAAATTGGCACAAACATTAAATTGTCACTGTCCAATGGTAAAATGCTTAGGTCCAAATATACTAGTTAAAAATTCTTATTATTCTGAGATTGACTTTAAAGTTCGTAAAGCTGATCAACAGTTGAAGCATTCATGAAGTGAAGCTTTTCTCGATGTTATTTTTCTTCTAACCACACCGTGAATTAGTTATCTATTGCATCGGTCAACTATTTGAAAGGGATATAACAGGATGGCAAAAAGGTATTCCTCCTTTTTTTGCCATCCATTTTTTCATTTAACGAGGTCGGTCAGTCGCAAAGAAGCTAAAAGATAAATGATCTTGAATTGGTATCCATGCTCCGATTCCTTGAGAAGTTACATTTTTGACGACGAGTTTCTTCTTATTACCCTTTAGCACAAGATAAACCTCGCCATATGTAACCTTTCCTTTTTCGTTAATTGCACTGGCATACGTATATAAATAGCCTAAACGCGCTGAAGGTAGATTGTAAGCACGTTCACTTTTAGTCCCTGCTCCTATTATCGTTTCGAATGATAACGGTAATTTTGTCTTTTCTGTCGCTTTTAATAACATCATTTTTTGTACATCTTCAGCAGAAGGTACTTTCGCTGTTAAACCACCACGTATCGTTTTTTGCACTTCCTGTACATAATGCATGTGATAAGGAACATTCGTTCCACGATTATCATAGAAATTAGTATTAATTTTTTGATACTCCCAATTTGGAGAAGTTTCTTCAGACTTGTAGTTTAATGCCCAATGTCCCAAGTAAATCGTTGCCCGATATCCTAGGGCAAACGGTGCTTTAGCAATAGATGATTCATTCAAAATACGAATAAGCTCCGGATTTTCAATTTTCACATTCGCTGAAGCAAATAGCTTGGAAGTTAAATTACTCGGCTGTAGATAAGGTAAATCCTGACTAGGGTTCGGATAAGTATTTTCTTTTGTTATTTGAACAACATTATCCGGAATTTTGATCGAATTAGTCTGTTGTTGTGTCTCACTTTCTTTTGCAGCTCTTATTGCAATCGGATGTCCACAAAGTAACGAAAATATACCGATTATTGCTATGAATTTTTTCATAAAGACATACTCCTTTTCGAAGAAGTGGTAATTTGTCTTTATTTTTAGTTGAGAGTTGAAAAATATACTTCCATACAAAAAGAAATAGAAATTCTTCAAATTAATTTCATTTTAGTTTATCAGAATATTTGCACAATGAAAAAAAAAGTGTATAATAAAGTTAACTTCAAAAAAAGGAGGGAGCATGTTCAAACCACACCAACCACATTCAGGGAGGTATGTCTATCGATTTAGAATATATGCAGTATAAACCAAAAATCCAGATAGAAAGTGGTGAACATTCCTACAAATATTATTTGATTGAAATCTGTATGATTTAAAGACTTTAAAGACGGTTGATACTTAATTCAGAACAAATAGTAATTATTGTCGGAAATGAATATGCGCGTAAGTAGTATGTTGAAAATCAAATAAAAATGACTCTGCAAATCTTGAACTTAGGCAGAGTCATTTTTTATTATTTTTTTACAAGCTTCCTGTGCAATACTAATCTACAATCCTCCAAATCGAAATTACACGTTGATAATATAATGATTCGATCTCCTTCATTAACCGCTACATTCACCTTTTGGTTCAAAAGAATTAGCTAGCTACTACATCTAGATATGAATAATTCCTTTTCCGTTCCCTTTACAATATATGTATGTTATAATAATTATAGATTTTAGAAACTTATATGTTTAGAAAATAATAGTGTGCTGTCACCATTTGGTGGCAGCTTTCGTGTTTTTTATGGGTAATGATTATGAATATCTTTCTCAATTAAAAATCCTATATTATCAATTAACAAACTGAAAAAAGGAGCGTAGAATAATGAGTACAAAAGCTGAAGTACTAAATCAAAAGTTAGATAGTAAACCTAACTCTAACTTCGAAAAGTTGTTGCCACACATAGAATTAATTGCTGCCATCATTTGTGGTGTTCTGATTTTGTCAGCATGGCTTTTAGATAAAGCTGATTATCATTCTATTTCAGTTGGAATGTATATTGCAGCCTTTCTTATTGGCGGCTATGCAAAAGCAAAAGAAGGCTTGACAGATACAATTGAAAGTAAGCAATTAAATGTTGAATTATTAATGATATTGGCTGCTATTGGCTCTGCCATCATCGGATATTGGTCTGAAGGTGCTATGTTGATTTTTATTTTCGCCTTAAGTGGTGCCTTAGAAACATATACAATGAATAAAAGTCATAAAGAAATTTCAGCTTTAATGAATTTGCAACCGGAAGAAGCCGTTAAAATCCTAGCAGATGGTTCTTATAAAAAAGTTGAAGTTTCACTACTAAAAGTCGGTGATCATTTGCTTGTAAAAGCAGGTGAAAGAATTCCCGCTGACGGTATTATTTTTGAAGGCGACACACATATAGACCAAGCAGCTATTACAGGTGAATCAATACCCGTCAATAAAAAAGTAAATGATGAAGTTTTTGCTGGAACAGTCAATTTACGTGGAACAATTACAGTTGAAATGACAAAACCAAATGACCAATCATTGTTCCAAAAAATCATTCAACTTGTTCAATCAGCACAAAGTGCCAAATCACCCTCTCAACAGTTTATCGAGCGTTTTGAAGGTGTTTACGTAAAAACTGTCTTAATTGTTGTAGCACTAATGATAGTTTTACCGCATTATCTTTTTGATTGGACTTGGACTGAGTCATTTTATCGTGCCATGATTTTACTTGTTGTCGCCTCTCCTTGTGCCCTTGTTGCTTCTATTATGCCGGCAACCTTAGCAGCCATTTCTAACGGGGCTAAGCACGGTACATTATTTAAAGGTGGCGTTCACTTAGAAAATCTCGGTAACTTAAAAGCGATTGCTCTCGATAAGACAGGAACATTAACAAAAGGAAAACCTGAAGTAACGAATGTGCATATCAGAGAAGATTTTTCACAAGAAGACTTTTTAAATATCGTAGCTTCCATTGAAAGCTATTCAAATCATCCTTTAGCACAAGCAATTGTACGTTATTGCCAAACAGTTACAAATAAACCATATATTAAACCAGAAAAATCTGAAGATGTAAGTGGTTGGGGAGTTCAAGCAGTCATTGACGGTCAGCTTTGGAAAGTCGGAAAAGCTGCTTTCGTAGGGAAAGAATTAGCTAATCATTTCAAGAATGGCATAGGGACTTCTTTGGCTAATGAAGGTAATACTGTTACCTATGTTCAAGATGAAAAAGGAATTGCCGGAGTGATTGCACTAAAAGATGTTGTACGTGATGAAGCAGTTCAGGCAATCAAAGAATTGAAGGAATTAGGTGTTCATACCGTAATGCTAACCGGAGATGGCGAACGCACAGCCTCTGCCATTGCTGATGAAATAGGCATTGACGAATACGTAGCTGAATGCTTACCAGAAAGAAAAGTAGAAGAAATACAATCCTTATTAAAACGTTATGAAACAGTTGCAATGGTAGGTGACGGAATTAATGACGCTCCTGCTTTAGCGACAGCTTCAGTTGGCATTGCAATGGGAGAAGGAACAGATGTTGCCTTAGAAACAGCAGATATTGTGCTAATGAAAAATAATCTACCACGTATCGCTGAAGCCATTAAATTGTCCAAAAAAATGAACCGGATCATTAAGCAAAATGTTGTGTTCTCCATCTCAGTCATTATGTTATTAATTTGCTCAAACTTTTTGCAAATACTCGATCTTCCTTTAGGTGTCATCGGACATGAAGGAAGTACTATTTTAGTTATTCTAAACGGTTTACGATTATTAAAAAACTAACATAAATACCGAAAAGGGCAGTCTGAATATAATTTTCAAACTGCCCTTTTTTTATTTAAGCTCTGTTATCGTTTGTTGTTGATTTTCGTGATTTTTCTTTGTTGATTATAACGGAGGGCGGCGACTCCTGTGGGATAAGCGTGCAAGCCGATACACCGCAAGGAGCTTTGCTCCGAGGAGGATTGGCGCATGCCCCACGGAAAGCATCCGCCCGCAGTGAAAATCAACAATACCATTTAACAGAGCCTTTATTTAATGATATCCATTTTGCCCATTTGCTGAGCTAGACGTTTTATTTTTTGACTTACTTTTTCCCTTTGTTCCTCCGTTTTTCTTCTTTGCCATATACTAACACCCTCTCTGATTAATCATAAGCATGTTTATGCTCTATATATTGTTTAGCATAATTGACAAAAATATATCACGAAGAACAATGTTACTTTTTACTATACATAGCATTAATTTCTCCACCGATTATAATGACATGTGCAAGTATGTAAAACCAAAGCATCAACACGATGATTCCTCCAAGACTTCCATAGGTAGCACTGTAATGCGAGAAATGGTTTACATAATAGGAGAAACCATAGGAGGCCACACTCCAACCGATTGTTGAAAAAATAGCACCCTTAAGAATACTTCGTTGTTTTAACTTTTTATTTGGAAATACCCGATATAAAATTAAAAACATAATAAATAAAACAACAATACTAAGCAACCAACGAATTGTATCCCAAACCTTTAAAAAGGCATCATCATAACCTAAATAAGATGATACGAAAATACCAATTTGTTTTCCAAATACCGGTATTAATAAAGCTCCTATAAAAACAAAAATCATTGCAATCGTCAGTAACATCGAAATCGTTCTCATAATGAAGAACTTTCTTTCTTCCTCTAGATCATAAGCTTTATTAAATGCTTTTGTAATACCATTTAAAGCATTGGAGGCTGTCCATAATGTACCTATAACTCCAACTGACAATAATGTACTGCTCCCTTTCATAATTTGATCTAATTGGATTGAAATAATATCTTTTGCATTCTCTGGAGTAAAGTTATTAATATAATAGATAATATCATTTTCAGTTATTGGTAAATAAGGAACTAAGGTCACTAAGAAAATTAATAGTGGAAATAAAGAGAGTAAAAAGAAAAATGCTAGTTGCGCTGCCATACCTGACACATCATGAATATGTATTCTCTCCATAAGACCTTTTACGAATATAATGGATTTTCTTACATAATGTTTGTCCAAAGCAGCACCTCTTAATAAAACTAGTTTATTACTTCTCACTTGATTGAGTTACTTCCAATATTGCCTCTTTCGATTCTTTCACTACAGATGCAACTTGTGGCGAAATTTCCATAAGTGCATTAATTTGATCAGAGATTGACAATACATCTTCTTTAATGCTATTAAATGAACTCTTTACTTGATTCCTCGTATTATTTACCTTATTAATCACAATTTCGGGATTTTCAACAATATGTCTTACCTTTTGGTAGCTTTTCTTCCCACATTCCATTGTTGTTGCTCTCGTTTGTCGATCAAGCATACTGATTGCTGCCCCAGCGATTGCACCAATTAGAATACCTTGAAGTAACTTACTTTTACCATTATATTGTTTTTCTTCTATATTCATGATTACACTTTCCCCTCTTTCTATTTTTTATTCCCTATATTGAATTTCAATTTATGAAATATAAACATTTATAATTGATGCTCTTTTTTAATTTTTTTCAGTAATTGTTCACAACCTGCAGATACTAACTCATATACTTCATCAAAATTACCAGTGAAATATGGATCCGGCACATTTTTATTAGAACAACTTGGAATCAAATCGAGCAATCTACCATAATAAGTGGAATCCGATTTGCCATATATTTTCATCATATTTTCCATATTACTTTCGTCCATTGCAATAATATATTGAAAATCTTTCACATCATCTTTAACAATTTGACGTGCCTTTATTCCTTCATAGCTGATTCCTTTTCGTTCAAGCAATGCTCTCGTTCCGTGATGTGGGGGATGTCCGATATGCCAATCACCTGTACCAGCAGAATCTACTTCTACTTCCTTCTCCAAACCTTCCCTTTTAATTAAGTCTCGAAATATCGCTTCTGCCATGGGCGAACGACATATATTCCCAAGACAAACAAATAATACGCGCTTCAATACTGTCACTCTCCTACTGTTATAATTCTCTACCTACCATATTAGTATAAATCCTCCTACTTTTCCTCTTATTTTAATAAAAATATTCGTTCTTCCATAATATATGAATACTTCAGGTCTTTATAAAGATTATAACTTCTTTCGTATTAAAATATTTTAAAATTGACTACTTTTCACTTCTATGAAATGATTAAAAGAACGAAGGGGCGAAAGGATGAAAAGTATGGACTTATCAAAAAACACACCTGAGAATGTTGAATATATGGTTGAAAAAATAAAAGAAAAACTCAGAATGATGAACATTGGCGCTATGAAATCAACTCATTTCAAAGAGGAGATGTATGAAGAGCTTCTTTTTCTCTATGAAATGGTCATGAAAAAAAACTCATTTAGTCCAAGTGAAATGGAAGCTATCGCCACAGAACTTGGAAGTTTAAAAAAATAACTGTTTAAAGGAACTGTTTAAAAAAGAACAGTTCCTTTTTTTTTACTTCAAGCCCTTAATTCAAAAACTTGTCGAAATAAAAATTGAACATTTTGTTACAAAAATGTATATTTTTAACAAAATGTATGTTATTATTCCAATAATAGGTGAAAAATTATGAGCGTCGGAGGAAATTTTATATGACCGTTATTCATATTTTAAATTTCACCATACCTATTATTTGCATGATTGGAATGGGCATTTTATTAGACCATTTATGCAAGCCTGACAAAAAAGAAGCTGAAAACACAAAAGAGTAACCCTTTATAGGCGTTACAACGCCCAATAAAGTTCACCTAATAATTCCCCATTACCCACCATAACATAAATTGTTATGGTCTTTTTTTGTTTTCATCGTTAGTTTGATTCCACCTGTAAAAACCTTACTTCTTGGATCACAACAAAAACCTCGTGGAATTTCCACGAGGCTTGCTAATATTATTACTTATTTACTTCCAGTCTTGGTTCTATTAATATTTCAACTCTTCGATTTTTCGATCGACCCTCAGCTGAATCATTAGATGAAACTGGCTGGTATTCACCAAATGCACGACTACTGAACCATTCTGGACTTAACTGATTATTTTGCAGAAGAACTGACATAAAGTTAACAGCTCGTTCTGCACTTAAGTGCCAGTTAGAAGGAAACTCACCAGTTGAGATAGGAACATTATCTGTATGTCCACTAATAACAATACTTCTAGGAATATCCATTACAAGCAAATTAGCAATTTCGTTAGCAACATCAAAATCACCCGTTTTAACAATAGCACTTCCTGATTCAAAAAGAACATTATCTCTTATCGTCAGAAGCAATCCTTGTCCAGTTAATGTTGTAGAAAACTTATCTTCTAAATTATTTTCTTCAATGTATTTATTAATTCTTTCCTGTAAATCACCTAGTTCTTCTCGGTCAATCTTTCCAAGGCTCTCAAATCCGCTTTCATCATCAGTCATCGAACCGTCATCATCTGCGGAAGAATCAGGGTTACCATCAAAAGGACTTGAAAAATCAAGTGCACCAGTCCCACCTACAAAAACACTATTGAATGCTTTTGATAATTGCTGAAATTTATTAGCATCCACAGAACTCATAGCGAAAAGAACAATAAACATAGCTAATAATAAGGTTAAAATATCCGCATAAGGAATTAGCCAGCTCTCATCCATGCGCTCCTCATAATTTTTATGCTTTTTTCGCCTTCTAGACATTTTGGTTCACGTCGCCTTCTAGCCACTTTTTACGTTCTGCTGCTGGCAAATAAGAAGTCAACTTCTGTTCAATTGTTCTCGGTGCTTCACCTTCAATGATTGATAAAATCCCTTCAATCATCATGTTTTTAATATGTACTTCTTGTGTTGATTTACGTTTTAACTTATTTGCAAATGGATGCCACACTGCATATCCAGTGTAGATTCCCAATAAGGTAGCAACAAAGGCTGCCGAAATGGCTTTACTCAACTCTGTTGTATCCTCCATGCTTGAGAGTGCAGCGATTAACCCAATAACTGCACCTAAAACCCCTAATGTTGGTGCATACGTTCCTGCTTGTGAGAATATAGATGCACCAGCTCGATGTCTGTCTTCCATTGCATCAATTTCTTCTGACAGAATATCTCGTATATAATCTGCACTTTGACCTTCTACAGCTAGATTTAACCCATTTTTCAAAAATGGATCATCTACTCGTTCAGAGATTCCCTCTAACGCTAATAAACCTTCTTTGCGAGCAATAATTGCCCAATCTGAAAACATTTTAATTAATTCTTCAGGTTTCATTTGTTCTTTTTCTGTGAAAATAATCTTGAATAGCTTTGGAACTCTTTTGATTTCACTAGTTGGAAATGCTGTTACTACTACAGCCACTGTTCCAACAATGATGATAAGGATAGCTGCTGGATTAATTAGTGCAGATAAAGATACACCTTTTAGAACCATCCCTACAAAAACTGCAATCAAACCAAGAATTATACCAATTAACGATGTCTTATCCATAAAACTCACCCGACTTTACATTATTCTTTCTAATTATCATATCGGTTGGTTTTTATAAAAAATGAGAGGTTATGTAAAAATTTATTTTATAATTACGGACATTTTACTAGTAAAAATAAAAATAAGGACTATTTTCCTAAATAAAATCTTGCTTTTCCTCTCCTTTTTTTCAACAAAAAACATTTCATCTAGTTCAATAGTATGTAACTTATCCATTTAGACCTATTCTTACCTAGAATAAATAAAGAGTATGTTCAAAAGCTATAGATAAAAATCTCTCTTTCAAAAGACATTAACGCTTTTTGTTAAAGCAAAAAGAAGAACAAGAGGGCTTTGTATCAAAACATATACAAAAACACGCTCTTTTTATATAACAGATAGTTTTTTTTATGGTAATACAGTTTTATTAAAAAGGGAGAATTTTTAATTTGAACTTTCCATAGGTTTTTTTGACTTTTTAACCACTAAAACCTTCTTTTTCGTAAAAACGACTCTATTTTAACTATATTTTGCCAAGTTATCCTATGTTTTTTGTTCAAACGTTCACAAATTAGTCAAAAAAAAAAGTAAGCATTTTCATGAGGATAGTGTATTCTATATATAGATTCTGTTACACACAAAAATAAGTAACTGTATTATAAAATAATCAAATTTCGAGAGGAGTCTATATCATGCAAGCATGGAGAGGCTTTAAAACAGGTAAATGGGATAAAGAAATTAACGTACGTGATTTCATCATTAACAATATTACAGTATACGATCAAGATGATTCATTCTTAGAAGGACCAACTGAAGCAACAACAAAATTATGGGCTCAAGTTATGGACCTTAACAAACAAGAACGCGAAGCAGGTGGCGTTTTAGATTTAGATGAGAAAGTAGTTTCTACTATTACTTCTCACAAACCAGGTTACTTAAACAAAGACCTAGAAACTGTTGTTGGTTTCCAAACTGACGCTCCATTCAAACGTTCTTTACAACCATTCGGTGGTATCCGTATGGCAGAACAAGCTGCTAACTCTTATGGATTCAAAGTAGACGAAGAAGTAAAAGAAATCTTCACTAAATACCGTAAAACACATAACCAAGGTGTATTTGATGCTTACACTGATGAAATGAAATTAGCTCGTAAAGCTGGTATCATCACAGGTCTTCCAGATGCTTACGGCCGTGGACGTATCATCGGTGACTACCGTCGTGTAGCTCTATACGGTGTAGATTATTTAATCGAACAAAAGAAAGACGATTTAAAATTCACTGGTTCAGTAATGTCTGAAGATGTAATTCGTCTTCGTGAAGAGCTTAACGAGCAAATTCGTTCTCTTGGCGAATTAAAACAAATGGCTGCAGAACACGGATTTGATATCTCAGGTCCAGCTACAAATGCTCGTGAAGCATTCCAATGGTTATACTTTGCATACCTTGCAGCAATTAAAGAACAAAACGGAGCTGCAATGAGCTTAGGTCGTACTTCTACTTTCCTAGACATTTACATCGAGCGTGACCTTCAAGAAGGTACATTAACTGAAAAAGAAGCACAAGAAATCGTTGACCACTTCGTTATGAAGTTACGTCTTGTAAAATTTGCTCGTACACCTGATTATAACGAACTATTCAGTGGTGACCCAACTTGGGTAACTGAATCTATCGGTGGTGTATCAACTGACGGAACACCTTTAGTAACGAAAAACTCATTCCGTTTCTTGCACACATTATCAAATCTTGGACCAGCTCCAGAGCCAAACTTAACAGTACTTTGGTCAACTAAATTCCCACAAGGCTTCAAAAACTTCTGTGCGAAAATGTCGATCAAAACAAGTGCGATTCAATATGAAAATGATGATTTAATGCGTCTTGAATATGGCGATGACTATGCAATTGCTTGCTGTGTATCTGCAATGCGTGTTGGTAAACAAATGCAATTCTTCGGAGCACGTGCTAACTTAGCGAAAACTTTACTTTATGCAATCAACGGTGGTGTTGATGAAAAACTTAAAGTTCAAGTTTCTCCTAAATTCGCACCAATTACTTCTGAAATCCTTGACTTCGACGAAGTAATGGATAAATTCGATACAATGATGGATTGGATTGCAGAACTATACATCAATACATTGAACGTAATTCACTACATGCATGACAAATACAGCTACGAAAGAATCGAAATGGCATTACATGACACAAAAATTCTTCGTACAATGGCAACTGGTATCGCTGGATTATCAGTAGTAGCTGACTCATTATCTGCTATTAAATATGGTCAAGTTAAAACAATTCGTGACGAAAACGGTATCGTTGTTGACTTCGAAACAACTGGAGATTATCCAAAATACGGTAACAACGATGATCGTGTAGACGAAATCGCTGTTAGTCTTGTTAAAAACTTTATGAAGAAGCTTAAAAAGCACAAAACATACCGTGATTCTTTAACTACAATGTCAATCTTAACGATTACTTCTAACGTAGTTTACGGTAAGAAAACTGGTAACACTCCAGATGGACGTCGTGCTGGTGAGCCATTCGCTCCAGGTGCAAACCCAATGCACGGAAGAGACACTAAAGGAGCTTTAGCATCTCTAGCGTCAGTTTCTAAATTACCGTACGAATATGCTTTAGATGGCATTTCAAATACATTCTCAATGGTTCCTAAAGCACTTGGTAAAGACGAAGCTACTCAAGAAGCTAACTTAGCAGCAATCCTTGATGGTTATGCTTCTAAACATGGACACCACTTAAACATTAACGTGTTCAATCGTGATACACTTCTAGATGCTATGGAGCACCCAGAAGAGTATCCACAATTAACAATCCGTGTATCTGGATATGCAGTTAACTTCATCAAATTAACTCGTGAACAACAAATCGATGTAATTAACCGTACATTCCACGGAAGTATGTAATAAAAATGTACTTGTAGCTCAGAATGAAGAGCTACAAGCTTATTAATCAGTACAGCACTCCCCTCCTGACCCCTTTCAGTGGGGAGTCAGGAGGTTTTTTTTATGGTAAAAGGAAATATTCATTCAGTCGAAACATGCGGATCAGTAGATGGACCTGGCATTCGTTATATTGTTTTCACTCAAGGATGTATGCTACGTTGTCAATATTGTCACAATGCAGATACTTGGGAGTTTGGAACAGGTAAAGAAATGACTGTCGATGAAATCGTTAATGATTTAGAATCATACCGACCATTTATGGAAGCTTCAGGTGGAGGCATTACCGTTAGTGGTGGAGAACCGTTACTTCAAATGCCTTTTGTAACCGAATTGTTCAAGGCTTGCAAGAAAAAAGGAATCCATACAACAATGGATTCTTCTGGAGGAAACTTCTCTGAGCGACCAGAATATTTGGAACAACTTGATGAATTATTAAAATATACGGATTTGATTTTACTTGACATAAAACAGATTGACCGCGATAAACATAAACGTCTAACAGGTAAGTATAATGAGCATATTTTAAAATTTGCCAAATATTTATCTGACAAAAACGTCCCAATTTGGGTTCGTCACGTATTGGTTCCTGACGTTACAGACTTCGATGAAGATTTAGATCGACTTGGTGAATTCATTGGCACTTTAAGCAATGTCCAAAAAGTTGAAGTCCTTCCATACCATAAACTCGGTGTTTATAAATGGGAAACATTAGGTTTAAAATACCCATTAGAAAATACAGAACCCCCAAGTGAAGACCGCGTAGAAAATGCTTATAAGCGTTTGACAAAGTATTTGTAACTTTTTATCTGCATTTGATACCTTTTCGCAAATATTGTCCAGGAAATATTAAATAGATAAGAAAAAAGGAGAATTGTCGAAATAGACATTTCTCCTTTTTCTTATCTATTATACACAGCTGCGTATGTCTTATAGCCACCACTTACATTAAACACTTCGAAACCATGTTGCTCCAAGATTCGAGAAGCTAAATATCCTCTTAGTCCTACTTGGCACGATACATAGATTGTCTGATCTTGCGGTAATTCAGCAAGGCGGTCACGTATTTCTCCTAACGGAATATTAATTGAATTTGGTATATAACCATTATCTCTTTCATGCGGATCACGAACATCTATTAGTAGCGCACCGCTATTAACTAGCTCATCAATTTGATTGTAATGTACTACTTTCACATCACCATCTACAATGTTTCCTGCTACATACCCAAGCATATTTACTGGATCTTTCGCAGAAGAATATGGAGGGGCATATGCTAACTCTAATTCAGCAAGGTCGTGGACGTTCATACCACCCTTAATAGCTGTAGCGATGACATCCATGCGCTTATCTACTCCGTCCATTCCTACTGCTTGAGCGCCATAAATTGTTCCATCCTCCTTATTAAATGTCATTTTTAAAGAAATAGGACTAGCGCCAGGATAATATCCAGCATGAGAAATCGGATGGATATGAACAGATTCAAATGGTACCCCTAATTTACGTAACGACTTTTCATTATGTCCTGTTACAGCAACTGTTAAATCAAACACCTTAGCAATCGCTGTACCTAATGTTCCTTTAAAAGGTACTTGTTTCCCATAAATATTATCAGCAACAATTCGCCCTTGACGATTAGCTGGCCCCGCCAACGGAACCATTGTCTGATGTTTGAAAATATAATCTTGAACTTCAATCGCATCTCCAATTGCATAAATGCTTTCATCACTTGTTTGTAAATATTCATCTACAACGATTCCACCACGTGGCCCAACAAGTAAACCAGCATCGACCGCAAGCTCACTTTCAGCTTTTACACCAATTGATAGGATAGTTAAATCACTATTTAATTCTTTTCCGCTAGTTAGTGTAATTTTCTTTCCTTCATCTGCAAAAGATTGTACCCCATCTCCTAAAATTAACTGAACACCTTTTGCTTTCAAATGCTTATGCACGATGCTTGCCATCTCAAAATCTAACGGAGCCATGACTTGATTTGCTAATTCAACAACTGTTACTTGAATCCCTCGATGAGCCAGATTTTCAGCCATTTCTAGACCGATAAAACCGCCCCCAATGATAACTGCTTGTTTCGGATGTTGTTCATCTACAACTGCTTTTATATAATCTGTATCTGGTACGTTTCGTAATGTATATATATTCTTCGCTTCATTTATGCCCTCAAATGCAGGTATAATTGCACGTGCTCCTGGCGAAAGAACTAATACATCGTACGATTCTTCATATATGTCTCCAGTTGTAACATTTAATGCCGTTACTGTTTTTCTATCCCGATTAATCGCTTTAACCTCTGTTTTATTGCGTATATCCAGTGCGAACTTTTTAGACATTCCCTCAACTGTCTGAACTAATAGTGACTCTCGTTTTTTAATTACTTCTCCGATATAGTATGGTAATCCACAGTTAGCAAAAGAAATGTATTCTCCTCTTTCAAATAAAACAATTTCAGATTTTTCATCGATTCGACGAAGTCTAGCTGCAGCCGTTGCTCCACCAGCTACCCCACCTATTACAACAATTTTTCTTGTCATTCCTGTTCCCCGCTCTCTTTTCTATATGTACTAACCCAATTATATACCCCATAGGGTAATTTGTAAACTTCATTGCTTAATGTCTTTTCCCGTTCTTAACACAGTCTTAAACCATCTCCCAGTTCAGAGAATAGCTGTAAATTGAACAAATGAAAATTAATTAGACAACAAAAGTATATGAGCATTAAAATGCTAACCTATCCTTTCTCATGATAAAATTACAAAATACATTATAATAATTAATACATCAATTTTAGGAAACTAAAAATATACGGGAGGTGCTTAAAATGGATTTAAATATGTGGTTTGAAAGAGGACTGACAGCTAAAAAATATATAAGTAGCATGCAAATAAACCAAGAAGAAATGCTTCATATTACAGAGTCTTTTTCTCTAACGGATGTTAGAAAAGCACGAAAACTTCAAAAGTATAATCTACGAGCACTAATTTTAACAGCTGATTGGTGTGGAGATGCGATGGTAAACTTGCCTATTTTTATGAGTATAGCTAAAGAAGCCAACATTAAAAGTAGATTCTTTATTCGTGATGAAAACCTCGAATTAATGGATCAATATTTAACAAATGGAACTGCCCGCTCTATACCAATCATTATTTTGATTGATGAAAATGGCAAGTATTATACAAAATGGGGCCCTCGTGCGAAAAGTGTCCAAGAACTAGTTGATGAATACAAAAGAGAGGTACCTGCACAAAATGATCCAAAATACAAAGAAGCCTTCCGTTCATTCATTAACAAACTAACAACACTTTATAAAACAGACTCTTCCATTTGGTCTGCAATTGAAGCGGATATGTTAAATACTTTTATAAAGAAGTAAAAAGTACACGAGGCTGCTCTAGAAAATTTTTTCTAGCAGCCTCACTCAACGCTTAAAGGTGTGAACTAATAGGTGATTGTAAAACCCAAAACACCCTATATTTTGAGAAACTGTCCCAAAATTAACTTACTATGTAAAAATTAATTAAATCATCATACCGCCATCCACTTCAATTATTGTACCATTTATGTAACTTGCTTCATCAGAAGCAAGAAACAAATAAGCATTAGCAACTTCTGTCGGCTTCCCAAGTCGTTGTAATGGTACAATAAGCTTTACTTGTTCAATCAAGTGTACAGGAACTGATTCAATCATCGGTGTCTCAATAAACCCGGGTGCTACTGCATTTACTGTAATACCTTTATGTCCCAATTCTTTTGCCCATGTTTTTGTCATTCCAATTACACCAGCTTTCGAAGCGGAATAATTTGTTTGTCCAACATTTCCATGCATACCAGACACAGAGGATGTATTAATGATTCGACCAGATTCACTTTGTACTATGTAGGGCAGTACGGCTTGGGTACAATTAAAAACCCCAGTCAAATTCACTTCTATGACAGCAGAAAAATCCTCTGAACTTAATCTTGAAAGCATTCCATCCTTTGTAATCCCTGCATTATTTATTAAAATATCAATTTTCCCGTAATGACGTATTACTTGTTCCACCATGTCATTTACACTTTCTCGATTTGCAACGTTTACTTCAAAAGCTGCAATGTTAAGTGACTGCTCTAATGTAGCTATTTGTATTTCCGCTTGTCGTAAGTTGTAATCAGCAATAGCCACCTTTGCCCCTTCATCTAAAAATAGCTTAGCTGCTTCCCATCCAATCCCACTTGCTCCTCCAGTTATAATAGCCACTTTATTTTGCAATCTCAAAACAAATCACCCACTCTTTCAAATTATCTATCATTTTATCATAACATTGGAAATTTTTTCTGTTTTTTTATAACTTCTATCGAATATGCTAGAATTAACATTAAAGGAGTGAGAGACATGAAAACTGTTTATATAAAGGTCGAAGGGCATGTCCAAGGAGTGGGTTTTCGTTTCTTTACAGCAATGACAGCTGCCAATTATCACATTGACGGTTGGGTTCATAATACTTTCGATGGTCATGTAGAAATAGAAGCAGAGGGCGACGAGCGAAACATCCTGTTATTTATCGAAAAAATCAAGCAAGGACCACCTTTTTCCCAAGTTTCAAATATAACCGTTAACGATTTATCTGCTCCAAAAGGTTTTAAGAAATTTGAAATAAAATACTAAAAATGAGCACTCTAATTAATTTCTCTGTGCTCATTTTTAATATGTCTATATTCGATTCAATGCCTGTTCAAGGTCTTCCCAAATATCCTCCCATGCTTCAATTCCGACTGATAGCCGAATAAGTTGATCTGTTATTCCCATCTCCAATCTGTTTTCCAACGGGATCCCTGCATGTGTCATAGAAGCTGGATGCTGAATTAGAGATTCTGTATCACCGAGGCTAACTGCCAATTTAATTAATCGAACATTATCCAGAAAATTCTGTGCATCTTGTTTTGTTCCGTCTATTTCAAATGATATAAGACCTCCGCCTTTCTTCATTTGCTTTTTGACAATCTCATAGTCCTCGTGCTCGGTATCTCCTGGAAAGTAAATTGATTTCACCTTTGGATGTGTTTTTAATTGCGAAAATACTTTATTAGCATTTTCACAGTGACGATCCATTCGAACATGTAATGTTTTTAATCCACGAATTAATAACCATGCATCGAAAGGAGACATAATTCCACCCATATCTTTGTGAACAGTTCTTTTTATTTCTTTTATGAAATTCTCTGCACCTACTATAATTCCTGCTACAACATCCCCATGCCCCCCTATGTATTTCGTTGCACTATGTATTACTATATCACAGCCAATTTCAAGAGGTTTTTGCAAATAAGGTGTGGAAAATGTATTATCGATAACAACCATTACCCCCCTTTCCTTCGCAACCTTCACAACCATCGATAAATCAATTATTTTCATTGTAGGATTGATTGGAGTTTCAATAAAAATAACTCTTGTATTCGGTTGAAGGGCTGCTTGTAATGTTGCTTCTGAATCAAACCAACTAAAGTTATGATCAATATCATATTTATCCTCTAACAGTTTAAGTAACCCAAAAGTACAGCCATATAGACCTTGTGAGCATAGAATATGATCTCCTGCTTTCGTCAGTGATAATAGTACAGCTGAAACAGCAGCCATTCCCGAACCAAATGTAAGAGCACCTTCACCACCTTCTAATATAGCCATTTTCTTTTCCAATATTTCAACTGTCGGATTACTTAACCTTGAGTAAATATAGCCGCTTTCTTCTCCAGCAAACCTTTTTTCACCTTGTTTAGCATCATCAAACACAAAAGTCGATGTTTGGTAAATCGGAACTGCCAAACTACCTTGATGTTCTTTTGCCTCATATCCAGAATGAATAACTGCAGTTTCTACTTTTTTATATTGCTTTGCCATGTATATACTCCTCCTCTTTTATCACCCTAACTATTATTATATGGAATTTTATGGTAAATTGTATATAAAAAGAAGTAAGAGAATTATCTCTTACTTCTTTTTATTGTCGGTTTCTTAACTCCAAACGACTCTTTTTTCGAATCAACAATTTGCCCTTTATAAAATTCTTTTTTTACAACTTGTATATTTAATTTTTTCGCTAGTTGCTTTAATTCTTTTTCTTCCGATGCAGTAATAACACTAATTACTGTACCGTCATTTCCAGCTCTTCCTGTTCTTCCGGAACGGTGTGTATATTGTTCAAGCGTTCTTGGTAAATCAAAATGTACAACTGTCGTTAACCCTTTTATATCTAATCCTCTTGCTGCTACATCCGTTGAGAGCATCATCGGGAATAAACCTTTTCTAAATCCTTTTATAGCCTTTTCACGTTCGCTCTTATTCGATTCAGAATGTAAAACAGCAATTTGTAGCTCTTTATATTTCAATTTACTCGCTATGAAGTCCATATCGCCAATGTCTTTCATGAAAACAAGAGCTTTTATTTCTTGTAGTCGAGCAATTTTCTCTAGTATGTTCATCTTTTCCCTTTTTTCACATACAAAGTAAATATGATCAACTTGTCCACTGAAACGTTCATCTTTCTTTATAGAAATACAAACCGGATTGCGCATCATGTCTGATACAGTATTCATAATAGAAGGTGTTACAGTTGCAGAGAATAATAATAGCTGTCTTTCTTTCTTCGTTGATTTGATAATTCCTTCAATTGTTTGAAGATGCTCCGCTACTATTAAGGTATCTCCTTCATCCAACACAATTGTTCTAACTTCATGCATTTTTAATTTTTTTGCTTGAAGCAATTCCTCTACCTTACCCGGAGTACCTACTATAATGTGTGGTTTCTTCTTCAACTTTTCTAATTGGCGCTTTAAGTTTGCTCCTCCAATAAATGATGCACTGCGGATTTCACTGCCATTCGTCCACTTAATAATTTCTTGATGAATTTGCATAACTAATTCACGTGATGATGCTAATATAACTGTCTGCAAGTGCAGTGATTTCACATCGATACTCGCTAATAAAGGAAATAAATAGGCTAAAGTTTTCCCTGTTCCTGTAGGTGATTGAGCAATCAAATCACTTCCGTTCATAATTACCGGATATGCTTGCTCTTGAATACTAGTAGGTGTCTGAAAACCTTCTTTCTCCCATGCTTCTTGTATATAAGTAGGTAATTCATTAATAAATGAAGAGTTCATTATAGTTTAGCTCCTTAACAACGGTTGTTAGTCCAATGCTGTAATCTTAGTCATTCTAACCTCAACCTTAATCAAATATTTCTTTATTATATATCATATTTCATTTTGCCATAAAAAAAAAGCTGACTTCTTACAAGACATTATAGAATGTCCAATAAGAAGTCAACTAATTAACTATTCTTTCGAAAGCTTCGCTGCTTCATCAAATTCTGCCTCAATTTCAGCAGATGGTTTCTGAGTCAATAAGCTTACAATAATAATGGCTAGTAAACCAACAATGAAACCTGGAATGATTTCGTATACGTCACCCATACTTTCAATCATTTCCCATACGATTACTGTTACAGCACCAGCAACCATACCTGCCAATGCACCCCATTTAGTCATACGTTTCCAGTATAAACTTAGTAAGATAACTGGACCAAATGCAGCACCAAAACCTGCCCAAGCGTAACCAACTAGATTTAGAATTGTATCACTTGGATTTAAAGCTAATAGGAATGCTACTACAGAAACACCAACTACTGCTAGACGACCGACGTTAACAAGCTCTTTATCACTTGCATTTTTCTTAAAGAATGCTTTGTAAATATCTTCAGTCAATGCACTTGATGTTACTAGCAATTGAGATGAAATTGTACTCATAACTGCAGCTAAAATTGCAGCTAATAAGAAACCAACTATAACTGATGGGAATAGATTTTCTGCTAATACAATGAATACTGTTTCAGCTGTTTCAGCTGTTAATGGTTGTCCGATGCCATTTAAGTAGGCAATACCTACTAATCCAGTGAACATTGCTCCACAAACAGAGAAAATCATCCAGCTGATACCAATGCGTCTTGCACTTTTAATTTCTTTAACAGAAGTGATTGCCATAAAACGAACAATGATATGAGGTTGACCGAAATAACCAAGTCCCCATGCTAATAAAGAAATGATACCAATAACTGTAGTACCTTCAAATACTTTCAATAATGTTGGGTCAATCGCACTAATACTTTCAAAAGTAATGCCAGGTCCACCTAAGTTAGCAATTGCAACTGCAGGTACTAACAACAAGGCAATAACCATAATTAAACCTTGAACAGCATCCGTCCAACTAACTGCTAAGAATCCACCAGCTGAAGTATAGATTAATACAATACCTGCTGAAATAATAACACCAGTTGTATAATTCATACCGAAAGCGGTTTCAAAGAGTACGCCACCAGAAACCATACCGGATGAAGTATAGAATGTAAAGAATACAATGATTACAACTGCAGAGACAATTCGTAAAATCCTTGATCCATCTTTAAATCGATTTTCTAGAAAATCTGGTATTGTGATAGAATTATTTGAAACTTCTGTATAAGTTCTTAATCTTGGAGCCACATATAACCAGTTAAAATAAGCACCAATCGTTAAACCTACTACAATCCATCCAGCACTTAACCCTGCTAAATACATGGAACCAGGTAAACCAAGTAATAACCAACCACTCATATCCGCAGCACCTGCACTCAATGCTGTAACAATCGGACCGAGTCCACGTCCACCAAGCATATAATCTTCTAAGTCAGAAGTTCTCTTATACGCTGCTAGACCAATTAAAAGCATCCCAAGCATATAAACGACAATTGAAAAAATAATACCGTAATCCATGGAATTCCTCCCCCTTGTTTTCAAAATGTCTTACTTTTTTCTGATAATACTACACAATTAGAATAACAAGAAAATACACATTTGTTAATTAAAAAGACGTAAAATTCGACAAAAATTTTAAAATTATATAATTACATTAGGAGATTAATCTTTTTTCATTTATTGTCATTAGGTAATTAAGTAAAATAAGCTATAATATTAAACTGTAAATAACACTAGAATAGTAATTGAAAGGATTTATCGAATGAAGCAATTATCAAACAAAAAACTTATACTCATCAGCTTTATGATTTTCTCAATGTTTTTCGGAGCTGGTAATTTAATTTTCCCTGCATTTCTAGGGAGAGCATCTGGTTCAGAAGTATGGCTGTCTATGACCGGCTTCATTATTTCAGCAGCAGGCTTGCCTATTTTAGGTATCATTGCTATTGCCAAGATTGGTGGCTTAAACGCACTCGGAAGCCGAATTTCACCTACATTTACTCTGATTTTCGCTATTATTATATATATTTCAATTGGTCCACTTATGGCAATACCAAGAGCTGCTTCGGTCTCATTTGAAATGGTCGTTATTCCATTTCTAACAGATGGTTACTTAGACAAAGCTTGGCCTTTAATGATTTATTCTATTTTATTCTTCTGTATTGTTCTATGGCTAAGCTTATCACCAAGTAAGTTAGTCGATCGTTTCGGTAAGTTACTTACACCAACCTTATTAATATTGATTTTGATTATTTTCATTAAAAGTATTTTTACACCATTAGGTGGGGCATCCCTACCGACTGAGGCTTATGAAGAAGCTTCAATATTCAAAGGTTTTCTAGATGGATATTTAACAATGGATTTATTAGGATCACTTGTTTTTGGTATTGTAATCGTCAATACCATTCGGACACAAGGTATTGAGGATAGAAAAAGCATTTCAAAAGCAATGATGATCGGAGGCTTAGGGGCCGGTATTTTACTAACTATTATTTACTGCATATTAGGTTTCCTAGGTTCAACAAGCGGCATAGCTTTTGGAGAAGTTGAAAATGGTACTACTGTCTTAACTCAAGTAATGGGACAATTATTTGGAAATGGTGGTTCTATTCTACTTGGAGTAGTTTTCTTAATTGCTTGCTTATGCGTATCTATTGGTTTAGTAATTTCGTGTAGTGAATACTTCGCCAACATCATTCCTCGCTTGTCTTATAAGCAGTGGGTTATTGCTATTACAATAATCAGCGCATGTATCGCAAATCTTGGTCTAAATACAATTTTAACTTTTTCTGTTCCGATTCTAGGTATGATTTATCCTATTGCTGTCGTAATAATTCTCTTAGTATTTATTGAGGATTGGTTCAACTGCAATCGTTATGTCTATATTTTTAGTGTTTCTTTAACTGCCGTCTACAGTATAATAGTCACTTTGAATTCATCATTACTAAATAATAATTTAGATGTGTTATTAAATCATATACCTCTACACACAGTAGGAGTTGGTTGGGTGCTCCCATCTATAATTGGGGCGATTATCGGACTATTTATCAAAAATAAATAAATAAAAGGATTGTCTAGAAAGGAGCACTCATCTCCTTCAAAGACA
>Ga0233379_1000019_pt1 | contig 26117 bp, 20 predicted proteins | sample ElkDunMinimDraft_8_FD_180679 | JGI IMG/M metagenome (GOLD analysis project Ga0233379, IMG submission 180679) | Fecal eukaryotic communites from dung pellets of Tule Elk in California, USA - Elk Dung F1 | ecosystem: Host-associated > Mammals > Digestive system > Large intestine > Fecal | place...
AAATCCCCCTTATCCACCCAAAATATTTCATCCAATTTTGTATTTACAGCATAGCAAATTTGTAAACATAATTTTAATGATGGATTATATTTACCTTTTTCAATGAGACTAACAGTTTGCCTTGTAATACCTACCGCCTCAGATAGTTGTTGTTGTGTCAGACCAGCTTTTATACGAGCGATCTTTACTGAATTTTCCATAAATCACCCTTTTCAATTGTAATATATATTACGTAATGTAAATTATATATTACATATTATTGCGTTCATTTTAAAACTCCATCAATAAAGGAAGTTGAATTTTCTAGTATCGATTACAGTTGTGAAATTTGCTTTTTTGCAGGCTTTCAATAACATTTCATTCGTATTTTCTTTAGACGAAAATTTTTTATTTCATTCTAAGAAGCGACGCCCTATCAAATAACTGTTTACATATTTCGTTGCTACACCATTAAATGGTTTCATCCAATCTTTTAATCGTCGATGATAACTATTAACATGTTGAACGGGATATATTTTTTGTTAAACATATCCCTTATCGTGCATTAATCGCTTCGTGTTTTAATCCTTTCAAAGCCGCAAATTTCTTATATTTCGTTGCTGTATTGGTGCTAGCAAAGCAGAATCATTAGAAAAATCTCCTAGTACAGCGGTTATTCGTCCTTTGCCAGCAACTTCAGAGATTTTTAATCATTTCTATCGAGCGATAACTACACGTACTTGCTCATTAGATATGCCTCTTTTAGAAGCAGCCCCTCCTCTAATTTCACTCAAATAACAGAATCTGTAAAAATCAATGCCTAATTAATATATCAATATACTTTTTTTAAAAAGATAGTTTTTATACTTCTATTTTCAAAGTCGTTTCAGACTTCAAGGGGGGTGTAAGAAAATTCATACTTATAAAGTAATTTTGGTTATGATAGCATTTTTTTAAATATAGCAAAGTGGATAGGGTGATTGTAAATGAAAGTGGAGACAACAGTAGAAAGGAATAAGTCGCGTAAAAATGCAGATAGGCAAAGTTGGATAGAGAAAATACCAACAAAAGGTTGGCTGTTATTATCTTTAACAGTGGCAGTGATTTTTTGGTCAATCCTTTCTGTTATACCTTCGACCGCCCGTAGTTTTCCTAATATTATTTACGTTGTGGAATCAATAGGTTTAATGATGAGTAGGGGGGTTTTTTGGCAGGATATTTCAAGTAGTATGATTTCCGTTCTTTTTGGTTTTTTAATTGGATTTGTTCTTTCGTTGCCAGTAGCTATTTTAATGGCTTGGTATCGACCTGTTCAATATATTATAGAGCCGTGGATTCAATTCATTAGAAATATTCCTCCTTTAGCTTATGTTCCGTTAGTAGTTATTTCATTTGGTGTAGGAAGGACACCTCAAATTATAGTTATTACTATTGCAACCTTTTTAACTATGAGTATAACGATCTATCAAGGAATTAAAAATATCGACCCTACATTAATTAAAGCTGCAAGAGTACTTGGAGCTAAAGATAAAGATATTTTTTTCAAAGTAATCGGACCTGCCTCTTTACCATTTATTATGACGGCGATTCGTTTAGGTACTGCAATTGCTTTAACATCTTTGATTGCAGCGGAATCTACAGGTGCTTCCGCAGGATTGGGAATGAGAATCCGGGCCTTAAATAATACATTTGAATCTTCTCCAATGTTGTTATATATCATCGTAATAGGAGTTATCGGCTTAATTTTTGAAAAACTCATAAAAATACTAGAAAGGAGATTGACAGGATGGCAAGAGAAAAGAGAACAGTAAAAGTGAAGATTGACAATATTAGGAAGTCCTTCGATTCTCGGAATGGAGAAGTTGTAGCGCTGAACGGTGTCAGTCTTGATATTTATGAAAATGAATTCATAACGGTTGTTGGTCCTTCCGGTTGTGGTAAGTCGACGCTTTTGAACATCATTGCCGGCCTGACAAAGCCAACCTCTGGAACAGTATATTGTGATGGGAAAGAAGTCTTAAGCACTGGGACTGAAAGGGGGGTTGTCTTTCAGCAATATGCGTTATTTCCGTGGTTAACTGTAAAAGGAAATGTGGAGTTCGGCCCAAAGCTTCAGGGGATAGGGAAGAAGGAAGCGGAAGAAATTGCAATGAAATATATCGAAATGGTTGATTTGCAGGATTTTACAAATCATTTTCCGAAAGAATTATCAGGCGGTATGAAACAGCGAGTCGCAATTGCCCGTGCATATGCTGCGAATCCTTCGGTGCTATTGATGGACGAACCTTTTGGTGCATTAGATGCTCAAACAAGAACTCAATTACAGGAAGAATTAATTCAAACATGGGAAAAGGAACAAAAAACATGTTTTTTTATTACCCACGACGTTGATGAGGCTATTTTGTTAGGGCAGAAGGTCATTATTATGAGTGCAAGGCCAGGCCGCATTAAAGAAATCGTTGATATTGACCTGCCCTACCCGAGAAACCAAGAAACGAAAATGTTGCCAGCATTTAATGAGGTAAAGAACCATATCTGGAGTCAAGTTTATAAGGAGTATTTAGAGGTGAGAAAATAGCCTAAGGGCATTATTCATATATGTTCAATTTTAAAATTCGAGGGGGAAAAGTATGAAAAAGTATTTGGTTATGTTGATGGCTACATTGATGGTTTTTATTTTCGCAGCGTGTTCAAATAGTAATGAGACTTCTGGAGGAGAGAGCTTAATAAAAGTGAAAGTTGGCTATATGCCTAACTATGCCAGCTTAAATTCTGTGGTTGCCGGTATAAAAACGGATAGCTTTAAAGAAGAAGGAGTCGAGGTGGAATTAGTTGAATTCGCAGATGGGCCAACCATTATTGCTGCTATGGAATCAGGCAGTATTGATGTTGGTTATATAGGTCCAGGAGCCCACGTTCTTCCGATTCAAGGAAAAGCTGATATTATTGCTTTCTCACATTTAGGAAATGCGGATGAAGTGATTGGAAACGAAGACAAAGGAGTCAATACAATACAAGATTTAAAGGGGAAGACAGTTGCTGTAGCTTCTGGAACATCCAGTGAAACGATTTTGGACTTGACATTATCTGAAGCAGGTCTTTCAAAAGAAGACATTAAAGTTATGGATATGGATGCTTCCGCCATTGTAACGGCGATGATTTCGGGCAGTGTTGATGCAGTTGCAACTTGGTCGCCGAATACAAATGCGATTAAAAAGGAGCTTGGTGACAAAGCTATCATGCTTTCTAACAATGCCAGATACGCAAATGAATTTCCTTCTATCGCTTCATGGGTAGTAGCACCTGGCTATGCTGATGAAAACACAGATGTAGTAGAGAAGTTTTTAAAAGGGCTATTTAAAGGCTATGATTACCGCGTGGACAATGCAGATGAAGTAGCAAAATGGGTCGCTAAAGAAATTGCTTTAGATGAAAAATCTTTAATCGAACAAACGGGTGACGGTGATTGGGTAACTGCAAGTGATATTAAAACCATGATTGAGGACGGTTCTATAAAAAAATATTATGAAAAACAGCAGGAGAATTTTGTCGATTCAAAGAAATTAACAAAAGAAGAAATACAGCCAGTAGAAAATTATGTGCTTTTTGACATTATGAAAAAAGCTGTTGAGCAGTAAATACAAACATTGAACATCTTCTGTTGGGAAGTGAGGCCTTAATCGGTTGAAGGGTGGACTTCTTCCGATTATTTGCTTCATTATATGTTGGATTAGTTTATACTACTTTAGCAATTTGGTTATTGTAGCCAGGAAGTAAAGAGGTTCAGTTATGTTACTTATTTTAATGGTATTTCTTTTGGTATCATCCATTTTGGTACTTATAGTAAAACGGAATAAAGAGACATTTTATATTTTCGGAATGTGTATTAGTTTAGCGATTATGCTTTCGGGGATTTTACTGTATATAGCCAAAAAAGGTGGCATTAGTCAAACTCTTCAACATTTTTTCTTTTTCAGCAGTGAAATAAAGATAAAGCTACAATTTTTTTTGATAACATTGGATGAATTAGGATTTATGATTGCAATCGGAAGGTATTTATTCCCGCTTTTTTTGGTTTTATTTGCCTTTCAATATTCACAAGTAATATTCATTCGTATGTATTCCTATAGAAGAAAATTTATACTTTTGTTTCCACTCCTCACATTGATCTTGTATTTTCCAGGTGTTTTTCAGTATTTAACAGAGCTTGTCCCTAAGATTAAAGTCTTTATTATTATAGGGACGTATTCCTGGATAATCGTATATATAATCCTTGCTATTAGTTTACTAATATATGAAGCTTACACGATTAAGTTACAATTTATGCGAAGGCAGTTTATATTTATTATCGCTTTTGTTTTATCCCTGACGGCCCTTTATTTAATCTGGTTCTTACAAGAGCCTATACAAGTGTATGAGTTTTATTTTTATGAACACCAATGGACGAATTTTTATATGAACTCAGTTTTGTCTGTACCTGCTTACATCTCCATTATGTGTCTGAATGTTATTTTAGCAATTGTAGGGTTTGCAAGTCTTATTAAATATACACATCAATTATTTGAAACAGATCAACAAGAAATTAATATTAAAAAAAAGTTTGATGCCATTAGTACAGGTACGTCTATTTTTGTACATAGCATTAAAAACCAGCTGCTTGCTAATCGTGTACTATTTAAACGATTAAAGCGTGATATTGAGGCTGACATGGATAAAGAGATGTTGAAAAAATCTATCCAACAGCTTACAGAGCAGAATGAAAATATGTTAAAGCGAATTGAGGAATTGTATTTATCTGTGAAATCCAATTCAATACGCTTAGTTCCAGTAAATGTGACTGAAGTGATAGAACATGCTGTTCAGTGTTTTCATAGCAAATTTCCTAATCGAACTATTAAGGTACTTATAAAAGAAAACGGCATGATATTGGCTGATTATACTCATTTGAGTGAAGCGATTTATAATCTTTTAACAAATGCACAAGAAGCAATTGATGAAAAAGGTGACAATGGTGAAGTAGTTGTAACAACCTATACAGACAATTTATATATGGTTATCGAAGTAAAGGATAACGGTGTTGGTATATGCAAAGAGGATTTAAAGAAGATTTGTGAACCATATTTCTCTAAGAAAAACTCAAATTCAAATTGGGGGATGGGGTTGTATTATGTCAATTCTGTTGTAAAGGAGCACTTTGGAACCCTCCGCTTTGAAAGTGTAGGAAATGAGGGAAGTTCATTTTATATATTATTGCCTAATTTCAGAAGATAAGGTAGTGATTAATGGTGAGTGACATAATTAAAATCATGATTGCAGACGACTTTCAAGTACTGTTGGAGGATTTAGTTGAATTAATTAATGCAGAACCCGATATGAAAGTTGTTGAAACTGCTAATACCGGTAGAGAAATAATTGAGAAATCAGATTATACAGAATACGACCTTATTTTAATGGATATTGAAATGGAGGATGCCCAAGCGGGTATTCGTGCAACTGGATTAATACGTGACAAAAGAATCGATGCCAAAATTATTTTTCTTACTGCACATGAAACGGAAGAGATTATATTAACCGCCATGGGTACTGGTGCGGTTGACTATATCGTTAAAGGTATTCCTGATGAGGATATTCTTCTTCATATACGTCACGCACATAAGGGCCAATCCTTAATAGAAAGAAAAGTGCATGATCTGATGATTCAAGAATATAAGCGACTTCAACAGTCAGAGAAAAGCTTGTTGTTCTTTATTCATAACATATCCAATCTAACAAAAGTTGAAAGAGAACTCATCCATTATTTATTACAAAGTATGAAGGTTAAAGAAATCGCGAAAAGAAGGAAAGTGGAGGTTGTAACTGTAAAATCGCAAATCAACAGTTTATTGAAAAAATTAGGTGTTTCCCGAACGAAAGAAATTACGAAAATTATAAACGAATTAAATCTAAGTCATTTATTCTGAAAATTTAGATAAGTGAGCTTGTTGATGGGGGAGTTTAGAATGGACAATATTAAACAGCCGAATATTATATTCATTATGAGTGATGATCATGCAGCCCATGCTATGAGTTGTTACGGCAGTAAAATAAACGAAACACCAAACTTGGATCGAATTGCAAAAGAAGGCATGCGACTTGATAATTGCTTCTGTACAAATTCAATATGTGCACCAAGTAGAGCCAGTATCTTAACAGGATTATATAATCATAAAAATGGTGTGAAAACGCTAGGTGATAAGTTCGATAGTCGTCAGACAACTATACAAAAGATTTTAAAGGAAAATGGTTACCAAACAGCATTAATCGGCAAGTGGCATTTAGGTCACGGGGACAACCATGATCCTGCTGATTTTGATTATTGGAGTATCTTTCCTGGCCAAGGTGATTATCATAACCCTGCTATGTTTGAAATGGGTGTTGAAAAAATTGTTTCAGGATATGCAACAGAGATTGTTACGGACTTATCGATTGATTGGATAAAAAATAGAGAAAAAGAAAAGCCGTTTATGCTGATGTGTCATCATAAAGCACCCCATAGACCATGGGAGCCTGATGAAAAATACTTATCATTATATGAGGATGTATTAATCCCAGAACCAGAAAGTTTTCATGATGATTATGAAGGTAAAGCGGGAGCTGCCAAAGAAGCGACAATGCGTATTGACCGTGATTTAACGCTCCGTGATGTAAAAGTTGAGCCGCCTAAGGGTTTGTCAGAAGCTGATTTGAAAAGTTGGTATTACCAACGATATATTAAAGACTATCTTCGTTGCGTAGCATCAATTGATGATAACGTTGGAAGGATACTGGATTATCTGGAGGAAGAGGACCTTACAGAGAATACGATTATTGTTTACACTTCTGACCAAGGATTTTTTCTGGGAGATCATGGGTGGTATGATAAACGATTTATGTATGAGGAGTCTTTGCGAATGCCATTTGTAATTCGTTATCCACGTGCTATTAAGAAAGGATCAGTCTCAAAAGATTTTGCTTTAAATGTTGATTTTGCTGAGACTTTTTTAGATTATGCGGGCATTGAAATTCCAGACTTTATGCAAGGTAGAAGCTTAAGGCCTATTTTAGAAGGTGAAACACCAGAAGATTGGCAAACATCGATGTATTATCGTTATTGGGAGCATCTAAGTATAGAACATCGTGTTGGGGCACACTACGGGATTCGTACACATAAATATAAACTTATTTATTATTATGGAGAAGCATTAGGTTGTGCTGATGCAATCAATGAGTCAAGGACGCCTGAATGGGAACTGTTTGATTTAGAGAAAGATCCATATGAAATGAATAATGTGTATCATGATCCTGATTATTTGGATATTGTTGAAGAATTAAAGCAAGAACTTGCACAATTAAAACAAAAGGTTGGGGATTTTGAATAAACGATTAATTCCTAGACATCTATTACATGGCTCCGATTGTTATCTTAAGGGAAAAGGAAGATATTCGTTATGTTTGCTGGAAATGTTCTATCCATATTAAGACTAGCACAATATAATCGAAATTTATTAGTGAAGGATACCGTTGCTGGCTTTACAATATTTGTTATGCTTGTTCCACAGGGAATGGCTTATGCTGTGCTTGCAGGTCTTCCTCCTGTTTATGGATTATATGTTTCTACAATTCCAGTAATTATATATGCACTATTTGCTTCTTCAAAGCATCTATCAGTTGGCCCTGTTGCCATAACTTCGTTGCTCGTTGTTTCAGGTGTTTCGCATTATGCAGATCCAGGTACGCAAGATTATATTTCACTTGTAGTAACACTTGCAATAATGGTAGGCGTTCTTCAATTTTTATTGGGAGTAATGAAAGCAGGGGCAATTGTAAAATTCATATCAGGTGCTGTTATGAATGGCTATATTGCTGCTGCAGCAATTGTGATTAGTTTGAGCCAATTAAACAACATTCTCGGTATAGAGGCTGGAGGTTACTTACAGATTCATCTTTTATTGATGAATGTAGTGAAAAATATATCAAGCGTACATTTTCTAACATTAATTATTGGAATAAGCAGTATCATTATTCAACTTTTGTTGAAAAAATATTGCCCCCGTGTTCCGGCAGCTTTAGTGGTTGTCTTGTTGTCGATCTTTCTTGTTTATTTCTTTCAATTACACCAAAAAGGCGTATGGATTGTAGGGAACGTTCCAGAAGGCTTACCGTCAGTTACTTTGCCAAGTATTGAATTATCAATGATTCAGAATCTCTTTCCGATAGCATTGACGATTTCTCTAATTGGATTTATAGAATCTCTTTCCATTGGTAAGGCAATTGCACATCAGGAAAAATATAAAATAAATCCTAATAGAGAGCTAATCGCTCTAGGTTTAGCTAATATAACCGGTTCATTTTTTCAAGGCTATCCTATTAATGGAAGCTTTTCTCGTACAGCCGTTAATCATCAAACAGGTGGCGTTACGCAAGTGTCATCTATTATGACTACTATTTTCGTTGTAATCACACTTATGTTTTTTACATCTTATTTCTATTATTTGCCACAAGCTGTACTAGCTTCAATTGTTATGGTTGCTGTTAGTAAATTAATAAATATTCAGCAAATGAAGACTTATTTTAAAGTGAAACGGGATGACGGCTGGAGCTGGGCGATTACATTCGTAATCACCCTAATGGTAGGCGTAAAATGGGGAATGATTGCAGGAATCATTTTTTCATTACTTCTTCTGCTAAAAAGAAGCATGCTCCCAAATGTTAAAGAAATTGGTTATGTGGCAGATGAACAGAGGTTTTGTGATGTACGGACGGCTCCAAGTGCTAAAAAGTTTAATAACACAATGATTATTCGCATTGATTCAGCGCTTCACTTTGCAAATATTTCTTATGTATTGGAGCAAATAGAAAAACTATATATACATAATCGGAAAATTGAATTTTTTATTTTAGATATGAGTAGTGTCAATGACATAGATACAAGTGCTATTGATATGTTGAAGGAATTTTTGGGAAAATTAGAACTTGAATTTTCCAATTCAGTCATGCTAGTAGATATGAAAGAATCAGTCAATGAAGTTATAAGGAAAAGAGGATGGAAAGTACCGCTCTCTTATCCTTCAATTAAACAAGTAATTGATGAAAAAAACTTATCTATTCATACTACTGATTAACCAAGCTGATGGGGTGGGTTATGGAGAAAAAATCTTGTTGTTCTGTAAGCAGAGAGACTATTGATGAATACAACAGCAGTACAGTTAATATTTTGAATAAACGATCTAAACATATTATTCATCATGAAGAAGATATGGTCTCATTATCAGGCGGGGAATTTCTGATGGGAACAGCTGGAATGGAACAGAACCCTTTAGATGGTGAAGGCCCAATTAGAAAGGTAACTGTGCAGCCGTTCGCAATCGATATTTACGCTGTTACGAACAGAAAGTTTAAGGAATTTGTTAATCAAACAAGTTACGTTACAGATGCTGAAAAATATGGTTGGTCGTTTGTGTTTCATTTACTTATTAACGAACCTAAAAAACTACAAGTAGAAAGTATCGTTAAGAATACACCTTGGTGGATGGTCGTACAGGGCGCAAGCTGGAAGCGGCCTGAAGGACCAGGTTCATCAATAGAGCATCGTTTAGATCATCCTGTAATTCATGTTTCATGGAATGATGCAGTGGCATATTGCGAATGGTCAGGAAAGCGACTGCCTACCGAAGCAGAATGGGAATATGCAGCTAGAGGTGGGGAGAGCGGCACCATTTTCCCATGGGGAAATGAGCTTATAGAAGCAGGCAGGCATCGCTGCAATGTTTGGCAAGGAGAGTTTCCGATAGAAAATACGAAAGAAGATGGTTATATATCAACAGCTCCAGTTGATGCGTTTGAACCAAACGGATTTGGATTGTACAACGTAATAGGGAATGTTTGGGAATGGTGTGCTGACTGGTTTTCAACGGTTCATCCGAAAGGAGAGTTACTAGATAATCCAATCGGTCCGAAAAACGGCAAAGTTAAACTGATAAAAGGAGGGTCCTACCTCTGCCATAGTTCGTATTGTAATCGCTATCGAATTGCAGCAAGAAGTGCTAATACTATCGATAGTTCGACAGGGAATATGGGATTCAGGTGTGTAGTAGATCTTCGTTAGAAATAAAAACTCTTGTTTACTGGGAATTTACTTTTATATTACGAGCTGTGTAATCAGCTCTTTTGTATTCCACGAACTTTATAATAATCGCACTTAAAAAGACAAAACCATTCGTGAAAACGGATGGTTTTGTCTTTGGAAGAATTGCAAAGCTCCTGCGGTGTATCGGCCTGCACGCTTATCCCACAGGAGTTGCCACCCGCAGTGAAGGTCAACAAACAAAAATTACGAAGATCAACAACAAACGATAACAGAGCTAAAAAATTAAATATGAAATTTAGTGATAGAAATACACATTTGGTGAATTTTGTAATAAAATCCTTTATTTAGTAATTTTTGTAAATTATAATTACTTTTATAAGGGGGAGATAATGAATGCTTTTTAAGAAGAAACGATCATTATTATCAAGTTTGTTATTTGCAGTGTTAATTTTAACAGCATGTGGGGACGACACTGAAAAAGGTGGTAGTGCAGGAGGAAGTTCATCAGATGATGGATTAGCTACTAACATCGTAACAATCGCCACTGGTGGTGCATCAGGTCCATATAATATTATTGGAACAACATTAGCGGACATTTACACGACCGAATATGATGTCAACTCTCGTACTCAAACGACAGGGTCATCTGTAGAAAATTTAAACTTAATGGAACAGGGTAAAGTTGAAATGGCTTTTGTCATGAGTGACGCGTTATCACAGGCCATTAAGGGTGAAGTTAGTTTTAAGGAGCCAATTGAAGGCGTTTCCACAATTGCTACGCTTTATCCAAACGTAGTACAAATCATTGCAAAAGCAGATTCTGGTATTAAAACAATTGAAGACTTGAAGGGTAAGCGTGTAGCAGTAGGTGATCAAAACTCTGGTGTAGAAGTAAATGCACGTACATTGTTAGCTGGTCACGACATTACGTACGAAGATATTAAAGTAGATTACTTAGGTTATGCTGAAGCTGCAGATGGCTTAAGTGCAGGAACACTCGATGCTGCATTTTTAACGAGTGGTCTTCCGAATGCATCTGTTATGGAATTGGCTGAAACAATTGATATTGTTTTAGTTACAGTTAGTCCAGAAAAAGTTAAAGAAATTGCAAAAGAGCATCCATATTTTATCTCTTACGAAATCGCTGAAGATGTATATAACAATGCAGAGCCTATATTTACAGCAGCCGTCCCAAATGCATTAGTTGTAAAAAGTGACTTAAGTGAAGATGATGTTTATAAATTAACAAAAACATTTTTCGAGAGCTTACCTAAACTTGTAAACTCTCACCAAGCAGCTACAGATATTTCTCTAGAGGGTGCACAAGAAGGTATTATCGGTAACCTACACCCAGGAGCAAAACGTTATTACGATGAGCAATAAAAAATTGGTCGGGAGTATAGGAATTTTGCTTATACTCCTAGCAATTTTTTTCATTCGTTTACCTGTTTTGGCATTTCAATTTTCCGACAAAACTTATTTTGCCACATCTAAGCAGTTCGATTTAGGTTGGATTCATTCCGTAGAAAAGGAAGAATGGATAGAACATTATGAAATTAATCAGGATGAGCTAATTTTAGTAAGCACAAAGTTTAAAACTTTTGGTGCGGGGGTCCCTTCTAATTCTGAAGATGTAGAGCTGATTGATGGTTATGTACAGATGAAAATCAATCAACCGTATAAGGAATTAAATCTCACTATTTCAGAAAATGTGGATAGTACGATTTATTTCGATGATAAGGAAATTAAAATTTATGACTACGGTGAGACGTACTCCACGGTCTTAATTTCAGTTGAAAAAATCTTCATATGGCAGTACTGGGGAGGGGAGTTTTTATGAGTGAAAATAATACAAAAGAGCCAATCGTAGAAGAAATTTCTAATGAAGAAATTCAGAAAGTACTTGAGAAATACGATAGTGATGCGAAAGTAAGGAAGTTTAATAACAAAAGCATTGTGTTTGTAATAAGTTTTATGGGTGTTATGTTTTCTTTGTTACATATATATGCAACATTTAATCCAATCCCGACATTAATAATGCGCAGTATCCATTTAATGTTTGCCTTAGGATTAGTATTCTTAATTTACCCAACATTCAAAAATCAGAATCGTACAAAAATACCTATTTATGATTGGATATTCTTTGCGTTAAGCTTATCGTCATTTATTTATCTATTTGTTGAGTACGATAATCTTATGACGATGCGTGGCGGTATCCCTAATACAATGGATATTGTGATGGGGATATTAACTGTTTTACTTGTACTAGAAGGTGCTAGACGAGTTACAGGTTTAATTTTACCGATTTTAGCACTCATATTTTTAGCTTATCCGTTCTTTAGTCATTTAGAGTTTTTACCACGGATTATGATGACACGGGAATTTGACATAGGGGATATTTTTGGTCAAATTTATACGAAAACAGAGGGATTATTCTCAACAGCAATTGGTGCTTCTGTTCAATATATTTTCTTATTCATTTTATTCGGTGCATTCCTCGGAAAATCAGGGATGGGCCAGTTCTTCAACGATTTATCATTAGCGCTTGCGGGACATCGACAAGGTGGACCAGCGAAAGTAGCAGTCATTTCAAGTGCATTCATGGGAAGTATTAACGGTTCTGCTGTGGCAAATGTAGTAGGTACAGGTGCATTTACGATTCCGTTAATGAAGAAAATCGGATATGAGAAAAACTTTGCCGGTGCAGTTGAGGCAAGTTCTTCAATTGGTGGACAGATTTTACCGCCAGTAATGGGTGCAAGTGCATTTATTATGGCCGAAACGACAGGGATATCGTACGGCACAATTGCATTAGCAGCAGCAATTCCAGCGTTATTATTCTTTTTAGGCTCTCTAGCGCAGGTTCATTTTAGAGCGGGACGTTCAAACTTAAAGGGTATTCCAAAACCAGATCTTCCACGTATTAAAGAAGTACTAAAAGAGGGCGGACATTTAATGATTCCGCTAGTTGCTTTAGTGTGGATGCTTGGTTCAGGAATCCCCGTAGCGAATACAGCATTCTATACAATTTTAATAACGATTGCGGTGTCATGGTTAAGAAAAAGTACACGTATGAGCTTAATGGATATTATTACTGCACTTGAAGAAGGTACACGCCAATCTCTTTCAACAATTGTTGCGTGTGGTGTTGTAGGGATTATCATTGCAGTAGTGAACTTAACAAGTTTTGGTTCAACATTAACAGCAGCGATTACTCAAGTAGGTGCAGGTTCATTATTCTTAACACTATTCTTAACAATGATTGCATCTATTATTTTAGGTATGGGCTTACCGTCTATTCCAGCCTATATTATTACGGCTACAATGGCAGCTCCAGCCTTAGCTGAATTTGGTTTACCGATTCTAGTAGCACATCTTTTCGTATTCTACTATGGTATTTTTGCAAACATTACACCACCTGTAGCATTAGCTTCATTTGCAGCAGCTGGTTTATCAGGTGGAAATGCGATGCGTACAAGTTTTATCTCCGTACGTTTAGCAATTGCAGGCTTTATCGTACCGTTCCTATTTGCTTACCAGCCTGCATTATTAATGGTTGATACGACAAATGTTGCAACGAATGCTGTAGAATTCCCAATGGCTTCGATTGGTTCAATTATACTTGTGACCATTATTGCAATCGTTGGTATATTAGGTCTAAGTGCGGCGATTGAAGGATACTTTTCAACGAACTTAAATGTAGTAGAGCGTATTATTTTAGGTGCAGCATCTTTAGGTATGATTATTCCCGAGACATATTCAACAGTTATTGGAACGGTTGTTGTTGCCGTAATATTTCTTATTAATTTCTATAAGAATAAGAAAGAATCTAATAGAGTCATAATAAATGTATGAAACAAAAGGGTGTTTTCACGGTCATTATTGACATGAGAGCATCCTTTTTAAAAAGCTTGCTTCGAATCCTCTGATAATAGGCTGAATTTATATTTTAATCATCTCTAGATTAGTACTATACTCTAATCATTTTTTACTTCATTAGTGGGAATGGGACTGTACATATTTTAATTAGCATTAATACCAAGTCAATTAGTTAATCCCGCCGATATCTTATGTGTTCCACATATATTGAGTGCATGAACAATATAAAATTATTCACAGTTTAATTAATATTAATTTTTCAATGTTTGATTTTGACAGGGATGGGGTCGGAGTAAAACCCATCAGATCCTAACTTATTAAAAAACAGAAACCTTAACTTCTCGAGGTTTCTGTTTTTTTTGTTTTAATTACATAATGAACGTTAAAAATGATTCTTAAAGACTTTTGTTTTGAACCGAATTATTTAATTACAAAGCTCTGTTATAGTTTGATGTTGATTTTGTTAGATGGAGATTGGAGCGAAAGACGGCGACACAATCTGATGAGCTTGAGCTGAAGACCCTACAGAGGAAGAATGAGCGGGCGAGGGAGGCTGAAGCCAAGCCCACGGAAAGCGTCCGTCTGTAGTGGAAATCAACATTTTAATTTAACAATGCTAATTACAAAGATATTGTTAGTAAAAGTTAACTCACAAGAAGAAGGGATTTGATGTTGGTTTTTGCAGTATTGGAATTGAGATAGAAAAATAGTATTTGGTAAATTGTTTTGTTTAAAATATGGAATGAAAACTATGCATAAAATTTCTGGTTTTTAAGTTATTTTCTGTTTTAGAAAAGTTCTATGATAAATAAATGATATTGTAGTATAATGGAAGCAATAAAGTTACATTGTTAAGGATATAATTTTTGAATTTTTCATTAGGCTTTCTTATTTGAATAGCTTTCGTTTTTGTAGTATAAAAACTATATCTCTATAAAAGGGAATAGTAACCAAATTGATAACCTTTCAAAATGAATCTTTCACACTGGAATGCTTTCAACATACATTTCGTAATGTTGTATTTACAATATCTCATCAGTTAATGATTGTCATAAAGTGTGTGGAAGGGAAAAAAGTATTTTGCTGTGTTATAGTTCAATGTTGATTTTTGCAGATTTCTCGATAATTAGAGTGGAGAGCGGCAACTACTGCGTGGAAAGAGTACAGCGAGAACCTTAGAAGCTTTGCTTTGAGGAGGCTTGGCCACGCTTCTTGGAAAGTGTCTGCTCGTAGTGGAAAACAACACTATCTATTAACAGAGTTTTTTTAAAAAAGAAATTAGCTAGAAATGGGGAGAGTAATTGAGTGAATCTGTAAAACCAAAAACAAGTAAGCTGAAGATGATTTCGCGGACATTATTGATTATCATTGGAGGCTTTATAACAGCGTATGGACTGGAAGCAGTGTTAATTCCAAATAACGTATCAGATGGTGGGGTGACAGGTCTTAGTATCGTTGCCTCTCAAATATTTGGAGTTCCATTAGGTGTTTTAATCGCGGTTGTTAACATTCCTTTTGTTTGGTTAGGCTATAAGCAAATTGGTAAAAGTTTTGCTACCTATTCAGTAATCGGGATTATTTCATTGGCTTTGGGCACTAGTCTTATGCACCATGTACCAACAATTATTGAAGGCGATACATTATTAATTACCGTTGTTGGTGGTATAATCATCGGTTTTGGTATGGGTTTAGCATTGCGTAATGGTGGTGCATTAGATGGAATTGATATGTTAGCTGTACTACTTTCACGAAAATTACCTTTTGGAACAAGTGATTTAATATTATTCTTAAATCTCTTTGTATTTATTGTTGTCTCAACTGTATTCGGATTCCAAGGGGCCATTTTATCTGCAATCGCTTATTTTATTGCGTCAAAAGTGATTCATATCGTTGAAGAAGGTTTAAGTGGTTCTAAAACCTTTAAAATTATCACGAAGGAACCTGAGTTTATGGTAGAGACTATTCGTGATCGGTTAGGCCGTGGAGCAACTTATAGTGATGTTTACGGCGGCTATACTAATGAACAATTTAAACAAATTACTTGTGTCATTAACCGATTGGAAGAAAGCAAGATGAAAGAAATCATACGTGAAATTGACCCGCATGCTTTTGTTACCGTTTATGACGCAGCAGAAGTGAAGGGTGGTAATTTTAGAAAGAAAAATATTCATTAATTTAATGAAAAAGGCATTCCGAAAGCTCGGAATGCCTTTTTGGTATCTTTAAAAGTAATAGACTTGAAGATTTTCAGGCGTAAATTTCCTGTTTTGATAGAGAAACGGACCACGAAGGAGGCTGAAGAAATAGCCAATCGTTTTTACTTTCAGGGATATTTGATTCTCCACTTATAGTCTTGAAGTGGGAGTCTTACTGCCCTTTTTGAAGCGGGATAAATATTGTATTTCAAATTCTATGTTCTCTATGGATTAGATTTTAAAAATAATTCAGTCGAACTTAATGGAAAAATATTGCATAAAAGACAATTATTTGAAATAATACATATAATCTACTAAAACTTCTTTTAGACTTTATCTAGCTATTGTTTTTTTGAAATTGCATTAAAACTCTTTATTTAGTATTAATAGCAGTATTAGGTTAATAGTCAAAAAAGATTAGAAAGATAGTAGATGTATTTTTCAAGTAGTTTGAAAGCGTTTGCAAAAAGGGGTGAAATTTGTTCCAAAACAGAGAAAATTCTATATTTTTGAAAAATGAGAGGGGTTGAGAACATGAGTATTAAAGCTAAGCAAAATAAAAAATCAGAAGTGGATTTTGAGAAACTTATTGAAACACCTGAATTTAAAGCGTTAGTGGCTCGGAAAAATAGATTTATCACACCGTACGTTATACTGTTTATGTTTTTCTTTTTCTTATTACCGATTTTAACGGGATACACAGAAGTATTAAATTCTAATATTATTGGACTAATTAATGGGACATGGTTTTATGCTTGGGGATTATTTATTATGACATGGGTTTTCTCAACGATTTATACGAAAAAAGCTACTAGCTTTGATAGTGAAGCCGAAGCAATTATCGATAAATACATCTTGAAGTAGGGGGAGGTTTTTTATTTGAGTGCGATTACGTTTATAATCTTTTTTGGTGTAATAGGAGCAACACTATATGTTACATACTGGGCTGCGAAGCGTACATCAACAGCTAGTGAATTCTATACAGCAGGTGGTAATTTAACCGGTTGGCAAAATGGTCTTGCCATAGCGGGGGACTATTTATCAGCTGCATCCTTCCTAGGGATTGCTGGATCAATTTCGTTAAACGGTTTTGATGGTTTTTACTATAGTGTTGGTTGGCTTGTAGCTTATTTAGTCGTACTATTCTTAATTGCTGAGCCACTTCGTAACTTAGGTAAGTATACGATGGGAGATATGATTGGTTCTCGTTTCTCAGCGAAAAAAGTACGTGGAGCTGCAGCTTTAAACACGATTACGATTGTCATTTTCTATATGATTGCTCAGCTAGTAGGTGCAGGAGCACTTATTAAGCTGCTTTTTGGGCTTGATTATACGTGGGCAGTAATCCTAGTGGGGATTATGATGTCGATATATGTATTATTTGGAGGAATGGCAGCTACGAGTTGGGTGCAGATTATCAAAGCTGGGCTTCTTATGGCCGGAACAATCATTATTTCATTCCTAGTATTACTGAAATTTGACTTTAGTATGGTTGACATGTTTGATAAAATGGCGACATCAACAGCACACGGTGAAGCATTTTTGCTTTCAGGTATACTATATCAAAATCCGATTGAATTAATCTCTGTTCTTATTGCACTTTTATTAGGGACAGCTGGTCTTCCACACATCTTAATGCGCTTCTTTACGGTAAAAGATGCGAAAACAGCTCGTTCTTCGGTTATTTACGCTACTTGGATAATTGGTATTTTCTACGTATTAACTATTTTCTTAGGTTTCGGAGCTGCAGCATTTGTTGGATCTGATAACATTATTGCTGAAAATGCAGCTGGTAATATGGCTGCTCCAATGTTAGCAGCTATACTTGGTGGAGAAGCTCTTGAATCATTTGTTGCCGCAGTTGCATTCGCGACAATTCTGGCGGTTGTTGCAGGTCTTGTATTGTCTGGAGCATCGGCTCTTGCGCATGACCTTTACGGTGAAATTATCAAAAAAGGCAAACTAACTGAGAAGCAACAAATAGCTGCTGCACGTTGGGCTGCTCTAGCTGTTGCAGTATTCTCAATTATTCTTGCACTTGGATCAGAAAAGCTAAATGTAGCTTTCCTTGTATCGATTGCTTTCTGTATTGCTGCTTCAGCGAATGTACCAACGCTTTTGTTCACAATTTATTGGAAACGCTTTAATACAACTGGTGCAGTTACGTCGATGATAGTAGGTTTATCAGTTGCGATTATTCTTGTTATTCTTGGACCTAATGTTATGAACACTGCTGAAGGAAAAGGGTTTATCGATATGGCCCCAATTTTCCCTTGGACAAACCCGGCGATAATCTCCGTCCCAGCTGGATTCTTGGCTGCGATTATTGGAACTCTTTTATCATCCAGAAGTTCTGGAGAGAAAAATTATGCTGAGGTTAAATTCCAAGCTGAAACAGGCTATAGAGAACTTGAAGCAGAATCAGGTGGTTATAATCCACATGCACATTAATTTTTCGTTTATCCGACTTCATATGGGATCAGTAAGATGTCTATGATTTCTGGATAATATCGGTATCCCTCGTCACTGACTATGACGGGGGTTTTTTACGAAAAAATATTCAAAAAGGAATGTGAATCTTCGTCATTTCTAGAGGTCAGAAATGTGTTTACAAAATTGGATTATGAACACTTACGACACTAAACAGTAAGCAAATGATTAGATTACGAGGTAGAAGAGATGAATGTTCATGAAAACGAGCTAATCGCAAGGATTCAGAATCACCATTTATTTAAAGACGTATCAAATGAAAGCTTTATAGCGCTTTTGAAAAACTGTGAGCTAAAGCATTACAAAACATCTGAAAAAATTACGTATTCTAAGAAACCCCAAGAAGGTTTACTTCTTATAGTAAAAGGAGCTGCGGAAGTTTTTGTTGAAACGGAAGTAGGAAATTTGGAGACGCTTGAAATGCTTCATGAAGGAGAACTCTTTGGTTTTTCAACCCTGGCTGATTTTTTAGGAGAGCCTAAAGAGCCAGCTGATCATCATAAAATTGATGTAGAAACAGTAGAGAATTCATATTGCCTTCATATCCCTTACTCAGTGATTAAAAAGAGATGGGGAGATGAACTTGTTCGTGATTATATTTTAAGAAAAGTAGCATTAAGACTTCGAGAAATATACTCTTCATTAGCGGAACAAGTTAAATTAAGAGGTGAATGGGGAGAAAGCGAGTCTTTTGTCATTCGGGCTCAAGATTTGATGCAATCACCTGCTATTACTGCAGATGAAGAAGAATCGGTGCAAGAGATTGCCAAAAAAATGATAGAACACTCTATAAGCTCTATGCTAATTATTGATAAAAATGAGCATTTGATCGGAATTGTGACAGAAAAAGACATTGTTCGAAGAGTTGTGGCTGACGTTTCGTTCAATACCTTAAAAGCAAAGGATGTTATGACAAGAAATGTACATATTGTCTCTTGTTACGAATATTATTACGAAGTTTTAACGACTTTTTATACGACCGGAGTCAAACACTTACCAGTCGTTGATGGTGAGAAGATTGTCGGCATTGTAACCCTCTCTAACTTATTAGCTAAACGAAATAGAGGGGCAATGAAAATTATCAAGAATATTGAGGATTCATCCTATAAAAATTTACCACAAGTAAAAAACGCCATATATGATGTACTCTCGAATTTAATAACAGATGAAATTTCAACGATTCAGACCTTGAAAATTATTACGAAATTATACGATCGACTTGCACATCATTGTGTAGATTTAGCTGTAAAAGCCATGGTGACTCAAGGCATCGGTTCGCCGCCAGTTCCATTTTGTTTATATCAAATGGGGAGTGCAGCACGAGGAGAACAGTTTATGTTGACAGATCAGGACCATTTTCTTGTCTATGCAGATGAAGAGGAAGAACATAGTAAAGAAATTAAGCTCTATTTTTCACTGCTTGGCAAAGAAATCGTTAAGCATCTTGAGCAGGCAGGCTATGCCCTATGTAAAGGAAAGATGATGGCTAGTGAAGAAATATGGCGTGGTTCTATTTCTGAATGGCAGCAGCGACTTCGTCTTTGGGCATTAAATTCGACAGATGAACAAATTTTGTTGGGGCATAATTTCCTTTCATTTCGTTTTTTGTATGGCAATCATCCATTAAGTAGGCAATTTGTTTATATGGTGAAGGAAAAGTTGAAAAAATCTCAAACGTTTATCTATTATATGGCTCAGCAGGAACGAGATAAGCTTGTACCTCAATTTGACAAATCATTTGGTGCAATTTTTAAAGGAAAGAATCAAGAGATTGATATTAAAAAACATGCATTGTTTCCTTTGCATCATTGCCTGCAAGTTTTAGGAGCTCATAATGACATAATTGAAGGAACACCCATTGAAATATTGGAGGCTTTAGTTAAAAAAGGAGATTTATCTGAAGGGTTTGCTGATGATTTACGACATGCCTATGAAGTTGCATTAAGAACAAGGGTGCAAATGTCATGGAGAAAACATCTCCGTGGAGAAGAGATTTCAACAGTCATTAAATTTTCTACGATTCGTACTTGGGAGAAAGACGAATTAGTTACTATGCTAAAAACGGTGAGATCCTTACAATTTTATCTTCTTTCAAAGCTTTAAGATAACAAAGATACATTCGTATAAAGTTAGGGGGGAAGCGATGTTTTGGTTGAAAAAGCGGTTAAATCATCAATTAGATCAATCATTACCATTGAATACGCCGGTTAGAGAAATGTCGTTTACCGTCTTCGATACTGAAACGACTGGCTTTTCAATTGGTTCAAAAGATCGTTTAATTGAAATTGGTGCGGTGCAAGTTACGAATATGGAGGTAACCGATTGTATTTTTCAAACATTTGTAAACCCAATGCGTGATATCCCATCTAATATTGCGCAATTAACATCCATTAAGCAGTATCATCTAGATGAGGCGCCACTTGCTCTTGAAGCGATTGAAAACTATTTTGGTTTTATGGAAAAGAATGATAGTAAAGGGTGGGTTGGTCACTGTCTAAGCTTTGATGCGATGGTTATAAAGAAAGAATTGAAGCGAGAAAAATATACCTTTGAACAACCGATGGCGTTTGATACACAGGATTTAATAAACTATTTATATCCTTCGTGGGATTTACAAGATCTTGAGGAATATGCAAATGCATTTGGTGCGATGTCGTTTACTCGTCATAGGGCACTCGGTGATGCGTTAACAACAGCATTTATGTTTGTGGAGCTATTAAAGAGATTAGAAACTAGGGGAGTAACAACTCTTTCGCAATTAAATCGTATAACTAACAGAAAAAATCAGCAAATCATGCTTTTTTAATTATGTTTGGTTCTTGTTACCATCTAAAGAGCAGAAGAAAAAATACAAACAAAACGAATTAGGTTGAAAATGAAATGGGCCTTGTGTTGATGCCGGGAACTTACGGAAATTCGCGGTTAGCAGCTAAGGGTTTATAAAGGAAAAAAGAAAAAAGTGAAATGGAGCCGGTCCATTTCACTTTTTCCGTTATTTGAAGCTAGTTATATCCCAGTCTCTTTCTTATTTCATCGGGCAGGAAGCGAATGGAGTGTCTCGGCAGTTTTTAAGTAGAAGGGCTGAATATTGTATGAAGTGGCATACGAACTTAGGCTAATGCCCATAAAGTCCATGTGATCCCAATTGTTCATAACTGGGTGTGAATTCCAAACGCCAGGTTGTGGAGTCTGGCCATCAGTGTATGAAACGACAGGATGGTTAAACGGATGCTTTGAAGAAACAACGCTCACTATTCCATCATTTGGCCACCATGATTGATCGATGATAGGCCCTTCAGCTGGATTTGTTCGTGTAAATTTGCCCATGAATATTGATGGCTGAATAAAAATTGGGATTGTTAGGGCATTTGGTAAATGTCTTCCTGTTAACAAGCTTTTATATGTTGATAAGGCAGTGTGTGAAAAATAGTAAACATCAGGGAATGTATCCATCCATGTATTGTTGTCTTGAGCTCCAGGAGTACTCAAATCAGTGACGCTAATGTCTTCACTTTCCCAAATATCGCTTGCCATGACCCGGTTCATATACGAGGTGAAAGTTTCACCCCTTTCTCTTTTCAGTCCCCAATGGTCGAATTTGAAATCATAAACAAGGGAGTCAGGGTTAGTGCCTGTGATTTTTGCTAGTTCCAGTACAAGATCTTTCATCAATGCAGCTCCACGACTCTCGTCATCTGCATATTGGCTGCCATTATGTGGAGTAGCAATACTTGTGTTACTGAATACCCAATCACGACCTCCAGCAAATAAAGGAGACATTGCTTCTGCTTCTGGATGAGCTTGATGATAGGCCCGCTCTGCTTCGTTTCCATCTCTAAGTAAATCAGTTACTCCTCGGATTGTTAATCCGCCCATGCTATGTCCAAGCATGTGCACCGGATTGTTTTCGTCCCACTCAGGATAAATGCCGGTGTAGGTGCGCCCGTATCTGCTATGTCCATGTTCTTCGGCATGAGCTGCCCCATAGTCGACACGGCCTCCTTTAATATAATGATAAAGTTCTACGGAGCGGTCATAGTTACTGGAGAAAGGACTGACAGTTGCGGCTAGAGTTTGATGTCCTTGGCTGTTCAGATAAGCCACTAAATCCTTGAACCCACCCCAGTATTTAATTCCGAGTGCTTCATCTGCTCCCCAGCCGCCTAGACCATGGACCATAATGATAGGGTAATCATTTCCTTCTGCTTCGGTAGCCCCACTAGGCTGAGGCGTTACCAGCATAATGCTAAGCAAAACTACAGTGACAATGGAAATCTTCAAAGCTTTCAACTACATACCTCCTTTTGTGGAATATTTAGAATTTTTTTTCAATTTAGTATAGCACGTAAACGCTTACATAAAAATAAGTAAGAAGAACGAGTATTTTAAGAGAATCAAATAAGTAGATGGTGCCTCTTGAATCAAAAGTATTAAATTTTTGGTGGCTTCCTTTTGCTAAATATAAATCTTCAGGAGCAAACATAACGACATAAATATTATCTACATTTAAATCAATTTCTTTTGTTTAATATTCAATTTTAGAAAAGTATAATCATAGGGGATTATTGTTATTGAGTAGCTACTGATGAAGTTGCTGGGCATAAAAGGCTATTGAGTTATTGAACTTTTGAAGAATTTGCAAATTCATATTGAGGGTTATACAGTAAGAGTAGGTACAGATGATTTTAGATGTTGGATACAAAAAAGGAAGAAGCCTGCTAAATTGTATGATTTAGCAGGCTTTTTTAGTATTTAAATAGAGTAAAAGAAGTATTGCTTCATCGTCTTTTAGCAATTTCAGCAGTTGCTGTGAAAAGTACATCAGATGATGAGTTCAGTGCCGTTTCACATGAGTCTTGTACAACGCCAATGATAAAGCCAACTCCAACGATTTGCATAGCAATATCATTCGGTATTCCAAATAAGCTACATGCAAGCGGGATAAGTAAAAGGGAACCGCCAGCAACACCAGAAGCACCGGCAGCAGAGATAGCTGCTAGTACACTAAGAATAAGTGCTGTACCTAAATCTACTTCAATGTTGAGAGTATGAACGGCTGCTAGAGTCAGTACGGAAATGGTAACAGCCGCTCCAGCCATATTGATCGTAGCTCCTAATGGGATAGAAACTGAATAGGTATCTTTATCTAATCCTAATTTTTCACATAATCTCATATTTACCGGAATATTAGCCGCTGAACTGCGAGTAAAGAATGCTGTTATCCCGCTTTCCCTAATGCATGTGAAAACAAGAGGATAAGGGTTTTTACGTGTAAATATAAAAACAATGATTGGGTTAATAACTAAAGCTACAATTAGCATGCATCCGATTAGAATAGCAAGTAATTTACCATAGCTAAGCAAAGTAGAAAGGCCTGTTGTTACAATTGAATCATAGATTAGCCCCATAATTCCGATTGGTGCTAAATTGATTACCCATTTAACAATTTGGGAAATAGCATCTGAAAAACTTGTAATCATATCTTTTGTAGAATCAGAGGCATTTTTTAATGCAAGGCCAATAAGAATAGCCCAAGTTAATATGCCTATATAATTAGCAGTTAATAGTGCGTTAATCGGGCTGTCGACGACGTTAAAAAGTAATGATTTCAGTACCTCCACTATACCACCAGGAGGTGTTAAATCTTTTGCTCCTTCTACAAGAGAAAGTGTAACGGGAAAGACAAAGCTTGCTGCAACTGCCACTAAAGCAGCTAGAAATGTACTTAATCCATAAAGTCCAATAATCGATTTCATATTTGTTTTTTGTCCGCTTTTATGATTGGCGATGGCAGACATGACTAAGAATAAAACTAGTATCGGTGCAACTGCCTTTAGGGCACTTACAAATAAAGAACCGAAAATTGTAATCCAGCCTGTAGCATCAGGAATACTAATTGCTAAGATGATACCTATAATCATACCTACAAGTATTCGTTTTACCAAGCTTACTTGATTCCACTTAATCAATAAATTTTTCATAATTTCCCTCCGGTGTTGTAATAATGATGAAGTATTGCAGAAGAGATGTAGGTACTTTAACCTATTTAAACTATTATATCTAAAAAGTAAGGGAAATGTCTATTAATATAGAATTTTCTAAAAATTTTTAGTAGAAATTCTATATTTTGATAACAATTTATAAAAAGACTATCCGTTTCATATTGAAAATTTTCATGAGTGTTCTGTTAAATGATACTGTCGTTTTTCTCTTCGAGGAGTTCTGTGGCCTGCGACTGTCTGCTTACCTGTGCAGTAGTAGTCGCTCGAAATGAAAACGATGAAATCTTCAAATAATTAATATTGAAGTGTAATATAGTCTGAAAATAAAAAGTAAAAAGCAAACAATGTAAACCACACTTGACATTATGTTAAGTGGGGTTTACTCTTTATAGAGAGGTGAGTTTTTTGTTTAAGGATGATCAGAATCCAAAAGAACACATTGAAAATAAAATTTACGAATTTCGTGTTATGAATAAAATTACCCAAAGTGAATTAAGCAAATCTGTTGGTGTTTCTAGGCAAACAATTATTGCATTAGAAAAGCAACATTATACACCTTCCTTAATGTTAGGGTTGAAGATTGCTAATTTTTTTAATGTAAGTGTTGAAGATATTTTTCAATTGAAAGTTAGGGGTGAGTGAAATGTCAAATTTAATGGTAGGCATAATAATGATTAGTGGATTCTTAATACAACTATTTATTGCCAAGAGTTTAGGAACACCAGATGAGAGAAGTAAGAATATACTTATGAGTATTCAAAGTAAAGCAACAAATATATACTTTATCTATATGGTATTCCTTACTTTTTTAGCTCCAGTAAACAATCTTGAACAAATAAGATGGTTAATGATTGTTGGTATGTTAATCTTTATAATCACAGGAACAATCAATAGTATTTTTATTTTTTTGAAAGAAAAAGAAATGTTAATAAATAAGTTTAAAAAATCATGATTCGTGTTGACAACAACCATTTTTCTAAGCAATCATATCGTCAATGAGGCAGGTAGGTTGCAATCTACTTTTTTATACTAGGCATCTCATTTCTCCTTTGTTTGAATATCACCACGTGTTGTAGAGGCTCGTTTCTAGTTTTAGCAAGTAAGTAAATTCACCTGCAATTACCATTATTAAAATTTAATCTCCTAACTTATACCATAATAAGAGCCTTTTTCTTTAAATTAGATGAAGAACATATTGAACATTATCAAAATGATATTGAAAGTACATACGGAAAAATAATTAGGATCTAAGGTGAAATGCTTAAAGAATACCTTGGGGGATATATATGACGTCGAATATAATTTTTGCATCTAATAGATTAGGTGTAATCGATAATGATCAGTTACAAGCTATGCTCGATAAATTCAAATTGGGTACACTGATTTCATTTGAAAAAACAGCAAATGGGGCAATGGGGCAGACTTTATTTGTTACAGCAACAGAAGGTAATTTTGTTTTTAAAGGTA
>Ga0233379_1000020_pt1 | contig 25817 bp, 36 predicted proteins | sample ElkDunMinimDraft_8_FD_180679 | JGI IMG/M metagenome (GOLD analysis project Ga0233379, IMG submission 180679) | Fecal eukaryotic communites from dung pellets of Tule Elk in California, USA - Elk Dung F1 | ecosystem: Host-associated > Mammals > Digestive system > Large intestine > Fecal | place...
TGATGGCAATCATTCGCTACTACGATGATTATGATGTAGTTGATGATAAGACTTATACATTAGTAGAGATTATTGATAACACGATGGTCCGCAGATATAAGATGGATAATTCTTTCTTGCTTCTGGAAGAATACCCTCATTACTTTGGTATGGTGCCTATTGCTATTTATAAGAACAATGAGGAAGAGCGAGGCGACTTTGAGGCGGTTATTAGCCTGATTGATGCGTATGATAAGATGGAGTCTGATACTCTAAATGATTTTGAATACTTTGTTGATGCTTACTTGGCTTTGTATGGCTTTACCGCAGAACCAGAAGATGTAGCACAGATGAAGGAAAATCGTATCCTACTTATGGATGAAGGCACCAGTGCTGAATGGCTTATTAAGCAGACCAGCGATACTTATGTTGAGAATATGAAGAACAGATTAGATGCTGATATTCATAAGTTCGCCAAATGTCCTAATATGGCTGATAAGGAGTTTGCTTCTAATGCTTCTGGCGTGGCTATCAAGTTCAAATTGTTGGGAACAGAAAATCTGGTCTCTATCAAGGAGCGTAAGTTCAAGCGTGGCTTACAGCAGAGACTGGAACTGATGAGTATGATTAATAGTGTTCTACGCGAAGGTTTTGATTGGCGTGGCATTGATATTATCTTTACTCGTAATGTCCCATCCAATGATACTGATATTGCCAATATGGTAAATACTCTACGAGACATCGTTAGTGAAGAAACATTACTGGCTCAAATCCCATTTGTTGAGGACGTTCAAGATGAGTTAGAGCGTTTGAAGAAAGAACGAGAAGAAAATAAAGAATTAAACCCATTCTTCCAAACAGGATTGTCTTATCAGACAGAGGCTATGGCTAACGGCACAGAGCAAAAAGATAAAGAGGAGGACGAAGAATAATGGAGTTAGAATTATTATTCCAAATTTTTGAGTTGTGTATTATCCCTTTATTAGCAGTGCTGACTGGTTATTTAGTTCAGTGGATTAAAGCAAAGACCGCAGAGGCTACTGAAAAGAACCAGCAGGATGTGTTTGATAAATACATCACTATGCTGGGTGAAACAATCGCAAAGTGCGTTTCCGCAACTAATCAAACCTATGTTGATGCGCTGAAGAAGGCTGGTTCATTTGATGCCGAGGCCCAGAAGCACGCATTTGAAATGACATTGAATGCGGTTATGAATGTTTTAGGTAAGGATGCTATTGAATATCTAACTGCTATTTATGGCGACCTAACCAGTTATTTAACTACATTAATTGAGGCCGAGGTAAAGGCACAGAAGGAGTAATATGAGTATCACAACAGTTCCAGTAGTTCCGCATTTCAATCGCTATGTAAAGCCGACTGTTGAATTAGTCCTTCGACTATTGGCAGAAGCCTATGAAGACCAACATAAATTGGATAAGATACTAAAAGAGATTAGCGATGAAGTATTTGCGGAACTGGCAAAAGAAATCCAAAAGTTGGCTGATGATGGTAAAATTAATCTTGATGCCAAGATTGATTTATATAATAATCCCGCACTTTATACCGCGTTGAAGCGGATTGAGGCGAAGCAATTGTAGAAATTTACCGAGTATTGCTGGATAGGAGCATAGGTAATAGGGGAGAGTTTGGTGCGGGCTTATTCTACAACTCTCGCTGAAACTTATCAAATGTTTAACTACACAAAGGGGCTTGACCCACATAACCTCTCTTCTGGACCAAAGTCGTATAATGTGTATGTTTAGACAACTGACACCTACATTCGGGAGAAGGTGCTGAATGTGCCTTGGTGCCAGGATGGTAAGATTTATAGTGATAGACTTTGGGGACACGTGGCTCAATTCCAATAGAAATTGAGTTATGTTTTAGAAGAGGGGATTGGAAAAGGTAGAGGTATGGAGTGGATGATGGAGGCGTGGCAGAAGTTGGCTGGTGGAACGGCATACAACACTGCCCGCCTGCTAAAAACAGAGACAATGGCGATGTGGTCTCGTGCGACCAAAGACGCCTACCTCGAAATGGGAATTGAATATGTTGCTATTGTAGGCGACGCAGAATGTGGAGGCATTTGTTTGGATTATGTTGATGGCGAACCAATCCTTTTAGTAGAGGCGGAGATTGGGGACCTACTCCCTCCTTATCATCCAAACTGTGCTTGTAGTTTTGTGGCCTGGGAAGAAACAGTTGAAGTCCCATTGGGCGAAGACGTATAAATTCATCGCCACTATTCTTAATAATATTTAGAAGGCTACAACTCCGTGAGGGGTAGCAAATTAATTGGAGGTTTTATTTTTATGGCTGAAATTGTTAATGATAAGGGTTCTGTTGTTGAGACTTCAACTGTCGGTATTGAGACAGGGGAAGTTGTTGTTGAGAAAACTTATACTGAAAGCGAAGTCCAAGCATTACTACAACGCGAAGGCGACCGTAGAGTATCAAGCGCTCTTAAGAAGCAACAGAAAGAGTTCGAAAGACAGACTGCGGAGGCTGACAAGTTGAGAGATATGGACGAAAGTCAGCGTAAGGAGTATGAATATACTCAAAGACTCCAAGAGTTGGAAAACAAAGAACGCGAGTTCGCTATCGCCCAGAATAAGTTAGAGGCGACAAAAGTTATGGCGAACAGAGAACTCCCTATTGAGTTCGTTGATTATATTGTAGCAGAAGACGCAGAGACAATGATGGAAAATATCACTACATTTGAACGAGCATTTAAGAGTGCTGTGGCTGATGCCGTAGCAAAGAAGATTGCGTCTCCCGCACCAAAGACTGGGTCCGCAAAGCAGACTGGTATGACAAAAGAAGAGTTTAGAAAGTTATCTGTGGCACAGCAGACTGAAATCTTCCGCAGTAATCCAGAACTGTATAAGCAGATGACCCGATAATAATGATTATTAAAGGAGATTTATAATATGGCACATTTGATTTATGAAAACGAGATTTTGAGTAATAAACTGACTGACATTTTGACTACTCAAATTGATATGAACGCCTATATGACCGTTGATACTTCTATGACCGAGCAGGCTGGTATGAAGAAGGTTATCAACACTTACGTTGCTACTGGCGATGTTGAAGAGTTGGCAATGGGTGAAGGCAATGAGACTGAAATCAGCGTAAGTTTCACTTCTGCTGAATACGATGTCCTAACTTACCAGGGCTACTTCCATTACTACGACGAGCAGGCTATGACTGACCCTATGGTTGTTGATGCTGGCCTTGATGGTTCCGCAAAGACTATGGTTAATAAGTTCGTAGCAAAGGCTATTGAAGAGTTCGAGAAGGCTACTTTAGAGGCTCCTGCCGCTGCTTGGAGTTTTGAGGCTGTTGTTGATGCTATCGCAAAGATGAACCTGGAGGCAGAAGAGGGCTTGTTCCTGTTGATTTCTCCTAACGACCAGGCTGCTTTCCGTAAGGCATTGAAGGATGACTTGAAGTATAGCGAAGGCTTCGTTCGCACTGGCTACATCGGCACTGTTTGTGGCGTGCCTGTCATCGTATCCAAGGCTGTCCCTGCTAACAAGGGCTATTTGGCTACCAAAGAGGCTGTTAGCGTATTCATCAAGAAGGATACTGAAGTAGAGCAGGACCGCGACCCTGATACCCGTGATAACAAGTTCTGGGTTCGTAAGGTTGCTGTTGTTGCTTTGACTGACGCTACCAAGGCTGTTAAGATTAATATCGGCTAATCTAAATAAAGAATGATTGAACTGGGCTTGCTTGTTCGTAAGGGCAAGCAAGCCCTTATTTTTGTTATTAAGGAGGATTTCAATGTTAGAAAGAATCAAACTTCTGTTGAGTAAAACTGATGACGACGCAGATGAACTATTGAATACCCTTATTTCTATGAGTAAAGAAGAGGCTTATATTTATTGTAATTTACCTGAATATGATAAACGCCTTGATTTTATTGTAGTATCTATGGTAATTGAAAAATATAATCGTATGGGTAGCGAAGGCACTACAAGCCAGAGTTCCTCTGGTGTGTCCGCATCCTATGATAGTTTTTACAGCGATAAGATTGTGCGTATGCTAAATAAGTTTAGAAAGGTTAAGATGGTATGATTAAAAGAGATACAATTCAGAGATATTCCGCCGTCCTAACCAAGGACGCAATGGGTGGAGATGTTGTTGATTTGAAGCCCGCAGAAAACATGAGAGCACACGTTTCCATCAACTCTACTATTGGAGAAATCACCCAGTATGGACTGAAAGAAGAAATGGTTCTTCACGTCATTACTGATGTAGAGTTAGACATTTATATTCATACTCGTTATATGTATTCCGGTCGTCTGTTTAGATTGGTCCGCCAGATTAAGCAGGGCAACGAGTATTATTCTACATTGATTGAAGTAAATGGAGGTAAGGCTAATGCTTAATTATAATGCTGAAACCCAGACTATTTCTATGATTGCGAAAGATACCGGAGATTTCGTAGTTGCTATTGATAATTATTTACTTGCCGAAGGCGATAAGGTGTTCTTTACTGTGAATGACGCACTTGAAAAAGAGACCGCACTTATCTCTATCGTCGTAAGCGAGTTTGTTGATAATAAAGCAATAATTCGCTTGTCTGCGACCGATACTAATTTGGCTCCTGGTAATTATTACTATGACGTTCAGGTAAATACAGCCGATGGCCGTGTTGATACTGTATTAGGTCCAGCCAAGTTCAAAATCGCAGGAGGAGTGAAGTTCTAATGAGTATTGAAGTTTTAAATAAAATGACAGCAGTGCCCGAAGAAACCCCTGTGATTAATGTGGCTCTTACCAATCCAACTTATCGTGGCCCCAAAGGAGATAAGGGTGATAAAGGCGATAAGGGAGATATTGGTCCTATTGGATTGACTGGTGCTACTGGCCCACAGGGCATCCAAGGTATTCCTGGCGAGCCTGGCCCGATTGGCCCACAAGGCATTCCTGGTAAAGTTGGACCATAGGGTCCAAAGGGAGATAAAGGAGACCAAGGTGAAGTCGGTCCCCAAGGCCCTATCGGACCACGGGGAGAGCCGGGTCCAGAGGGCCCCGCAGGCGAAGGTGCTGATATTGTAAAATTAACAAATACTGATGTCCCTACCCAAGAGCAATGGGAAAAAATGGTAGCGAATTATAATGCTGAGGCTTTAGTCTATCCAATGACAGTAAATGATTAGCCAGTATTGTCTTTATATGTATCTGGTTCATTGTCATTAGGGGGCACATTAGTATTATTTACTACATCTCCCGCATTCGATTATAATAATTCTATGGACTATTATTTTAATTTGACTGACTATTGGTTCCCAATGTCATCAGGCAAGGGACCACAAAAATGCTCTTCCTCTGGCGCAGCCTTTTTAGAAGCCGGAACAATTTCATTAAAGGGATATAAAACACCCGGCTCAAAAAAGAATATTTATGATGCGTTAAATTATTTAGACACCAACAAAATTGGTAGCGATGCGTTAGTTGCTTCTGGTATGAGTTATGATAATACTGAAACACAGATAGAAGCAACCACAGTCCAAGATGCGATAGACCATTTATTTGAGACTGCGATTGATGCGACTTATTTAGAAAACTTGGGCTATCAAACCGAAGCACAGGTTAATGCGTTGATTACTACTGCTCTTGGTAATATTGGCGTAGCCGAGGAAGGAGCGTATTAATTATGAGTAAAGTATTTATTGAAGAAACTACTTTAACTAATATTGGCACCGCCATTCGTGAGAAGACCGGAAAAACTGATTTGATTGCTCCTGGCGATATGCCTGCGGAAATTAGAGGTATTGTATCTGGCGGTGGCTCTGACGATTGTAACGGATTACACATTCCAGAAGAAGCATTAATTATTACTGGTAATTGTGATTATAGATTTTCCCAAGGTGGTTGGGATTGGTTTATTAATCAAGTGGGCGATAGGGTTACTACCAAAGACATTTTGAGCGCGCCTTCTATGTTCGCATATAGTAAAGTTGAGAATATTCCATTTGATTTAAACTTTACACCAAACCTATATAGCAATAGTCTTACTAACATATTTCAATACTCTAAAATAAAGACAGCGCCACAAGTAAAAAATATTATAGTAAGAAATATTGATAAAATGTTTCTTTACTGTCAGGAATTAGTGTCTATTCCAGAGAACTTTACAGAGACTTGGGATTGGACTGATATTGATAATCAGACAAGTAGTTATACGGGTAATATGAGTCAAATGTTTAGTAATTGTAACAAATTACGACATATTCCAAGAAACTTTATCAATCACGGAAATCCAAGTTCCAGTTATTCTTATACTGTTCCTTATAATGGCTTTTTAAGTTGTTATGCGTTAGAAGAGATTGAAGATTTATCTTATTCAACCAATACGACTTTGGCTTCAAATATGTTTTATCACACCGTGGATGGTTGTTGCCGATTGAAAAGATTAACTTTGATAACCCAAGAGGATGGAACCCCTTACACTTGTAGATTAAAAAATCAAACTATTGATTTAACAGTTCAAACTGGTAATTTCAAAGGGACTGCGACGGCTTATGTTAATGCGGGTCTGCCAGAAGATACAGTGATTGACAACGAAGAAAAGTGGCGTGGTTATATTGATGGCACTTATCCAGATGGATGGACCGCAGACGTTGCTTACAACACTTTTGGCGCAACTGCCGTAAAAGAGTTGATTGCGACTTTACCTGATACTTCTGCTTATTTAGCCACTACTACTGGAACAAATACTTTAAAGTTATTGAAGAACTCCGCAAGCGCCATCCCAGGAGAACATATTGAAACTAATTTGACAGAAGAAGATATCGCAGTCGCAACCGCAAAGGGTTGGACCGTTAGTTTAGTTTAAGGAGGACAAATAATGATTAGTAAAGATTTTATTTTAACCAGATATGATGCTGATATTGGATGCGTATTTGACTGGAAAGAACCTCATTATATTGAAGATGAGAATGGAAATCAAATCCAGGAACATTTATACGTGAAGACTTTATTTATTGGTTCTCACGATAGCATTGATAATTATATTGAGGTCGAAGAAGAGGTATAAGTTATGGGCTTATATTGTAAAATAAATCTTGAAAGCGATTGGGGTCTCCCCAATCGCACTCCTGAATTAGGATTACCTATTGATTATACAGAAGCCATTGGGGTTTTTTCAGATACTTTTATGAGACTTAGTTAGGAAATGGTGCCAGTAGATACTGGTTTTTTAAAAAGTTCTTTAAGAAGTTTCGGAGACGGAATGACAATAGAAGCAGAAGCAACGGCAGATTATGCTTAGTATGTGGAGTATGGAACTTGGTGTTGTCCTGCTTAGCCATATTTTAATCCAGCAGTTGAATCTGCCAGTGATGCTGCTTTTGGAGTAGCAAAGCAAATATATGATAGAGCGATAGCACAAGAGGCTGAAATGGTGAAGCAACAATTTATCGCTGAGGCTTAGAGTAGAGTTGCTGCCGCAGGCCGAGCAATGGGTGCTGACGCACTTATCGGTGGCATATTCCCTATGCTTGCTATGATGATTATTGGTAGTATTATGACCTTATTCAACGAATTTTTTTCAAGTATTTTTGGTGATAATGACGAATAATAAGGAGGACTGATTAAATGGCTACGGTAACTATTGACGGTGTAGAAGTTGTTATATCTGGTGGAAAAGCAAAATTATCGGCTCGAAGTTGGCAGGCAGCCAACTCAAGTATGTGGAGACCAGGTTCGGCTCAAGCAAACTATGCTTCATCATATAGCGCGAAAGCAAACCGTGTAATTCAATCTCTTAACTCTACTGGTAGTTATGTAAATTCAAAAGGTATGAGAACTTATATAAATAGAGGAAATGATATACTAAAACACGGTAGCATAATTAGACAGCAAGCAGACCGAGGAACTGAGGCCTGGGCAGTATAGCAGCGTATTGCGAGTATGGGAGGATTAGAACCTTAGCCCACAGGCGCCAGTATGGCAGATGTGATAGGAGAGATGGTTGAAGATATGATGGCGGAAGTCGAAAATATTGGAGATGATATCGCGCAAAAAGCACAAGCATACTTCGATAAAGTTTCTGACATAACTTCAAACATCGGACAATCAATAGTAGATATATTCACTGATTAAGGAGTGTGAAAAATGTTAGGAAGAAGAATGAAATCTTATAAGGCACCCGCAGGTAAAGTATATGATTATGCGTTGCCTCGTATAATTACAGTAATAAATGATGCGGGCGAGCCAGAGCAAAGAGAAGAGCATTTATATGTGAAATATTTATTTTTAGGGTCAAATGATTCTATCGATAATTATCGTATCGTTGATGACCCAAAAGGAGAACAAAGATGATGTTATATAAATTAAAGACTCAGTTTTATTCTCTACTAAAGGAGTTAGGTTATAATATAACCGACAGCGCTGAATATAAAGAAAATTTTCCCTGGTTGATGCTAAGAACGGATGGCTATACAGCATTTAGAAGTTTTAACACTAATATTTCAAATATCACACTAACACTTGATATTTTTTCAACTTATTGCGGAGAAAAAGAAATTATTGAAATCGCTGACGATATTGAATCACACTTAAGTGAAATGCGCCAAGACAATCCAGAGGTATTATATTGCTATCAAAAAACTATGAAAATTTTAGATGATAAATCCACTGGACCCGTGAGAAAGCACGGCATTATAACTTATGAATTTTTAATGGGTTATGGCGTTGGATTTGATGAGGAGGTGCCTGACGATGGAACCGAGAACTAACCTTGGCCGCAGCGTTGATATTACTCTTTATATTGATGGCTTACCTCTTGGAGGCCAGTAGAGCGCGAATCTATCTCGTCAATCCAGACTAATTGACATTACAAATAAAATTAATTCTGAATGGGAAGAAGTCCTTGGAGGAACAAAGAGTTGGTCGGTCGTGTGCTCTGGTGTATATGTAATAAATGACGAAGCCCTTGCTCTTTTGGAGGATGCGTTTATGAATAATAAATTAATAACGGTTTCTTTAAATACAGGGTTTCAACGTTTATAGGGCCAGGCTTTAATTACTGATTTTCCTTTGAGCGCAGTGTTCGACAAAGAGTTTAAATATACTCTGAACCTCTTGGGGTCAGGTCCATTAGAAAGGGTGTAAAATGTTTTTACGAACCAATCGCAAAATCTATGAGTTCAAAATTGGTCTCAAAGGGTTAATTATGATGCGAGAAAACGCAGATTTAGTGATGGCAAATGATAAGAGATTTCTCTTATATTGCGGATTGGTTAGTAAGCAACCAGCAATTACATTTCAAGAAATTGATGAAATCATAGAGGAATGCGACCTATCGAAATTTGACATCAATCAAGACATCCTTTCTATCTATGAAGTTGAGGAGTTATATACGAAAGCCGTAGGCGAAATCGGTATAACTCCTACCGACTTCTATACGATGACGCCTCACGAAATTGACCTTGCTTATGAGGGATATTTAAGAAGAAAAGAGACTGAGGCGAACTTAACTAAAATGGCTATTATTACAAGCCAAGATAATGAATTAATACGTTTGACCGAAGATAAAGGTTATTTCGTAGGAAGTAAAGCAGAGCGAGAAGAAGTGTTTAGATTATTGAATATTGAAGAATAAGGGGGATTTTAAATGAATTATAATGAACTCTTAAATAAAATATCTTCACAGATGTTGTCTGCGGCAGGCAAAGCCAGTGGCTCCCGCACTACCAATGGCGCAGGATTGACATCAAAAGAAGATAATACCTCTATTATGTTAAATAGAATTGGACTTGAAGTTCAAAGACAAGGAGGATATTGATGCTAATTAATGGAATTGAATTAAGTAATTTGGGTGTTTAGTTATTTGACCGTGTATTACGTAGTAATTTAATTGATACCGCACAAGAGTGGTTAGATGGCGACATTCAGCCTACTTTTATTCGCCAGCAAGACCGTTTCAAGACTATTGAATTACAGTTTTTAGTTTTAAGTGCTGATGAAGATGAAGCATTTAGACGCATTAGTAAATTAACTGCTATGCTAAAAAAGGCTACTGTAAAATTTGATGACTTGGACCTTATTTTTGACGTTAGCATTATTAATGTGGGCGAACCCACTCGTTTGAAGAATGGAAACTTCGTTGTGCCTTATACATTATCCAGTGGATATGCGAAAGGTCAGCGTGAGATTTATACCACAAACGCTAATATGACTAACTCATTTAAATTGACTGTTGCGTATTATAAAAACTCAACAAATTTATTATCAAGTGAAACTGTTATAATTCGTGCTTCTGCTTTCGATAAAGAAAATCTGGGACTTGCGGATTTGGGAATTGATGTAAATAAATATCAACCTCAATACCATAATACCGGAGTAGCAACTAATCTAAATGGATTAGACCTAACCTATGAAAACTTACAGAGTTTGAAAGTATTGATTATCAATTATGCGCCTATTTCTTATAATCTTACCGTCAATTATTATTTAGATAATGGCGAAGGCTTATATAATGAAATCCTTAACCGCACTGTCTCCTTTACCCAGACGAGTTTGGAAAATTACCAAACCATCGGCCAGTTAGTCGGTGTAAAAGATTATCGTCCGGATGGATATAAAGGTAGGGTTTCTTATGACGGCGCTCTTACTGTGGAAGAGTTATTGGCTCACGCACCCATTGGAGTGTTCTACGATAAGATTGAAACCGAGTTAAGTAAGAATATTTTTATTGCGTATAAAGCAGAAAATGATAATGGAGAATTTGACACTATTCAATCTGTTATCATTAATATTAGCGAGACCCAATTCTATGATGGCTTGACTTTGAAAGACATTATTAGTATTGATGGTTATAATCCAAATCCCAGTTATTATAATGCTGGTTATATTGATGGGTTCGCTTCTAACACTCTAATCTCTTATGAGACAATGGAGACTGCTTATAGTGTCATTTATACCAAGGCAGTAAATACTGTTTATGTAGAGTATTACGCAGGCGTTTATCCTGGTTGGTATAGATTATCTACTGCTACATTACAGACAAAGCATTTAGACAGATATGATGAAAGTTTCAATATTCTAACTGATTTAGGGTTAGATTTGAATAAGTATCATACTGCTCCTTATTACGATGGTGCTTTATATAATCAAGACATTTATCAGACTTATGATGACGTGCTAAATGCCGGTGTTCTACAAGTCTATTACAATGCTATTGATTATCCTATCACCGTCAATTATTACACCGGAGACCTAACCGCAACTCCTATTACTGAAATAGTAAATATCAATGCGTTAATGTTCTTCGGCAATCCAATCTTGAGCGACATTATTCCTATTCTGGCACATCGTCCAGAAGGCTATCAATTTAGTGAGAACTTCTCTTATAATGGCGAAGTCAGTCTGGAGGCACTGACCCAGGCTTCTCCTATTATGATTGTCTATGAAGAAATTGAAGTAATGCGTTCAAAGAACATCATCGTCCGCTATAAGCAAGAGTTATCATCCGCGTATGCTACAATCACAACTAATTTAATTACTGTTAATGAAGCAGATGTGATTGGCGGAGTCCGCCTGAAGGATGTTATTAGTTTGGATGCTTATCGTCCTGAATATTACGATAGTGGTATTATTGATGGCGCAAGTTCCACTGCTCTAATGACTTTTGACTCTCTTGGCTCATCTTATGATGTATTGTATGTCGCAAAGACTTACACAACGCCAGTTCGCTATTATATTGACGAGATTGATGATTTACACTGGATTGGTAGTGCTTCAATTGCTTATAAGGTAATTGACTTTGAAACTACAACTACTCTATTCGACTTTGGCTTGAATTTGAATGCCTATAAGCCTTCTTATGCGGGCGACGGCGTTCTACAATATACTGGCCCAGTCAATTTTGCTGCTCTATTGGAATTACAGTCTATTGATATTCTATATCTAACAGAGACTACTCCTCCAGATGATGAAGAAATTGATTATCCACATCGTTTCTTATTCTTACAGCATAATGATTTAGGTGCTTACGAATATCTACATCCTGAATGGACTATGAACCACGCATTTATCAATACTGGTGTATCTGCCGAAGATATGTCTCGTTTGACTGTGGTTATGGAGTGTGCTCGTGTTGATGAGAATGTGCCAATGTATCAAGTAAATGCGGGATACGCTTATTTATTTGGTAGCACTGGCGGTCAAGGCACTTTCCATATGAGATATAACAACCAGACAATGTATGGTGAAAACTTGACTGGTGTTGATACTTACGAGGCCAAGGCTGGTAATTACAGCAATTCTTTAGTGCTGACCGCAGAAAGCGCCGTAGGATTTAGTGAGAATACTGGTATTTATAGTTCTCCTCAAGAGGGTTATAGTCGTGCTACTTTCACTTACAGCAACCTTTTGGCTACTGATGGTGCCCCGATGACTTACCCATTATATTTGTTCGCAAATAATAATTATGGTAGTTATTCTAACGGTATCGCAGGCGTAGGTATTTATAGTTGTCGTATTTATTATAACGACCAATTAGTCCGTGATTTTATTCCCGTTCAGTTCTATGATAAGATTGGTGATTTAGTCGCACCAAGCAACTGCTTATATGATAAGATTACCAAGACTTTCTTCGAAGACGGCTCTGGTTAGAACAGTTTCAATATCAGAGACGATGAGCGTTATGAAGATGACAACTTACAACATCAAATCGGTCATTGCTATGTAAATTACTACAAGGGCACTGATTTTATGAAGACCATCGCTATTTATTTCCGTGGAGATGAATTCGATGATGGCGAATTTGATTTATATGAGCGTTTCGCAGTTGATGAAAATCAACCTCAATATACTTTCTCTGGTGAAATTAAGCACGTTGAAAATATTGTTGTATCTTTCAATGGCTTAAATAATAAGACCTTTGATGTCTATTATGAGCCAATTGAAACTCAGATTGTCGCCAACTATTATAAGGTTGAAGACAATGGTAATAAGACTTTATTAGCAAGTGAAACAATCGCACTGAAAGAGAAAGACTTCTATCAGGTTCCTACTTTTGGCGATTTAGTTCGTCTAAATAAATATAAGCCTGATGGATATGAAACTAATTTCAAATATACTGGTAGCAAGGTATCTTTGGCTCGTGTTGTTGAGGGTTCTCCATACAACATTGAATATACAAAGATGACCGAAGATAAAATTCCATATTCTACTACTATTAGATATATTAAAAAAGTCTATGGTGTCCGTGAATATGAAACTATCGGCACTAAAGTATTGACATTAGACCAGAGCGATTTCCGCGATGGTGAATATATTGATTGGTATATTGATAAGAATCTGATGAAACCTGACAGATTCTATAAAGATGGCACAACTTATCAATGGTATGAGATGGATGAGCGTCTAAACAAGCCAGAAGACTTGAAAGAGTCTTACACTATTATGTATGCTCCTGAACGTCAGTATTTAGACGTTAATTATTATACTGATGAAGTAGATGAAGAAAACTACATCGCAGGTATGACTTGGAGTCTGGCAATTGATGAGTTAGACCCTCGCTTAACTTATAGTATCGTTGATATCTTCCCCAATGAATATATCAATAAGTTCAAACCCGTTATTTGTGCGGGCGGTGAATTACAAAACGCAACTACTCAATATACATTTGAAAGCCTGGTTGATTTCGGCCACGTTGATATTGTATATGAAACTATTGAAGAGCCTAATGACCCAACTGAAGCATATTACGAAAGAAAAGTTTTAGGTTTCGGTCATTTCAGCCAAAGTATTCCTGCCGGTGAAGGCGGCTTAGATAGTGATGGAATTATGAACGGAGGAACCATCCCTTATATTGACCTTGGCTACACTCCAAAAGAGTTGAAGCGTTTAAAGGTTGAAATCAAGGCAGTCGGTCAGAGCGCTGGCTTCCTCGCAAAGAATGGTATTGTAAATGGTGGTTTCCAGGATACTTCTTATTCCAACTTCTTTGGTTATGTAGTCCCTCGTGATTATCGTCTATTGGGAACTATGCTCCAAGATTTGCCAGACGCCGATGAAATCGTATTAGATGATTTTTATTCTGTAAAGATTAGCGACCAGCAAAAGGGACACTTCGCTGTGCGTCCTCGTGTGGCTATCGCTTCTGGATTTGTATATTCTGCTGAAGGCCCACAGTCTCTTGACGGACAATTATGGTATTCTGCTTCGGCTGCGGCTGGTGTAATTCCAGGCCAACCCCGAGAATTATATACTGGATATAATTATAAATTCCGTAATGGTTATGCGACCATTTTGGATGAAAACTATGAAGAAATTGACTGCTTCCGTGAATATGGCGGTTCTTATGAAACTCGCTATAAAAAAGATGGTTCTACATCTTTGGTAAATTGGGTCGTGAATAATGAGCGTGTCTCTGGTATTGGTGAAAATTATCTGCCTTTGGCTAATCCAACTACTATTATTATGGATGCTTATAATCATTACCTATTAACCTATACCGAGGAAGACAGCAATAACGCAATGGCTACTTACTTTGAAGATGTTGATAATGATATCTTTGAAGCACGATTACAGCCACGAGGCTCTCTAACTTTATTCCGCACTCGTAATCCATTAGACGGCAATATTAATATTATGCCTATCAATCATATTACCTGTGCTTCTACAAGTGATACAGGCAAACTGTCTTTAGATGGAAAAACTAATCCATATTTAGGCTCCGCAGGTTCTGTCGAAGTAGAAGTATTGGTTCAGGTTGGTATTGATGCCAATGGCGCACCTATCTTCCAGACTCAAAAGAAGCAATTGAATATTAAATATGTTGATTTTGAAGTCCCCGTATTTACTTCTCTTGAGGCTTGTGCTATTTGGGGAGTAAAGATTTGGGATAGAGGTCGCCTGGTTCGTGATTTGATTCCTGTCGCAGAAGGCGATAAGGTTTATGATTATACTATGCCTGCGAATGGTTTGTTTGACCTGATTACTGAAATCTTCTTTGGTAATTCTAATGAGGGTGGCGAGTATAAGCAAGAAGGCTACTTTACCGTGAAAGAAGGACATCTACAGCAAGATGTTAAGACTGTAAAAATCTTACCAGAAGAGGTAAAGCCTTTGTGGGTTATTTTAGACCCAGGTTATTATGGTAAAATGACGATGAATTATTATGATTACGATTATAGTTTTATCAATAGTCAGTTTATCAATGTCCCAACCTGGTATAGTAAGAGCAATACCACTAAGGCAGAAATCTTAGGTTATAATGACTATAAACCTGATGACTTCCATTTAGATGGACTTTTGGATTTAGGCGATGGCGCTGACAGTCCAATTGATGATTTGACTTTATATGAAATCTGGCAGATGAACTCTGCTAATGTTTTTTATAAATTGAGAACATTTACAAAGACTGTTGTTTATTATCAAGGCAACTATCGTGTAGGTTCAAAAGATATTTTCTACTCTTTGGCAGATATTGAAAATGCTCTAACAATGGATGATTTAGGCATTGATGTTGATTTGTATTGGACCGAAGACTTCGCTCACGGACGCATTGTGTTTGATGAGAGTATCATTGCTTCTTCTAATATTCAGAACTTCATTGACGCACCCTCTCCAATTGTTGTATATGACAAGTTGAGCCAAGAGGAAGCACCTAACCTGTTCTATGTTGAATATTACAGAGGCGGTGCGAGCGACGACACTCTAATTACATTAGACCCTGATAATCCTAATTATTTAGACTGTGAATTAGATGGCGTTGTATTGAATCCTAATGGTGCGATTAAATATTATAATCACTATCACTCTGCCCTATATGAGGATGAAAAGTTTGATTACTTCATTCCTTACCAGGTAAAAGTGTTAGACCGCTACACTGGTATTCATCGTGGTCCCGCACGTAGATTCCCAACTCTCGCATTGATTGTTGATAAAGATATTTACACAATCATTGAAGAGCGTAATGGTTGGGGTCGTTTGAAAGAATACCCTGTCGGTTGGATTATGTTATCTGCGACCGAGCCTATGACTGGCCCAGGACAGAATCCTGATTATGACGCGCCCGGCACAGAGGATACTGCTACACTACCTTTTGGAAGTGAAGTTCATATCAGTAAATTAACTATTGATAGATTGTGGTGTTATGTGCCAGAAGTAGAAAGTTGGATTAAGGCAGAAGATGTTTCTTATAATCAGTCAGGTAAGTTATATAACGCACTTGATATTGATGTAATTCATCTTGATGAATTAGACTTCTCTACTATTACTTCTCTTGATGGAGTAGGTATCTACCCACAAAAGAGATTATTATATTTCCACGACCGCGAAGACTATGTATATGACGGCGAATATACTTATGATGCGTTCTCCGCACTTCACGAATTAGAATTCGTATATCCTGAAACCATTTATAGTTATAATTGTATTTATTACAAAGATAACCTGGGCGAATGGTGGGAAGGCGAAGTAATTACCGAAGGCTCTGCCAATGGTATTGGAAGTAGTAGCAGTGATTGTGGTCGTATTTATGAACGCCCATCCACAAATAGCACTCGTCTTGAATACTTTATGAAAAATCATACGGGTTCGCTGATTAGTGCGAAGTTTAATAGTGGTGGATATGAATGGTATAAAATCCGTTATGTATATTCTTCTACTAAGACTTATGAAGGCTATATTAGAGCAGACCAATTAACTAATATTGTTGAGCCTGAAACCAATGGCGTATATCACAATAATGAGTTAGGTCGTGCGTCCTTCACTTGTTCTCTTGGAGATTGGAACCCTGACTGGGATGTTTTCATTGCGTCCTCTTGGCGGGTTGATGAAAATGGTAGGGAAATTAACCCTGACCTATATCGTGATACTGAATTGACTTTGACTTGGGATTATTTCGGATTTGAACGTAATTTATTTAAACCCGAGGGTTATTATGATGGTATCTACCTATGGAACCCACGCACTTGGGGCCGTGGAGATGTCAATTTCACATTCCGTGAATTAATCCGCGTCGGCACTCAATATGTATTATATCCAACCATCCCAATTGATATGTATAAGATTTTCAATAAGACAAATACAATTACTTTATCAAGTGGTATTGACCGCTTCCAGTTAAATAATATCGCTTATCCAGAAGACACTACTCCAAGTGATTTTTACGATATAAATATTGTATTTGACCCTTATAAAGCAAGTAATTATAATATTGGTGGAGAAATGGTTTATACTCCAGACGCCGGCTATTCCCCCGTCATTATGAGAAATGGATTACAATATTATCCTTCAAGAGGCGTCGGCGGTAGTGTTGGCGGTGTCATTACTCACTGGTCTATGACTTATACCAGCGGTAATCATCATACTACTTACAGTTGGAAAGATGTATTAACTACTTCTAAATATTTGAAGAGTTTAGTATATCAAGAGCCAGGTGATTATTTCACTTTCAATCTATCCAACAAGCGTAAAGGCAATTCTTATGTGTTTGGTAAGGGTAATTATTTATCTGGTTTAGCCGATGAGTTTTACCTGGCTGATGGCACGAAAGTAATTGATAGCACTAATTTAGAAGGTAATTACGCATTTACTGCGTTTGACGACCATTACACTGAAACCAAAGGTGGTAAAGGTTGGAGTGGTGGAGCAGAATATCAACACACAACGGTTGTAAGCAGTAATTTTGCTCCTATTTCAGTTTATTCCAATGCCCTGGGCTCCGCGATGAGTATCGCTACCTATGAGAACTTCTTATTACAGAGATACTGGGTGCCTGTCCCAAAGGGCTTCTGGTATAAATGGAATGGAGAGGATTTACGTATCCCTGAAAATGGATGGTTTGACTTGATGACAGGCCACTTTACTAAGTCTCCAGACAGTAAGATTTATTTGTATAAACAAACTAACGGAGAAGACATTGGATATGATTATTTTGATAATTGGTTCTATAATACCAGTGAAATTGATTATATCGTTCAAGTGCCCGCAGAAACTGCGACTTATGAAGAGCCTGATGCTTACGCATTAGGTATCCGTTCCCTTGCTCCTGGATTAGTATTCCCTGTTTCTAAATTGACTGCTGATATTGATAACCGAGTAATTGGTGAATGGTATTTCAGTTGCGACCAGTGGCTACAATCTTCCAAGGCTTCTATTCACGCCGGCACATTTGATAGAACTAAATTAACTAAATTACAACAGTCTTTCTGCTTGGTAAAGCCTGCGGATAAGAATGAAAAGTATTATGTTTATTTAGACCCATCTGCGGTTGCCACAGTTGGTGAAGCCAGTCAGGCTGTATATGGTTCTGCCTATGAAGATATCGCATTCTATAATTACGTTGATACGAATGGTAATAAGTTCTATTTTGATGGCGCCTATTGGGTCCCTGAAAAATACACTTCTTTCAATACTACTGAATGGAATAAGAACTATGCTGTCATCCCTGATAATTTACCATTCTATTCTTTACCTATTGAAGATAATGCTTATGTAGCAGGTAATTACCATTACGGCGAACGTATTACTGTTCCTTATGTAGCAACTCAAGACTCTGGATGGGGCTATACCGGCATTGGCTGGATTAGAATTAATACAGGAACTGTAAGTGAGATTTTGTAATAAAGGAGAATAAGACCTATGGATAATACTCAATATTACCCAATCGTGTTTGATGGTGAGGGCAAAAGTTTCGTTGTTATCAACAACGGAACTGCCCCTGCTCCTTGTATCCTAACAATTATCCCAAAGGTTGATTTCTTAAAACTGGTGGTGGAGGGTCTCACCGAGACCCCCATCACTTTCACTGGACTAAAAGCAAATCAGGCCTTGGTAATTGATGGAGAGAACCGAGAAGTATCTGTTGATGGAGTGAGTGCTTTCGCATCTTATGATGCCTGGGAGTTTCCTCGCTTACTACCTGGAACAAATCAAATTATGATTGAAAATGGCACTTCTGCTTCAATTTCAATTGAATACAGTGCTAATTATATCTAACTGGAGGCTAAACAATGATTAAGATTTATGATAGTAATCATAACTTTTTAAAATTGTTGCCTTCTTGTAGAAATATTTATACAACGGAAATGTTAAGCACGGGGTTAAAAACCCTGTGCTTCCAAGTTCCTTGTAAAGATGAGTTCTTTGAAATTATCCAAGAGGAGAATTATGTGGAAACCGCAGACTACTCTTACGTTATAAAAGAACTCATTTTAGAAGACAACGATTTTATGGAAGTTCGTTGCTCTGCGAATATAGAACAATTAACCGGGCGTGTCTTCCAAGTGTTTGACTGCTTACAGATGAATTTAGAGCAAGCCTACGAGTATTGTTTATCCAAGAGTGATTGGAAATTGGACTATCAAAGCGAAGACCGCAGTATAGCAACTTATCAATTACCTTACACTACTGGATATGAAATGATAAAGTAGATTGCTACAGATTACGGGCAGGAATTGTGGTTTGATACCAAGCATAAAGTTTTGCGCGTATATGATTCAATGGGTGCCGAGTTTGGTGCTTATTTCTCTAATGAGTTGAATTTGAAGCGCTTAACAAAATAGTCTTCTACTTATGATTATGCTACCGTTATTTTACCTCTTGGTAAAAATGGTCTGACTATTACCAATGTTAATGGTGGCAAAGATTATTTAGAAGATTATACTTATACAAATAAGACAATTGAAAAGTATTTTATTGATGAAGATATTGATGTTGCTGAAATCTTGAAAATGAAAGCAGAGGAATATTTAGCCAATGCTTGCGTGCCGAGAGCCAGTTATAAACTTCAATTAGCAAGCCTGGGTGATGGTGTAGGCCTGGGTGATGTTATTTATCTTGTTGATAAAATCAAACGAATTAAGTAGAAGCAAAGAGTCGTAAAGATTGTGCGCTATCTACGAGAACCTGAACGCAGTAGCGTAGAAATCTCTAATTTACAGATTGACTTCGCTCGCACATTTATTGAGGGTTAGAAAGAAGTAAAAAAAGAAATTGCTTATTTGAGAAAGTTATATAAAGAATTGGCTGACGCAGAATAACCGTTCGTCAGGACAAAATTGTTCCATTGATTTCACTTATTTTTTATGTATAGTGAGGGCAAAATTTCTTTATTATGTGTATTATGGATTATCATTTGATTTTTTTTAAAAAAAATGATATAATATATACATAAAGAATAAGAAAAGAAAAAGGAGCAAAAATTATGACTAATTTCGTTGAAATGAATTACTCTTATAGTTTGGTTAAGGAAGGCACAAGTGAAAAGGTTATGTTCGTATTTGAACGTCTGATGGAGGTTGTAGAAGTGCCTCACGGTATTGAGGTTGATAATCTCTATTACTCTACTAATTTTACTGAAATGCTGGGTGGCACAATCCCCGCGCCTATCCTAACAGCACTCGTTAATCGTGGTATGCTTCATTGTGATGGTAAGGTGAATGGCAAGAATACCTATATGATTACCAAAGAAATCTATGATTATTATAAGAATACTTATAAGCCTGGTTTAGATAAGCACGAGGAGCGTATGAACGCAAAGGAGAACTAATATGAAAAACGAACTCTATAAGGCTATCAAGACTTACTGCGACGAGAACCATTGTTGGAAAGCGCTCAACACTGTAAGTGATTGGAATGCGGTTCTGAATACTTCTTACTCTGCGGCGACCTTCACTGCGTTGGTAAGTGATGGACGTCTTGAAAGAGATAAGCAATATCGTGAGAAGAGTTATTCTTATCGGCTGGCTCCTACTCCCGAACAACTTCAGAAGCAAGCAGAAGCCAAAAGACAAAACGAAATTGAGAGCGCTAAGCGGACAGTTGAACGCTACGATGAGCGAGTGGCTCATATTAAGGAGCGTTATGAAGAACTCATTGCTGAGGCGGAACGCTATTTGAAAGAAAGAATGGCATTCATTGAAGAGGACACAGCCAAAGCGAAGGAACTCTTAAAACAAGAGGGAGTATAATATGAAGTTGAAATCACAAATGGAAAAGCAAAGGGCTTACGCAATGCGTAAGCGCAATGAAGCCAAAAAGATTGGCGATGAAAAGCAAGAGTGGTATTGGCTTGGTGTTATTCACTCTATGAACTGGGCTCCTGGCTCTCGCGATGAGTGGAAGTATCTTGATGACGAAGTAATGTCAAAAGATGAAAAATTTGATTGGTAAAGAATTGGAGGCTCGGATTTACGAGCCCTCAAAATAAAATATATGACTTCTCTAAAAGGGGGCTCAACGAGTTTGAGCCTCCAATTTTTATACCCAAAAAGGAGACCGGTATGAGAGAAATTATTCAAAACTTAAATAAAGCAACTCTCGCCGAGGCAACGGGCATTTCTTATAGTAGATTAAGAAAGTTCTCAACCGGACTTGTAGCAAACCTGACGCCAGAAGAGCGAGAGAAAATTTATAAATATTTATTGTCTATCGCAGACAAATTTAAAAATGAACTAAAAGGAGATATTTGAACTATGGAAAAATATACTACACCAGAACCAATTTTACCCGCACCAGGAGAAGAAGAAGTGTGGAAGACGCATCCTGTTTATATTGAGTATGAGGTTTCTACTTTTGGCAATGTTCGTCGTAAGAGCAGTCAATATATGATGACTCCTACTGTAAATGGCAGAGGCTACTTAACCGTTCATTTACGTGCGGGCATTGAAGGTAAAAATGGTAAATATTGTCGCATTCATAAATTAGTGGCTGATACTTTTTTGGGGGAGGCCCCAGGCCCAGAATATGAGTGCGACCATAAAGACCGCAATCGTTAGAATAACTACGTCGGGAACCTTCGTTATACAACACATCCCGAAAATGTTGCCAATTGTCGCAAACGTCGTAAATACATTTTTATGGACCGTCCTGCGATTGTTCTTTTGGATAAAAAGACTCACGAACCAATTCGTGAATTTCAAAATTTGCGAGAGATTGTAGAAGAGTTGGGGTTGAGCCCTGCCAGTGTGCGAGACAATATTCACGGTTTTAAGCCACCATTTAGAATTGGCTATTTTATGACAAAATCGGAATATTTAGAAAAATTGAAGGGAAAAATTTGACAAAAGAAAAATTTTTTGGTATAATATTATCAACAGGTAGAAATCAAATAAATTTCGCATCAGCCTGTATTCCTTCCTTTATTAGGCCTTTTGGAGATAACACCCTGACGCTCCTTTTTCTCTTATTTTATTTTCTTTATTAAAAATAATTGTTGGGAAGTTATCTCCATTAGGTTTTTTTATTTGAACTTACTTTTTATTTTAACACCAATGAATGATGGAGGACCTAAATGAATAACTATGTTATTGAACCTCGTCAGGAAACTGCCGGGGATGTTTTATTATTAGAGGGAACAGTCCGCAAACGCAGACTGTCATTAGAGGATAATTTTATGAACTATGGAATTGATGATTTATTATTTGGAAGTATGTATTACCTCGCCACATTTCATCCAGAAGTAGGAAAGTTATATTTGACTAAAAAGAATTATGCGAAGAATCGTAAAAACTTTTATAACTTGGAAGATGGCGGTAATGCTAAAACATTGAAAAGACATCTTGACAAATTGATTGAAAAGGGTCTTGTCGCCGAAGAAGATATCAAAGTCAATGGTGAAAGTTATCCATCATACATCTTTCCTTATAAATACAATGAGAAATATCAATTGGTTGAAGCAGAGATGCTCTGGTATATTATCTCAACCCGCAATCGTCAGGCAGTAAAGATTTATATTCAACTATTGAATTGGTATTTGTGGAAAGAAAAGACTGACGAGCATTTTGTTTTTACTAATAAAGACATTATGAAAGTATTGGGTTATAGTCCCGATAATAAAGTAGCCAGTAGTATGGTAAGTAATGTGTTGGAGAGTTTATCTCGTGAAGGCGTTATCAGATATGAAAATTATTTTGAAGAATACGTTGCTGATAATGGCTGTGTTGTCCCAACTCCAAAGAAAAGATTGTTATTTGTTGCCAAAAGTAAGAATGAATTACCTGCGGTTTCTTGTTAAACCGTTCGGCTAAACAAAAACGGACTTTTAATTACCCTACGATAGGAAATTTTATATTATTAGCGAAAGGATATTTAATTACCCATATCCTAATAGTATTATCTTAATAGTATTATCTTAATAGGTAAAGACGAAACCGCAAGCGGTTGTCGCCTTTACGGGGCTGACGCCCCAATAGAAATTCGGGGAGGAGAAATAAAGGATGAATAAATATTTTTATTGTTATTCATATAAATTAATGAAGTTCTTAAAACTACAAGACGAACATTATATTTTTAAAGGGAAGCATCCTAACGGAAATACATTCTGGGTCTTCTCTTCAAGTGAAGTATTAAATAAAAAATTAGATAAATGGAACGTCTATAAACAGACATTCAGGGAGGAGGAGTAAGATGACCGAGAAACAGAGACTGTTCGCAGAACACTACCTCGCCAACGGCTTTAACGCCAGAGACGCATACTATTCTGCTTTTGGAGAAAACGGCAATAAACAGCCATCTTATCCTTATACTCTTTTGAAGAATAAGGAGATTTCAGGCTATATCCAAAAACGTAGAGAAGAAATCTACGACAGTCTAAACATTGACGCTACTCGTGTAATGTAGGAAATCGCTGATATCGCTTTTGAGCCTCGCAATGAGAAGAATATCGCTTCTAAATTGAAGGCTTTGGAGTTATTAAGTAAGAACCTTTCTCTACAAACCCAGAAGATTGAGAGCAAGGATATAATTGAAGTATCATTAGTGGAGGATGACAACGATGATTAATTTTGACGAGAAGAAGTTAGAAATTGATGAGGCATTCAAGAAGGTAGCCGAGAGTGCCCGTGCCTTCAACGCAGATTTGATGGCAATGAGAAGTATTGAACTGCCTGATATTGAGGGTCTTAATAACGAAGACCGCAATGAACTGATGAAGATTGGACGCGATTTAGATATGCGAACTGCCTTCATTCTTCGTTCTCTTTTGGCTCAACACGGCAATGTTCTGTGGATGTGATTAAATGAAGATAAGGGTTCATACGAATATCTTCTGTCCGGTATATCTACCGCACTTGAACCCTGACGGCCACCGCATCTTAGTGTTTTATGGTGGTGCGGGTTCAGGCAAAAGTTTCTTCGTAGCCCAACGTCTGGTGTATAAAGCCCTGCGTTCCCGCAGAAAAATACTGGTTTTGCGTAAGGTCAATAGAACTACAAAGGCTTCTACATTCCAACTGCTCCTGGATACACTGGACCAGTTCGGCATTAGAGACCGATGTAGCATCAACCGCACGGACTTCACAATCACTCTGCCTAATGGCTCAATGTTTTTATGTATGGGTCTTGATGACCCAGAGAAGATTAAATCTATTACTGGTCTCACTGATGCGTGGCTGGAAGAAGCGACTGAATTTACTCTTGATGATTTTAGCCAGGTCAATCTTCGTATTAGAGACCCGCACGCAGAGGATTAGGAAGTTATTTTATCATTCAACCCAGTCTCAAAGGCGAATTGGTGTTATTTACAGTTCTTTGCCGAGAACTCAGAGTTGGATGAGTTTCGTAAAACAGTAAAGATAGTCCATACAAATTATCTGGATAACCCATTCCTTCCCGCAGAGTATGTGTAGGCATTGTTATTGATGAAAGCAACTAATGAAGTCTATTACAAAATCTATGCTCTTGGAGAGTTCGGTAGTCTGGATAAATTGGTTTATAATAATTGGCAAAAAATGGATTTTGACCCAATGACTATTAAAGGTCAGTTGTTGTGTGGCCTTGACTTCGGTTATACGAACGACCCAACGAGGTTCGTCGCATCTACATTAGTAGAAGCAGAAAGACGTATTTATGTCTTTAGGGAATGGGGCGGAACTGGTTTTCTAAACGACCAAATCGCAGACCAAATCAAAGCGCTGGGATTTTCTAAAAGTATAATTATGGCTGATAGTGCCGAATAGAAGAGTATAGAAGAGATTAAGCGTAAAGGAATTGCTCGTATCAAACCTTGTGTAAAAGGTCAGGGCAGTGTCCTGTAGGGCATACAAAAACTTCAACAGTATGAAATCATCGTTCATCCATCTTGTGAGGGTGTAATTGAAGAACTTCAAAACTACTCTTGGAAGAAAGATAAGGCGACCAATGAATACATCAATGAACCTATTGATGATTTTAACCATAGCCTTGATGCTCTTCGCTATTCATTACAATGTATGGACGCACGAGCACAGTTAGCGTCTATGAATAAAGATTTATTGTTCTAAATTAAAGGAGGACATAAACTTGTTTAGTTTAAATAATATTGAAGAATTAACAGATAGAGTAATTCGCAGAATTGTAGAGAACCATCGTAGTTCAGTGCTTCCTCGCTTACAGAACTTGGAGAACTACTACAACGCGAAGAATGTTATTAATAACAGAATTATGAAAGATAAATCTAAACCTAATAACAAAATCGCAAATGCTTATGCGAGTTATATTACTGATACTTTGGTTGGCTATTTTATTGGCGAACCCATTTCTTATACCTCAAATGACGACGTCCTTTTGTAGGATTTAAGTATGATTTTTGAATATAATGACGAGGCTGATGAGAACGCTGAATTAGCAAAGAATGCTTCTATTTATGGCGTGGCTTATGAGATGTTATATTTGAGCGAAGAGGATAAGATGATTAGATTTAAGGCTCTTAATCCGAAAGAGATTATCCCTATTTTTGATAAGACTGTGGAGCAGAACCTGATGGCAATCATTCGCTACTACGATGATTATGATGTAGTTGATGATAAGACTTATACATTAGTAGAGATTATTGATAACACGATGGTCCGCAGATATAAGATGGATAATTCTTTCTTGCTTCTGGA
>Ga0233379_1000021_pt1 | contig 25559 bp, 21 predicted proteins | sample ElkDunMinimDraft_8_FD_180679 | JGI IMG/M metagenome (GOLD analysis project Ga0233379, IMG submission 180679) | Fecal eukaryotic communites from dung pellets of Tule Elk in California, USA - Elk Dung F1 | ecosystem: Host-associated > Mammals > Digestive system > Large intestine > Fecal | place...
TATCTAAAAAATTATTAACTTTCGTCGCCATTCGAAACAATCTCATCACACTATAATACGATATTTAAACTTACATACAGCATAGAAAAAGGGCTTTCTCTTAAAATCATTCATTAATGACTAGAGAGGCCCTATACTAGCCCTCCCTTAATTTGTACTGCCAATCAAGGGAGAGACGCATTATTTTTTCAAAGATTATTAAGGTTGTAACTGATTTCGCTGTAGATTACAAAATTATAATCTTCTTCAATAAATATTTTTTACTAAAACCCAAGAATATCCGATAACTAGGTTATCCTCTAATTGCTGCAATTGCTGTTTTACGATCCTTTTTATTATATACAGCTGAACCGGCTACTAATACATTTGCTCCAGCTTCTATGCAAAGCTTGGCTGTTTCTTCATTAACGCCACCATCAATTTCAATTTCTAACGTAGGATTGAATTGTTCAGCCATCTCTTTAACCGTTCTAATCTTCGGTAATACTTCTGGAATGAATGATTGACCGCCAAAGCCCGGATTAACACTCATTAAAAGCACCATATCAATATCCTTGATTACATGCAAAATAGAGCTTACAGGAGTTGCAGGATTCAATACAACCCCAGCTTTTACCCCTAGAGATTTAATCAGCCCGATTGTACGGTGTAGATGCTTACATGCCTCGACATGAACGGTAATATAATCTGCACCAGCGTTAACAAACGCCTCAATATAAGCGTCAGGATTTTCAATCATCAAATGCACATCCAACGGTAGCTTCGTGATTGGTCGAATCGCTTCAACAATAAGCGGACCTATTGTAATATTCGGCACAAAATGACCATCCATGACATCAACATGAATGTAATCAGCGCCGCCTAGTTCCACATCCTTGATTTCTTCCCCTAATTTCGCAAAATCTGCTGATAAGATTGATGGAGCAATTTTCACCATAATTAGTACCTCGGCTTTCTGTCTTTAATTTCTGTTAAGAACTCCAAATAATGATCATATCTATATTGTTTTATTTCTCCAGCGTCAACCGCTTCTTTAACCGCACATTTAGGCTCTTGAACATGCTGACACCCTCTAAATTTACAATACTGGCTCATTTCACTTATTTCTGGGAAACAATCCGATAGTTCACTGTCTTCTATTGTAAACTCTAAAGAAGAAAAACCTGGAGTATCAGCAACTAGCCCATTTCCTATAGGAATAAGCTCTACATGGCGCGTAGTATGCTTTCCTCTACCTAAATGAGTAGATATATCATCCGTCTTTAATTGTAACATAGGATTCAACGTATTTAATAATGTCGATTTCCCAACACCCGATTGCCCGGCAAAAACACTGACCCCATGTCCTAAATATGGTATTAGCTGCTTTGCACCTTCTTCAGTGACAGAAGAAGTCGTAATAACAGGATAACCTGCTTTTTCATAGTCACTTTTGTATTGTAAAATTTCTTCGCGTTTATCATCAGGTAGTAAATCAAATTTACTAATGACTATTACTGCTTTAATGTTATTTGCTTCAATCAAAACGAGAAAACGATCCAATAATACTGTACTGAATTGAGGCTCTACAGCAGAAAAAACTAAAATCGCTTGATCAACATTACTAATTGGCGGTCTTATTAATTCATTTTTCCTTGGTTTAATTTCTAAAATATAGCCCTCTCGTTCATTTTCATATTGATAGACAACAGTGTCACCTACTAGAGGAGAGATTTTCATTTTCCGAAATACTCCTCTACCTCGACATTGAATCATTTTTTCACCATCTATCACATAATAAAAACCAGCTAAAGCTTTCACAATTTTACCTTCTGGCATCAGTTCACTCCTAGTCTCAAGTACTATCGAAAAAGTTAATAAGGTATTACACCATCACTAAATACTTCATTATCTCTCATTATTTTATATCCAGCTTTTCCTCCTGGTTCAATGACTAGCTCGATATTCCGCGTTTCTGTTTTAGTAATGTTAAACACATCATCCGGACTTGTCATACTTCGTGTCATATCCTCAATATAAATTTCCACCCGTTGCGGACTACCAGGTATATCAGGTTCGTATAGTATCGTTATAGGTATTGTTTCCGTTCTTGGTAATTGCTCTTTCCCTTTTGAAATAATTACGTTAACCGTACTGCCCTTATCCACTTTAGAGTTAGCTTTAGGAGACTGGGAAATTACAAGCCCTTGTGCAACAGTATCTGAATATTGTTCTTCCGTTTTAATTACTAAGCCTGTGTCGGTTCCATAATCACTCAAAGCTTTTTCATTATAACCTTGTAAATCCTTTAGAACGATTTGCTCTGGTCCTTTACTGACCGTAAGTTTAACAACCGTTTGAGACGGAATAACTTGAGAACCGGCTACCGGACTTTGACTGATGACCATACCTGATGACATCTCGTTGTTATACACTTCTTCAATTTCAATATCCATGAAGTCTAATTGTTCCAGAAGCTGTTGAACATCATCCACATTTCGATCCTTATAATCACTAAACTCGATACTTTTTGGGCCTTTACTAATTGTCAGGTCAATTGTCGTACCTTTTTTTACAGTTCGTCCAATTTTCGGGTTCGTGCTAATCACCTTACCGACTTCTATTACATCATTTTCAACTTCTGTTTCCTTACCTATAACAAATCCATTTTGTAATAGTAATTCAATGGCTTCCTCAACTGCTTCACCTTCTACGTCAGGCACCTTTACATCTGAAGGCTCCAATAATTTAGGTAGGACTGTTAAGGATAATACACCTAAAATACCTATCGTAATTAGAGTAATGAGTAGTACTTTAATAAGCTTACCTTTTGGTTTCTTTTCATTTTTCTTTTGCTTACTCGATGATTTTTTAGCCTTTTTTACTTTTTCTTTAGTAGGCTTTTTTTCTATTTTCTCATTTTCTGTATATTCTTGTGTATTTCCATTCAGAATAAGTGTATCTTCTACAGATTCTATATCCGAATCCCTCTTGATAATAGGCATAGCTATAGTTGCATCTACGTCCTCAGGTATAAAAAACGGCTTTTCTCCTATTCTGTCAGGATCTAAAGCAGTTTTTATATCTTCTATCATCTCTCCGACACTATCATATCGATGGAACGGGTCCTTGGCAGTTGCCTTTAACACAATGTTTTCCACACTCTGAGGAATTAGCGGGTTCCATCGTTTCGGAGATGGTGTAGTCGATTGCAAATGCTTAAGTGCAATCGAAACAGCAGATTCACCTGAAAAAGGCAATCTTCCTGTCAGCAATTCAAACATTACAATCCCCAACGAGTAAATATCAGATTTTTTATTTGCCATCCCTCCACGAGCTTGTTCAGGTGACAAATAATGGACAGATCCTAGTACCGCATTCGTTTGTGTAATACTTGTAGCACTTAAAGCTGTTGCAATACCAAAGTCTGTGATTTTCACATTATTATTGTTATCAATTAGTATATTTTGCGGTTTAATATCCCGATGGATAATATCATGTTGATGGGCATGTTCAATAGCCGCTGTAATCTGCTCCATAAAATGAAGAGCAGTTTCAACAGGAATGTTATAATGCCTTTGAATGTATTGTTTCAATGTTAAACCTTTAACATATTCCATCACGATGAAGTATATGTCATTTTCTTCCCCAACATCATAAATACTGACAATATTAGGATGAGCAAGACTTGTAGCAGACTGCGCTTCACGATTAAACCGCTTTATAAATTCTTCGTCGTTGGAAAAATCCATACGAAGTATTTTTATTGCAACTTCACGTTCAAGAATCATGTCCTGCGCGAGATAAACCTGGGCCATCCCGCCTCCACCAATCATCTCTACAAGCTTATAACGGCCATTAATTCTTTTTCCTATTAACATATGTTTCGACCGCCTTCACTTCTTGGATTGAAATGCAACAGAATGAGAGTAATATTGTCTTCTCCTCCATGTTCATTTGCAAGGGCAACCAACAGCTTCCCTTTTTCCTCCAAAGGGACATCTTTCTGAATGATTGAAACCATTTCTGTTTCCGAAATCTTATTAGATAAACCGTCAGAACATAATAATAAATAATCATTTTCATCTAATAAAACTGTACGAATATCAATATTTGCTCTTGCTTCTGTTCCAAGAACCCTTACTAATACATTTTTTCTAGGATGATGCTCTGCGTCTTCACGACTAATTTGCCCTGTGCGAACTAGTTCGTTAACAAGAGAGTGATCTTCGGTGATTTGTTTAAAGCCATTTTCATTATAAATGTAACAACGGCTATCCCCTATGTTTGCAATAGTTGTAAACCGCTCTGTACATAACGCCACGACAATTGTTGTACCCATTCCTTTACATTCAGGATGTTGGTTAGCATGAGAAAGTAATAAGTTATTCGCTTTTTCAACTTGTGCTTTTAACCAGCTTTCCGCCAAAACCGGAGTCGAAATGTCCTTCTTTTCACTCCATGATTTCTCAAAGCTTGAAAGAGCCATTCCGCTTGCTACATCTCCAGCAAGGTGCCCTCCCATGCCATCAGCTACCAACAAGAGAATTCCTTCGTCACTTTGAAAAATTCCTCCGTTATCCTCATTTCTGGATCTAACTTTACCGCGATCTGTTATAAAAACAGCCTCCATTCCCTCACCTCGTTTCTTCTTTACGCTCTTTTGCTCGAAGTTGTCCACAAGCCGCATCAATATCATGGCCTTGTTCACGACGAACTGTTACATTAACTCCTCTGTTTTTTAATGTTTTCTCAAAAAGTTGAATTTGTTCCTTTGGTGTTCTCACATAATTTCTCTCAGGAACATAGTTTACTGGAATTAAATTAACGTGGCACTTTAATCCTTTAATAAGATCTGCCAATTCAATCGCGTGCTCAACTTGATCGTTTTCTCCACCAAATAGTCCATATTCAAACGTAATACGTCGGCCAGTTTTCTCCGTATAATATTTTATGGCCTCCATTAATTGTGGTAGTTTGTAGGCTCTATTTATCGGCATTAACTTACCTCTAAGCTCATTATTCGGAGCGTGTAAAGATAGTGCAAAATTGATTTGTAGATTTTCATCAGCAAATTGGTATATTTTTGGAATAATTCCACTTGTAGATACAGTAATATGTCTGGCGCCAATATGCAATCCTTTTTCGTGATTTATTATTCTTAAAAATGACATCATTTCATCATAATTGTCAAAAGGTTCGCCGATTCCCATAATTACAACAGAACTTACACGTTCGTTCTTCTCATCTAGTGCTTGCTGAACTTTTACTACTTGTGCAACAATCTCTCCTGCTTCAAGGTTTCGTTTTAACCCACCAAGGGTTGAGGCACAAAATGTACAGCCAATTCTACAACCTACTTGTGTTGTTACACAAACGGAATTTCCGTACTCATGTTTCATCAATACCGTTTCAATAGAATACCCATCATGGAGCTCAAATAAGAACTTCATTGTACCGTCTGATGATGTTTGCTGAATTAACGTATTTAACGTTGTAATCGTAAATTGATTTTGCAATTTATCACGTAAGCCTTTGGATAAATTGGACATTTCGTCAAAGCTCGTTACTCGTTGTTTATACAACCATTGTAAAATTTGATCTGAACGAAATGCTTTTTCGCCATTTTCCACTAACCATTCTTTTAATTCATCTGGCTCCAGTGAGTAAATTGATGGTTTGTGTTCTAAAGTTGTTTCCTTCATTCATTAACCTTCTTTCTAAAACATGCAATGAAAAATCCATCACTATCTAAGTCTTGTGGAAATATTTGCAAGCTATTTTCTTTAATTAATGGAGCTACTGCCTTAGGCATACGATCCTTCATTGTCAAATCTTTAACGAAATCTGTATGGTCCTGTAAAAAACTTGTTACAACTTGATCATTCTCTTCATGATCCACTGTACAAGTACTATACACAAGTACTCCACCTGGTTTTAATAAAGGTGCAGCAGCATCTATTATGTCTTTTTGAATTTTAGACAAATTAATAATATCATTTTCGCTCTTAGAATACTTTGCATCAGGCTTACGTCGCAAAACTCCTAAACCAGAGCATGGCGCATCTACCAATATTTTATCAAAAGATTGTTCAGGAAATTTCTCTTGCACTTTTCTTGCATCAAAAGCACATACATCTATATTTCCTAGTCCTAATCGTATAGCCTGCTGTTGAATTAGTTTTACCTTATGCTCATGCAAATCCAATGCCATAACTTTACCATCACTTAATCTTTCAGCAATGGAAGTCGTTTTACCACCGGGTGCTGCACAACAATCTAATATTTGATCGCCTTGTTCAACTTGTAAAGCGTGAGCTACTAGCATTGAGCTTTCATCTTGAATTGTAAACAGCCCTTGGGCAAAAGCTTCAGAGTGGGCCATATTTCCCTGTAATGAAACGATTCCTTCTGGGATAGAATGACTCTCTTCAACAGAAAAACCTTCAGCAGTCAATTTTTCTATTACTTCATCACGCGTTGTCTTTTGAATATTTATTCTTGCAGTTTGCTTTGGTGCAACGAGGTTTCTTTCACACATCTCTTTTGTTTTAGCAATACCATATTGCTTGCTCCATCGCTTCACAAGCCATAAAGGATGACTCGTTTCAATTGCAACTCTTTCTTCTTCATCTTCAATTAAATCAAAAGACGGAACACCTTTTCGTTGTACGTTTCGCAATACACCATTAACCATGCTTGAAATTCCTTTATGCCCTCGTTTTTTAGCGATTTCCACCGCTTCAAAAATAATAGCGTGATCAGGAATCTTGTCCAAATAATGCATTTGGTACATAGACAAACGAAGTAAATTTCTTACCCAAGAATCAAGTTTCGCACCATTTTTTACAAAAGGCTGCAAAAAATAGTCCAGCGTTAATTGTCTTTGAATAGTACCGTAGGTTATTTCCGTCAATAAACCACGATCAGCTGCTGAGAGTTGATGTTTATTAATAATATTGTTTAATAATAGGTTGCTATACGATTGGTTCTTTTCTACAGAAATAATTAAATCCAGTGCTAATTCCCTCACACTTTTTTTGGAGGATTTTTTACTCATTTTCTGCACCTAGTTTCTCACCAACAGTTAATTGTGACCCTGCTCCACGTAGAAAATCAAGACTGGTCATTCTTTTCTTTCCTGCTGGCTGGATTTCAATCGCCTTTATAGCTATATTATTGCCAGTTTTAACAATAAATCCATCATCTTCAATACCGATAATTTCTCCAGGTTGCCCTTCTTTGTTGCTTACAACCTTCTGTGAGTTCCAAATTTTAAGGACTTTTCCTTGAAGCGTTGTATATGCTACTGGCCAAGGGTTCAAACCTCGGATTTTGTTATAAATAGTTTCCCCATCTAGCGACCAATCAATCTTTTCTTGCTCTCTTTTAATATTAGAAGCAAATGTTGCTTTTGAATCATCCTGCGGGATAGGTGTTAATTCTCCTCGAATTAGCTTAGGGAGAGTTTCTGACAGTAAATCTGATCCTGCTGCACTCAATTTATCATGAAGCGTTCCTACATTATCATCCTCAGTAATTGGAACAACAACTTGCGTCAAAATATCACCCGCGTCGAGTTTTTCAGCCATATACATAATAGTTATTCCTGTTTCTTTTTTACCTTCTAAAATGGCATAGTGTATCGGCGCTCCACCTCGCAATTCAGGCAATAGAGAAGCGTGAACATTAATACATCCAAGCTTCGGTGCATCCAATAATTCTTTAGGTAAAATTTGTCCGAATGCAGCAGTTACAATTAAATCTGGCTGCAATGCTAAAATCTCATCTAATTGCGCTCTTTCACGAATTTTTTCTGGCTGATATACAGGAATATTATGTTTTAACGCCTCTACTTTAACTGGAGGAGGTGTTAATACTTTCTTTCTACCAACGGGACGATCAGGTTGTGTAACGACAGCTATTACATCATAACCTTCCTTTAATATTCTCTGCAGGACCGGCACAGAAAAGTCCGGAGTACCCATAAACACTATTTTTGTCATTCTTCTTCATACCCTTCTAATTCTTCTTCTTCTACATAACGTGTAATTTTTGATGTGAATAAAACACCATGTAGATGATCGATTTCGTGTAATATTGCACGTGCAAAGAAATCTTCAGCCTCAACAACATACGTATTGCCATCTCGATCTTGTGCTTCTACTTTTACAAAATACGCTCGTTCTACTTCACCGTACACACCCGGGAAGCTTAAACAACCCTCTATGTCAACATCTGAACCTTTTGTTTCTAGCACTACTGGATTAATTAATTCCAATGTACCTGTTTCTTCATCAATTTCAACAATTGCAATTTTTTTTGCAACATTCACTTGAGGTGCAGCTAAACCGACACCATCATTTTCAACCATTGTTTCATACATATCATCTAAAAGTTTTGCTAATTGCTCGTCAAAAATTGTTACTTTTTCACATTCTTTTATTAAAATATCATTTGGATATTCTACGATCGGTAAAATTGCCAATTAAAATCCTCCTATATTCTCAGTTGCTACATCATAATTTGCGGATTAACATCCACAAATATTTGCAAGCCTTTTTGAACCATGTCCTGTTGGTAATGGCTAATGATTTTTCTCAGTTTTTCATTCAGCTCGGGCTCCCGTTTGTATTTTATCAAACACTGATAACGATATCTATTATTGATCTTCGGAATTGGGGAGGCAGCTGGCCCTAAAATAATGGATTTGGAAGAAAGTCCACTTCTCAAATACTTTGTGATTTTCTCTGTCACTGATACAACAGTCATCAAATCTTCATGAGTTACAGTAACCAATGTAATATAGTAATATGGCGGATAATGATTTTGCCTTCTTATTTGCATTTCATGGGCAAAAAAATCATCAAAATCCTGTTTGGACGCTAAAATGATGGCATAATGCTCCGGTGTATATGACTGGATAATAACCTCACCTGCCAACTCATGTCGCCCAGCCCTTCCACTAACTTGTGTTAAGAGCTGATAGGTTTTTTCAGAAGAGCGGAAATCGGGTAAATGCAACATCGTATCTGCCGAAAGGACTCCAACTAACGTTACATTAGGAAAGTCCAGACCTTTTGCAATCATTTGTGTCCCTAACAAAATATCAGCCTTTCCCTCTCTGAATTGTTGCAGAAGCTTTTCGTGGCTCCCTTTACGGCTAGTTGTATCAACATCCATACGAATAATTCTAACCTCTGGCAAGAGCTTTATAAGCTCCTCCTCAACTTTTTGTGTACCAGTTCCAAAGAAACGGATGGCATCACTGCCACACGCTAAACAGGTAGAACCTAATTGTTCCTCATATCCACAATAATGACATTTCAACAACGAATGAAATTTGTGGTAAGTTAACGATATGTCACAATTTGGACATTGGGTTACCTCCCCACAACTTCTACACATGACAAAGGAAGAATGGCCCCGTTTATTAAGCATCAAAATGATTTGTTCTTGCTTTTCTATACGATCCTTTATTTTTTCTAACAAAACGTTTGAAAAAACAGACCTATTGCCTTTTCGTAGTTCTTCCCTCATATCGACAATTTCTACAGGTGGCAATTGGCGTTGATTGACCCGCTGTTTAAGTTCTAAAAGCTTGTACACACCTTTTTTCGCTCGAGCAAAAGATTCTAGTGTTGGTGTAGCACTTCCTAAAACAACCGGACAATGATGTGATTGTCCCCTTTTTATAGCTACATCACGAGTGTGATAACGTGGTGTTTCTTCCTGTTTATAACTGCCTTCATGCTCTTCATCAATAATAATAATACCTAAATTTTGAAAAGGTGCAAAAATCGCTGAACGTGCCCCTACCACTACTTGAACTTCTTTACGGTAAATTTTTCTCCATTCATCATATTTCTCTCCGACAGACAAACCACTATGAAAAACGGCAACTCGGTCACCAAAACGTGATTTGAATCGTTCTACCATCTGTGGTGTCAACGAAATTTCCGGTACTAGCATTATTGCCTCTTGTCCTTTATTTAAAGCAGCATCGATACATTGTAAATAAACTTCTGTTTTCCCACTTCCAGTTACCCCATGGAGTAAAAAAACATCATTTATGTTATTTTCGACACTCCTTTTAATTTCTTCAAAAACCGGCTTCTGAATCGCTGTTAATGGCAAATGACCACTTTTTTCAAAATGACGTTCCTTAAACGGGTCACGATAAACTTCCGTTTGGATTATTTTCACAACACCCTTTTGCTCAAGAGCTTTTACAACACTTTCTCCACATCCTGTCTTCGATAACAACTGCTGCAGTCGTATCGTTTCAGGATGTTCCATTAGATAATGCATAAGTCTTATTTGTTTTTTGGCACTTGTTTTTGCAGATTGAATTGCTTCAGCTAGTTGCTCTTTGGAATAAAGTAATTCAACGCTCCGTTCTGTTTTCTTATTATGTTTATTTTCAACAAGATAGTGGACTTCAATTTTCCCTGCCAGCAACTCCTGTTGAAAAAGCTTAGCGTACTCGTGCTCCATTGCCGCCTCAAAATCAACTACATTACTATGAAGAAAATACTTCTGCAATCTTTCATCCAGTTCCTTTAAAGAAGTAGTCAGACGGAGAAGCTTTTTATATTTCGCCTTTAAAGCGGCCGGAAGCATCGCTTGATAGGCAATGATTTTAAGACAGAGCGTTTCTTTCGTCAAATAATCCCCTAGCCCAATGAGCTCTTCTGTTAGTACCGGTTCTAAATCAAGTAACGAATCAATCTTTTTAAGCTTGTTCACATTAACATCGGTACTATTTTTAATATCGATTACAAAACCTTGAACCTTTCTCGGTCCAAACGGCACAACAATTCTTGTTCCAGGTGAAATAACCCCTTCCCATTGCTTTGGAATTAAATAATCGTATGCATTGTCAGTCTGTCTTGCAGGTACATCTACAATAACAGAAGCTATCTCCATGGCTATCAATCCTTCTTCAACAATCTGGCGCTTTCAGCTAAAATCCTTTTGGCTACATCATTTTTGCTCATTTTAGGCAACTCAATGAATGAACCATCTCTTTTATACATCGTAACAATATTTGTATCTTCCTTAAATCCTGCACCAGGAAGCGATACATTATTTGCAACAATCATATCTGCATTTTTCTTTTCTAGCTTTGTTTTAGCATAATGTTCGACATTTTCTGTCTCAGCAGCAAACCCCACCAATATTTGATTCGTTTTTCTTTGTCCCAAATTCATTAATATATCATTTGTTCTTTCAAGTTCGATGATTAAATCGCCTGACTTCTTTTTCATTTTTTGATCATGGGAGATTTTAGGACGATAATCTGCTACTGATGCGCTTTTTATAATCAAGTCCTGATCTTCATATACATTCATCACAGCCTCATACATATCTTGCGCTGACCTCACCACGATACGATTTACATTTGCTGGTGCTTCCAAATCAACTTCTCCAGAAACTAATGTTACAATAGCCCCCATCTTAGCAGCTTCTTCTGCTAATGCGTATCCCATTTTTCCACTTGAATGATTCGTAATATATCGAACTGGATCAATTTTTTCCTTAGTTGGACCAGCTGTTATTAAAACTTTCTTCCCTGTCAGTTCTGTAACCTGAGATTGATTTGTATAGAATGTATGTAGGAAATCAATCATACTTTCTGGCTCTGGTAGTCGACCTTTACCAGTATAGCCACAGGCCAAATAACCTTCATCAGGTTCAATCATTGTATAGCCATAACTTCTCAATCTATTTAAATTGTTTTGCACCGCCGGATGGTCATACATATGAACATTCATCGCAGGGGCCACAAATACATCAGCAGTTGTTGCCAACAAAATAGTCGATATCATATCATCAGCAATTCCATTAGCTGCTTTCCCAATGATATTTGCCGTTGCAGGAGCAACAAGAACTATATCAGCCCAATCTGCCAAATCGATATGAGCCACAACCTTTGGGTTGTTTTCTTGAAAAGTACTTGTATAAACTTCATTGCGTGATAACGATTGGAACGTCAAAGGGGTGACAAACTCCATTGCAGATTTGCTCATGACAACCTTTACTTCTGCCCCTTGTTGCGTCAATTTACTAGTAAGCGCTGCTGCCTTGAATACCGCGATTCCTCCTGTTACACATAACAAAACCTTTTTGTTCTTTAACATGAAATTGTCCTCCTGTTATATTCTGTTTCTATTATGAATGATACAGAGTGATTTTTCATCTATTTCTGTTTTTACGATAAAAATAAAATCAGTTTGTTAAGAAACTATAATTCTTGTCCATTGACTCTACGTCAGTGGTCAAAACAAGTGAACAGAACTCAACATACAACCATCTTTCCCAACAAACTGCAATCATTTGTCTTAATCAAAGGCTGTTTTCGTATACTTTGTTGCCTATAATATATAGTAATTATAGTCCACATACTTAAGGGGCGTCCAAAAGCGATTTACTCACTTTTAGACGCCCCCATAAATATCTTTATTGTTATTCGCTTTTCAAAGAAGATTCTTTCGAGTACGTTAAAATACCTGCATTAATTTCTTCTAAGGCCTTACCAACACTTTTATACGAAACAGGCTTAGCAATTTTTTGATCATCATTTACTTGCATCTTTCTTGCGCGTTTAGCTGCTACAGAAACAAGTGAGTATTTTGAATCAATTTTATTTAATAAAGAATCAATAGATGGGTATAACATTTATTCAACCTCCAACATATTTAAATATCTTTTTGCTACATGTTCTCGATTACAATGAGCCGCAACAACAATGGCTTTTATTTTATCACAAGCAGACTGAACTGTGTCATTTTCTACAACATAATCATATAAATCCATCATTTCAATTTCTTCTTTTGCTGTTTGCAAACGATTAATGATTACCTCTTCTGTTTCTGTTCCTCGACCGACAATACGGTTTTTAAGTTCAGTAAGACTAGGAGGAGCCAAGAAGATAAATAGAGCTTCAGGGAATTTTTCTCGTACTTGACGTGCCCCTTGCACTTCAATTTCAAGGAAAACATCTTTTCCCTGTTCTAATGTCTCTCGAACATAATCTACTGGAGTACCATAATAGTTACCTACAAATTGTGCATACTCAAGCAGTTTACCTTCTTCTATCAATTGCTCGAATTCTTCTTTTGTCTTGAAGAAATAGTCAACACCATCTACTTCCCCTTCACGAGGCTGACGTGTTGTCATACTAATAGAATATTCAAATGCCGTATCATCCTGTGAAAAAAGCTCTTTTCGAACAGTTCCCTTCCCCACACCTGATGGGCCAGATAATACAATAAGCAAACCTTTTTCTTTCATTACCTTCACTTATCCTTCCTCTACACGATCATATCGGTCATGTAATCTTGAAGCAACTGTTTCTGGTTGTACAGCTGACAAAATAACATGCTCACTATCTGTCACGATAACGGCTCTCGTTCTTCTACCACATGTTGCATCAATAAGTGAGCCATTGTCTCTTGCCTCTTGAATGATCCTCTTAATAGGAGCAGATTCTGGACTTACAATGGAGATGATGCGATTTGCTGATACGATATTGCCATAGCCAATATTAATAAAATTAATTGACATACTGGTCTGGTCCCCCAATTATCGTAATCTTATTGTGACCTTTTCCGAGATGTTCTAATCGATTACTCTATATTTTGTACTTGTTCTTTTATTTTTTCAAGTAAACTTTTCATTTCTACTACTAACATAGCTATCTTTGCATCATTGGCCTTTGAACCAATCGTATTCACTTCACGATTCATTTCTTGGACAAGGAAGTCAAGCTTTCTACCGATTGCCTCTTCTGCTTCAACTATCATGCCGAACTGGGAAATGTGACTATTCAACCTTGTCAATTCTTCATTTATATCCGCTTTATCAGTAAAAATAGCAACCTCATTTAACAATCTAGTTTCATCAACGACACCTGATGTATATTCCATCATTCTTTGCTGTAATCTTGTTCTATATTGCTCAATGATGAGAGGGGCATATTCCTTTAGACTCTCAACCAATACCAATAACTTATCTAACTGTGATTTGATGTCTTTTTTTAATACGAGACCTTCAACAATTCGCATATCCTTAAGCTGTTCACCAGCTTTTTCTACAGCCTGCATTAGAAGTATTTCTACATCTGTTGTATCAGCTTGTTGTTCCTGAATCAAAAAGACTCCCTCTAAAGAAGAGATTGTTTGCAGTAAGTTATTTGGATGCATTTGATATTTAAAAGTGATTGCATCAAGGGAGCTCATATACTGGTCTACTAAATTCCAATCCACTTCTACCTTTTTGTGAAGCAGACCCTCTCCTTCAATCGTAACAAATACTTCCACTCGTCCCCTTCTAATATAGGTTGTTAGTTTCTTTTTGATTTTTTCCTCTAACATTTGAAGTTGACGTGGCATCCTTATTTGAAATTCACAGAAACGATGGTTAACCGTCCTTACTTCTACTTGAATTCTTAATTTTTCACTTTCACTAAATCCTCGACCGTAGCCAGTCATGCTTACAACCATAATAATCTCTCACTTTCAATTCCACCATGTTACTGTACAAAAGTAATAGCGCTGTGTACATGAAGACAGTAGCTTTTTATGTATTAAGAAAAACCAATACTGGTGCTTCTAAAAATTCGTGCAGTTCATACGCTTTGATCGCATTTATTCAAGTTAAAAGATTTATATAAAAAAACAAAAGGTAATAGAGAACACTCTACTACCTAATACATTATAGCATATATTACTTGTTTTTACTTATCAAAAATGAGCCTGCTAGTAAAAAAGTTGGAACAGAGGAAAGACCTATTACAAGTAACCAATCACGAGGCTTAATTGCTACTGTGTCAAATATCTCCTGCAAAGGCGGGTAATATATAACAACGAGTGCCAAAGCAAGTGAAATAATGACCGCCCAAACTAAATACATATTACCGAATGGATTCCTTGAAAAGATACTTTTTTCACTACGACAATCGAACACATGGATTAATTGTGCTAAAACTAAAGTCATAAATGCAATCGTTTGAGCATACTCCAGATTGTTCGGATTATTATGCAATGCCGTCATAAACGCAATGAGAGTAACCCCACCAATTAAGAAACCACGCGAAATAATTTTCCAACCTAATCCCCTTGCAAATATACCTTCTTTTGCTTTCCTTGGCTTCCGAGACATAACATTTTCCTCAGGCTTATCTAAACCTAGAGCCATGGCTGGCAATCCATCCGTTACCAGGTTCACCCATAGTATTTGAATCGCTGTTAAAGGTAGTGGTAATGCTAATATCATGGCAAATAGCATAACTAATATTTCCCCAACATTTGAAGCTAATAAATATCTAATAAACTTTCGGATATTTTCATATATGTTCCGACCTTCTTTAATTGCTGCTTTAATTGTAGCAAAGTTATCATCCAATAAAACAAGTGAAGAAGCTTCTTTTGCAACATCCGTTCCCGCGATTCCCATTGCTATACCAATATCAGCTGATTTAATGGCAGGAGCATCGTTAACCCCATCTCCTGTCATCGCCACAACATGTCCTTTATTTTGCAACGCTTTAACAATTTTTAATTTGTGCTCTGGGGAAACGCGAGCGAAGACAGCAACTTTTTCTACTACATCTTCAAGCTCATCTACACTCATTTCGTTTAATTGGGAGCCTTCTATAACTAGTTCATTTCTTTTCATAATCCCTAATTGTTTTGCAATAGCTTTAGCAGTAATTACATGATCACCAGTTATCATGATTGTTTTAATTCCTGCTTTACGACACTCACTAACTGCATCCTTAACTTCAGGTCGTGGAGGATCAATAATTCCTTGTAGACCGATAAAAGTTAACTCATTTTCTACACTTTTCTCACTTATGTAGGAGTCATTAGAAGAAATAGATTTATAAGCAACTGCAATTGTCCTTAGAGCTTGTGAGGCAAGTCCATCAATTGCATCTTGAACATTTTGTGTAAATTGACTAGACAAAGATTGAACTTTCTCATCCCATAATATATTTTTACATCTTTGCATTAATACATCTGGTGCACCTTTCGTAACGACAAACATTCGGCCATTCTCATCTTTTACAATGACACTCATTAATTTTCTTGTAGAATCAAAAGGAAATTCTTTTAAAATCGTAAATTGTGAAGCTAGTTGCTCTTTTGTAATACCCGCCTTTAAAGCTGCAACGTGTAGTGCTCCCTCTGTTGGAGTTCCATCAATAATTAGTTTGCTATCCTCTCGCTTAACATTTGATGAATTGCAAAGTAATCCAAAAGTAAGTAACTGCCTTAACGAATTAGGTATTCGCTCCAGCTTCCGATTGTTTTCTGAGAAATCCCCAATTGCTTCATCGCCTTTACCACTTACTTGCCAAGTACGACCTCCATCCCACAAAGTTGTCACCGTCATTTTATTTTGTGTAAGCGTACCTGTTTTATCTGAACAAATGACTGTCGCACAACCAAGCGTTTCAACAGCTGGAAGTTTCCGAACAATTGCCTTTTCTTTAATCATTCGTTGTACTCCCAAAGAAAGAGCAACCGTAACAATGGCAGGTAAACCTTCTGGAATAGCAGCAACTGCCAGAGAAACACCGGCTAGTATCATCGTATACGTATCATTCCCTTGAAAAATACCTAATCCGATTACAAGTCCTGTTAAAAGTAAGGCTACAACAATTAAAACCTTTCCTAGCTGTTCGAGCTTATGTTGTAGAGGTGTAATCATCGTTGCGGCACTTTGCAGCATATCTGCAATTTGTCCCATCTCCGTTTTCATACCTGTCGCAGTTACAAGCCCCATCCCTTTACCACGAGCCACTAACGTCCCCATAAATACCATATTCTCTTCATCGCCCACACTATTGACCGCATGGAATATTGGCTCGGATGTTTTATTAACTGGTATAGACTCCCCTGTTAATGCAGACTCTTCTAACTCTAGTGAAACTGCTTCTATAATTCGCATATCAGCACCAATTTTATCACCTGTTGAAAATTTCAATATATCTCCAACTACTACTTCTTTTGATGGAATCCGAATCCATTCTCCGTCCCTAAAAACTTGAACTTGAGGCGCTGACATTTCCTTAAGTGCATCTAATGATTTTTCTGCTTTTCTTTCTTGGAAGAAACCTAAAAAAGCATTGAGTACAATAATCGCAATGATTGTTATAGCATCAATATATTCACCAAGAAGTCCTGAAATAAGAGTTGCAGCTAATAAAATAAGAACCATAAAATCTTTAAATTGCGAGAAAAACAATAATAAAGCAGACTTCTTCTCGCCTTCATCTAATTCATTATAGCCATACTCGTTTAATCGTTTTTCTACCTCATCCTGCTTCAGACCAGTCTTAATACTTGTTTCCAAAGATGCTTCCAATTGTGCTTGGTTCATTTCTCTATACAACATGAATATTCTCACTCCCATTCTAAAACAACAGCAAGGTTTGTCCTTTTTATCCATGCTTATTCAGAGTGCTACAAAAAAATGCTATACTGTATAAGAAAATACCGTTAATCATTCTTTTCGATTAATTGCTAAACGATTTACAAAATTAAAAAGAAGTTCTAAAACAAGCCTCTTTGCACTCAACTCTCTCATAAGGGCTTGATTTATAATTTATTAAGCAAGAGTATTACGACCTTGAGTTTTTACACATTCAAAAATTACAGACACATGGTCGGGTTATATATCACTGTTGATACTAGCAGTTTTTAGCGGCGGGCGGCGACTCCTACGGAAAAAACGCGCAGCCAAAACACCACAGGAATGACAGCAACTAGGAGGCTTGGCGCTCGCTGCGTAGAAAGCGTCCGTCCTCAAGCGGAAATCAACTATTTTTATAAAAGTTACATACAAAAAACAGCTGAATAAAGAAGAATAAACAACAATATTCAACAGCAAATAGATTGCAAAGGAAGATAAAATTATGTCATTTGATGGACTTTTTACAAAAGCAATGTGCGAAGAACTCGCACTTTCAATTAATGGAGGAAGAATTAATAAGGTACACCAACCGTATCCAAATGAAATTGTTTTAATTATTCGTGCTAACGGAAAAAACCAGAAGCTATTATTATCTGCCCATCCTAGCTACAGTAGAGCGCAACTAACGAATGAAGCATATGAAAACCCACAAGATCCACCGATGTTCTGTATGCTGCTTCGTAAGCATCTTGAAGGTGCAATTATTGAGGATATTTATCAAAAAGATTTAGATAGAATGATCATTTTTGAAATTAAGGGAAGAAATGAACTTGGGGATATTAGCCGCAAACAATTAATCGTGGAAATTATGGGGCGACATAGCAATATTATTTTAGTAAATAAAGAAAACAATCTAATATTAGATTGCATTAAGCATGTATCCTATGCCGTTAACTCTTTTCGTGCTATTTTACCTGGTCAGGAATATAAATTCCCTCCTGCTCAACATAAGTTGAATCCACTAGAGGCTACTGATGAGGATATCTTAAAGGTACTTAAGTTTAACGAGGGGAAACTTGACAAGCAATTGATTTCTTCCTTTGCTGGAATTTCACCATTGTTGGCAAAGGAAGTTTTGTTCAAAAGTAAATTACCTACACAAAGTAATGTTATTCAAGCATTCCAAGAAGTAGTGGCAAAGTTCCGTAATAATGTTTACTGCCCTTCTATTATGGTTGTAAATGAAAAAGAAATTTTTTATTGTCTTGAATTAGAACACGTTACCAAAACGTTGAATACCTTTCCAACATTAAGTGAAATGCTCGACCGTTTTTACTTCGGAAAAGCTGCAAGAGATCGCATCAAACAACAAGCTCAAGATTTGGAACGTTTTATCATAAATGAAAAGAGCAAAAACGAAAAGAAAATTAAAAAACTAAAAAGTACTTTGAATGAAAGCGAAAAGGCAAATCAATATCAGCTTTTAGGTGAATTGTTGACAGCTAATATCTATCAAGTAAAACAAGGAATGAAAGAGATTGAGGTAGTCAATTATTATGATGAAGAAGGACCAATGATAAAAATACCATTGGATTCGCAAAAGTCACCCGCACAAAATGCCCAAAAGTATTTCATTAAATACCAAAAAGCAAAAAATGCACTAGAAGCTGTATCAGAGCAAATTAAATTAGCTTATAAAGAAGTTCAATATTTTGAATTGCTGTCACAGCAACTCGATTCCGCTCAGCCGAGGGATATTGAAGAAATAAGAGAAGAACTTCAAGAAGGTGGCTACATTAAGCAACGTAATAAAAAAGGGATGAAAAAACCAAAAGATAAAAAACCTGTACTTGAAGAATATATTTCTAGTGACGGAGACACTATTTTAGTCGGAAAAAACAACAAGCAAAATGAATATTTAACGAACAAGTTTAGTAGAAGGGACGAACTTTGGTTCCATACGAAGGATATTCCCGGATCCCATGTTGTCATCCGAAATACTCATCCTAGCGAAAGAACAATCAAGGAAGCTGCTATGCTAGCTGCATATTACAGTAAAGCGAAAAGCTCTAGTCAAGTTCCTGTAGATTATACACTCATTCGACATGTAAAAAAACCAAACGGATCAAAGCCTGGATTTGTTATTTATGATAATCAAACAACGCTATACGTTACGCCAAATCCTGACGATGTGTTAAGAATGAAAAAATCATAATAGTGTATATATAAACGAACAAAAAGCTGTCTCAGATAAAAAGGGGCAGCTTTACCAATCGGCGAAAATTCACACTATATATTTTCTTCTGATAGCTTTATAATATACAAAAGACAGTGTTAGGAGAGATTAGATGGATATTGAAAGCATTTATGGCCATTTACCCCAATTAGAAACCGAACGGCTTATTTTACGAAAGCTCACCCTTGATGATGCCAACGACATGTTTGAATACACATCTGATGAAGATGTTAGTAAGTTTGTAACTTGGGACACTCATAAAACACTATTGGATACAAAAAGCTTCATCAATTTTGCGGTGCAACAGTACAACTTGAAAAAAATAGCTCCATGGGGCATCGAACTAAAAGAGAATAATAAATTAATAGGTACAATTGATTTTGTATCGTGGCAGACAGCCCATCATACCGCAGAAATTGGCTATGCTATATCGAAGGATTATTGGGGAAAAGGTATTACAACCGAAGCTTGCGAAGCGTTAATACAATTTGGGTTTACATATATGGACCTTGTCCGCATACAAGCTCGTTGTATGATAGAAAACATTGCATCACAACGAGTTATGGAGAAAACCGGGATGGTTTTCGAAGGAATTATCCGTAAAAGTATTTTCTCTAAAGGGGTTCACCATGACATAAAAATGTATTCCATATTAAAAGAGGAATACAATCAACTCTCATAAAATAGTGAAGCTATAATGCTCTAAGCGAAGAGTCGATGCCTTTGCCATAAAATGAATAAAAAGTTAAGGCACTAGACATTGGTCCAGTGCCTTAACTTTTTATTCCATCCATGTAGTTTCATTAGGATTTTCACGCCATTTTGTCAGCTTTTTAACATCTTCATCTGTAATATAACTTTTTTCCTTAGCTACTTTTACTAATGCAGAATAATTACTTAACGAATGATTCACAATACCTTCTGCTTCTAATTGAACGATTCCTTTTTCAAGCTCATATGTAAAAATCGACACAACTCCAAGTACTTCACAACCTGCTTCACGAAGTGCTTGCACCGCTGTAATAACGCTGCCTCCTGTAGAAATCAAGTCCTCTACAACAACAACCTTCCACCCCGGCTTTGCTAAACCTTCTATTTGATTCCCTTTACCATGTCCTTTTGCTTTTGAACGAATATAACACATTGGTAAGTTCAATTCATCACTCACCCAAGCAGCATGTGGAATTCCAGCTGTAGCTGTTCCGGCAATTAGCTCTACTTCTGGATAATATTTTTGTATTAATTCTACTAATCCTTTTGCTATGTTTTTACGAACAGATGGATAGGATAGGGTCAAGCGATTGTCGCAATAAATCGGTGACTTCATCCCTGATGACCATGTAAAAGGATTATTTGGCTGTAAAAAAACAGCTTTAATATCTAATAATTGTTCTGCAATGTTAACTTTCATCATTTTGCACCCTCCCAAGCGGATTTTACTTTTTTGTGAGCTTCAAATGGCGAAATTGCCTGTGTAATCGATCGCCCTACTACAATAGCATTTGCACCTATTAATCTAGCTGTTTCTGGTGTAGCAATTCGCTTCTGGTCATTTGCATCATCTGTTGCCATACGAATACCTGGAGTAACTGTTAAAAAGTTATTTCCTAAGAAATGATGGATTTGTTTAACCTCGTGAGTAGAGCAAACGACTCCATCTAACCCTGCTTCTTTAGCCAGCTTAGCATAGGACAAAACAGATTCTTCTAATGAAAGTGGTATTCTTTGCTCAGCATGCATATATTCTTCTGTGGTTGAAGTCAATTGTGTAACGGCGATAATTTTTGGTCGCTCTTTCCCTTTGGCCGTACCTTCTATTAAACCTTCTATTGCAGCAGTCATCATTCTTTTACCACCAGCAGCATGAACATTTACTAAATCTACATCCAGCTTCGCTAAGACCTTCATTGCTCGTTTTACAGTATTAGGTATATCATGTAGTTTTAAGTCGAGAAATATCTTATGGCCTCTATTTTTAATTTCTTGAATAATTTCCGGCCCTGCACTGTAATACAATTCCATTCCAACCTTCACAAATAGACTTCCATCCTCAAACTGATTCAAAAAGCAAATGGCTTCTTCTTTGGACTGAAAATCAAGTGCAATAATTAGAGATTGATCCATTACTTCCAACTCCTTCCGATACATTCAGAAATATGTTCAAAGCCAAGTTCATCAAGTAAAGTCGGCAGCTGTTCAATGATTGTAGGACATACAAATGGATCGACAAAGTTCGCAGTGCCAACAGCAACTGCACTAGCACCTGCGTAAAGAAATTCAATGACATCTTCTGCGTTTGTCACACCGCCCATGCCAATAATCGGTATTTTCACTTGCTGGCTTACTTCATACACCATACGAATAGCTACTGGCTTAATAGCGGGACCAGATAAGCCACCTGTTTTATTTGCTAATACGGGCTTGGCTGTTTTTAAATCCAATCTCATACCGAGTAACGTGTTAATCATTGTTAACCCGTCTGCTCCACCAGATTCAACCGCTTTTGCCATTTCCACGATGTTCGTTACATTAGGAGACAACTTTACATAAACCGGTACTTCGGAAACTTCTTTCACCTTTTTTGTTAAACGCTTGGCTGTTTCTGGGTCCGTTCCAAATGCTATTCCACCTTCTTTTACGTTTGGGCATGAAATATTCAGTTCTAGAGCAGCAACATTTGAAGCAGTAGAAATTTTTTTTGCAACTTCCACGTAGTCATCTTCTGTAGACCCTGCCACATTTGCAATAATCGGTAGATCGAATTGCTCTAGCCATTTTAATTCATTATTCATGACATGGTCTAATCCTGGGTTTTGCAATCCAATAGCATTCAACATACCTGCATGAGTTTCCGCAACACGAGGTGTTGGATTTCCGAATCTTGTTTCGACTGTTGTTGCTTTAATCATAATTGACCCTAAAATACTTAAATCATAAAAATTAGCATATTCCTTACCAAAACCAAAGCAACCTGATGCTGGCATAATAGGATTCTTAAGAGATAATCCTGGTAGTTCAATATTCAATCTGCTCATAGTATCACCTCACCTACACGAAATACCGGTCCGTCACTGCACACTTTTTTATAGTTATAACCCGGGCGACCGTCTTTTGTTTTACAAACACAAGCAAAGCATGCACCAATGCCGCAGCCCATTCTCTCTTCTAATGATAAAAATAGTTTCTTATCATGATACTTATTTTCTAGTGCTTTCAACATTGGAGTTGGCCCACAGGAGTATAAAATATCAAAATGAATTTGTTCATCTTCTATTACATTTGTTACAAAACCTTTTGTTCCTAGAGTTCCATCAACTGTAGTAATATATGTATCTCCTAAAATCCTAAACTTATCTTCATAAAAAGATACTTCCTTTGTTTGAAATCCTAAAACGTGTAAGACTTTGACTCCTTTTTCTACTAAACGTTTAGATAGTTCATATAAAGGAGGAACACCTATACCACCGCCTACTAAAAGAGCTGTTTCCCCTTTGTTGGCTTCTTCAACCGGAAAACCATTCCCTAACGGACCTAGTACATCGACTGAATCTCCTGTTGTTTTTTTCGACAACAACTGCGTTCCTCTACCTTCCGCACGGTAGATCATTGTAAATTGTTTCAGACTGTGATCTATTGAACAGATGCTGATTGGCCGTCTTAATAACGGTTCAAAGCTATCAGAAACTTTAATATGTACAAATTGACCTGGTTGTTTCATTTCTGAAACGAGCTCACCCTTTAGGGTAAGCTCAAAAATGGAATGCGCAATTTCATTTTGTTTAACAACGATTAATTGTTCTTTCTTCATGATGGTAATTCACCTTCCTTTTGTAATGAATTCATTGATTCGGCTGAGAATGACATAGATTCAAATACTCGTAAAATTGCTTCTGCCGTATCCAACGATGTTAAACAGGCTACACCATTTTCTACTGATTCACGACGAATTCTAAATCCATCTCTTTGTGGTTGTTTGCCCTTCGTTAATGTGTTGATAACAAATTGCGCTTCTCCATTACGAATGACATCCAACAGCGTATGCTCTTGTGCACCGATTTTGTTCACTACACTTACTGGAATATTAGCTTTTTGCAAGGTTGCTGCTGTACCTTCCGTTGCTATTAATTGATAGCCAATGTTATGAAATCGTTTAGCTAGATGCAGCGCTTCTTCTTTATCTTTATCAGCAATCGTCAATAAAACGGCTCCGTGCATTTTCATTTGTATGCCCGATGCTACAATTCCTTTGTATAAAGCTTTTTCCAACGTTGAATCTTTCCCCATTACTTCACCGGTCGATTTCATTTCCGGTCCTAAAGTAATATCGACATTTCTTAATTTGGCAAAGGAGAATACCGGTACTTTTACGAACACGCCTTGCTTTTCAGGTATAAGTCCTGTCGTATATCCTTGTTGTTTTAAGCTTTGGCCTAGAATAACTTTCGTGGCAACATTGGCCATTGGAACGTTTGTAATTTTACTTAAGAAAGGAACTGTACGACTGGAACGAGGATTCACCTCAATAACAAATACTTCCTCATCCTTCACGACATACTGAATGTTTAATAGTCCGATAATATTTAAGCCTTTCGCTAATCCTATTGTGTATTTAATGATTTTTTCTTTTACTACTTGTGAAATATTTTGAGGAGGATATACTGCAATACTGTCACCCGAGTGAACTCCTGCACGCTCGATATGTTCCATAATTCCTGGAATAACAACATCAGTTCCATCTGAGATTGCATCGACTTCTATTTCTTTACCTGTTACATAACGATCGATTAGTACTGGGTGTTCTGGATTTACTTTTACCGCGTTTTTCATGTAATGAAGAAGCTCTACTTCCTTATATACGATTTCCATCGCACGACCACCTAACACGTATGATGGGCGAACAAGTACCGGATAGCCAATACCTGTTGCAATTGCTACCGCTTCTTGTACAGAAGTTGCTGTTTTCCCTTTCGGCTGTGGAATTCCTAGTTGGGTTAACGCTTGTTCGAATTTATCACGGTTTTCTGCACGATCCAAATCTTCTAATGATGTTCCTAAAATTTTCACTCCGCGCTCTACTAATTTATCCGCTAGGTTAATAGCTGTTTGTCCACCGAATTGAACAACGACGCCTTCTGGCTGTTCAAGGTCAATTATGTGCATGACATCTTCAATCGTTAGTGGTTCAAAGTATAATTTGTCTGAAATACTGAAATCAGTTGAAACCGTTTCTGGATTATTATTGATAATAATTGCTTCATAGCCTGCTTGTTTTATCGCCCATACAGAATGTACAGTTGCATAATCGAACTCAACCCCTTGACCAATACGGATTGGACCTGAACCAAGAACGATGACACTTTTACGATCGGAGACGATACTTTCGTTTTCATCTTCGTAAGTTCCGTAGAAGTATGGTGTCTCTGACTCAAACTCAGCTGCACATGTATCAACCATTTTATAAACCGGTATTAACCGATGTTCTTTTCTCCAGTTATAAATTTCTAGCTCTGATACACCCCATAGTGAAGCCAATGTAATATCTGCAAAGCCGAATCGTTTTGCTTTTTCTGTTAATTCTAAATCAAACGGTTTATTTTGCACTTCTTTCTCTAAAGTAATAATGTTTTGCAATTTCTTTAAGAAGAAAAGGTCAATTTGGCTCCATTCATGAATCGTTTCAATAGTAACCCCCCGACGAAGTCCTTCTCCTATATAAAATAATCGTTCATCGCCAGCCTTACGAATTCGTTTCTCAATTAATGTATCATCAATACCTTCTAAATCGCTTAAGCCTAGATGATAGATACCAGATTCTAACGAACGAATAGCTTTTAACAAAGATTCTTCTAAAGTACGGCCGATTGCCATAACTTCACCAGTTGCCTTCATTTGCGTCCCAAGATGACGGTTTGCTGATTCA
>Ga0233379_1000022_pt1 | contig 25529 bp, 19 predicted proteins | sample ElkDunMinimDraft_8_FD_180679 | JGI IMG/M metagenome (GOLD analysis project Ga0233379, IMG submission 180679) | Fecal eukaryotic communites from dung pellets of Tule Elk in California, USA - Elk Dung F1 | ecosystem: Host-associated > Mammals > Digestive system > Large intestine > Fecal | place...
CTTTTGACAGTTTCAACCTCTGGTAATTCAGGCATACGACATCCCCTTAAAACTTGTTATTTTGCATGATACCATGTTGGTCCATAAGAATAGTCGACTTTTAAAGGTACATCTAGCTCGATTGCTTTCTCCATTTCCTCAGGAACGATGACCTTTAATATTTCTATTTCTTCCTCAGGAGCCTCGAAAATCAATTCATCATGCACCTGTAATAATAGCTTTGTTTTCAGTTTCTCTTTTTTCAACCGTTCACTCATATTAATCATTGCAAGCTTGATAATATCTGCTGCACTTCCTTGTATTGGCGTGTTCATTGCTGTTCGCTCAGCAAAGCTACGCAAGTTGAAATTACGACTTGTTATTTCAGGCAAATAACGTCTGCGATGTAATAGCGTTGTTACGTAACCTTTTTCCTTCGCTTCTCTGACGATATTCGTCATATATTCTTGAACTCCCGGGAAGCGCTCAAAGTAACGTTCGATAAATTGAGCTGCTCCTTTTCGCGTAATACCAAGACTTTGCGATAAGCCATAATCGCTAATCCCATACACAATCCCAAAGTTTACAGCTTTTGCTTGTCGTCTCATATTCGATGTTACTTCTTCTGCAGGAACACCAAAAACTTCACTTGCTGTTTTCGTGTGAATATCCATATCAGCTTTAAAAGCTTCAATTAAACTTGGATCTTGCGCGATATGAGCTAATACTCGAAGTTCAATTTGTGAATAGTCAGCAGCAAATATAGACCATCCTTTTACAGATGGAACAAACGCTTGTCGAATCTTTCTTCCCTCTTCTAAACGAATCGGGATATTTTGCAAGTTAGGATCTGTAGAACTTAATCTCCCCGTTTGTGTCAAAGCTTGATTAAAACGAGTGTGAACTTTCTTTGTATCTTCATCTATAACCTTTAGTAATCCTTCAATATAGGTCGACTGCAATTTTCCTAATTGTCGATACGTCAATATTTCTCTAATGATTTCATGTTCATTTTCCAGCTTTTCTAACACGTCAGCAGATGTTGAATAACCTGTTTTCGTCTTTTTAATTGCCGGTAATTGTAGTTTTTCGAATAAAATAACACCTAGTTGCTTAGGAGAGTTAATATTGAATGTTTCACCAGCTAATTCAAATATTCTTGCTTCAATTCCTGAAAGTTTACCAGCTAAATCTTTTTGCATAACTTCCAACGTTTCTGGATTAACTGTAATTCCTTCAATTTCCATCTCAGCTAATATTTTTGATAGTGGTAGCTCGAGCTCGGTGAATAACTCCATTTGTTCATTTGTATCTAATTCATGAAGCATTTTCTCCTTCAATGTGAATAGTGCTTTTGCTTTTGCTGCTACATGCTGAGATAACGTTTCTTCAGTCGGAATAGAACGTTTGGCACCCTTTCCATAAAAAGCCTCGTCGGATTGCAACTGAGTACCTAATTCCTTTTTTATAACTGCAGCTATATCCTCTCCATGATCACCAGGATTTAAAATATAGGATGCAATTAACAAATCAAAATCGATACCTTTGATTTGAATACCCCTTTTTTGCAGTGCAACAATTGTTCGCTTTGCATCAAAAACGGATTTTTTGCTTGTAGGGTCCTCAGCCCATTTTTTAAACAGTTCAGATTGAAGTGCTGTTTCTGTACTAAAATAAAATGTTCCATTTTCATTACTGATTGATATTCCTAAAATATCTGCAAACCGATAATCTTCTTCAATAATTTCAACGTTAAGACCATTATCACCAGCAAATAAATCTTCCGTAATTTCGTCAATTTTTGAATAGATTACCTCTTCATATTCCGTTTCTTCAACAGTTTCCCCTGCATCTCCAAGCTTATCTAAAAGGGAATTGAAGCCTAGCTCTTTATAGATAGTAATGACTTTATTAATATCATAGCCGTCGTAAGCAATGTCACTTAATGTCACTTCTACTGGCGCTTCTCGTGTAATGGTTGCCAGTTGCTTCGAAATAATAGCTAAATCTTTGTGTTCTGTCAGTTTTTCCTTTAGCTTTTTACCGCTCACTTGATCAATGGAATTCAATACATTTTCTACTGTCTCAAATTCATGAAGAAGCTTTAATGCGGTTTTTTCACCAACTCCAGGTATACCTGGAATATTATCGGAACTATCTCCCATTAATCCTTTCATATCAATGATTTGCAATGGTGTTAAACCATATTTCTCTTTAATATGTTCAGGCGTGTAGTTTTCAATATCAGTAATCCCTTTTCTTGTAATCCCAACAGTGGTAAGTTCAGATGACAGCTGAGTTAAATCTTTATCACCCGACACAATTTTCACTTCGTAGCCCTCTTTTTCCGCTTCAAGTGATATAGTCCCTATAATATCATCTGCTTCATAGTTCGGAAGTTCATATCGTTTAATATTGTAGGCATCTAATAACTCACGAATAAATGGAAATTGCTCTGAAAGCTCAGGTGGTGTCTTTTGACGACCTCCTTTATACTCCTTGTATGCTTCATGACGAAATGTCGTTTTTCCTGCATCAAACGCCACTAACACATGTGTCGGTTTTTCTTCCTCTAGCATCTTTGTAAGCATCATCGTAAATCCATAAATCGCATTCGTATGAATACCTTTTTCATTGTTCAATAAAGGTAATGCAAAAAACGCCCGATAGGCAATACTATTGCCGTCTATTAACATTAATTTTTTCTTCAACTTTTATCCTCCTACTATATAAAATACTATGTATATTTTTCATAATATCTTTACTCTTTAATGCTATAACCAATCTAATTTGATTAATGTCCATCTTCTATACTTTTACCTATTTTATCATGTTCTCATGAAGAAATAAAAATAAGAGGAAAGCTCAAATGAATCGAAGTCAATTATCTCTTATGCCATAAACTTCCATTTATTACATAAAGAACTGCGAATACATTTGAATAATCCTCTTTTAGCTATGTCGTTTTCTTAAATTTAACAATAAAGGACGTTCCTTGTCCTATTTTACTCTTCACAAAAATATGCCCGTTATGAGCTTCCACTAAATGTTTAGCTATCGCCAATCCTAGTCCTGTACCACCCGAATCCCGACTTCTAGCCCGATCTACACGATAAAATCTTTCGAAAATTCTTGGCAATTCATTTTGTTCAATACCAATACCTGAATCCTTTACTTCTACTACTGCAAATGGACCATCTTCTGAAATAAGTACATCAACCTTACCGTTTTCAGGTGTATATTTAATAGCATTACTAATTAAATTGATAAATATTTGCTTTAAACGATTAGAATCTCCATTAACCATTAGCTGTGATGGAGATTGGTGAATGGTTAATTCAATATTCTTTTTCTCTACTTTTCTCGAAAACATTGCCCCTATTTCCAAAATTAGAGAGTTTATGTCTAATCTAGTCAAAGAAAGAGTAAACTCTTGTTTCTCTATTTTGGATAACTCCAGCAACTCTTGAATTAGTACTTGGAGACGATTGCTTTCGTTCAGTATGATTGTTAAAAACTCACGCATCATTTTTTCGTCTTTTAAATCACTATCAAGAATTGTTTCTGAAAATCCTTTAATAGACGTAATAGGCGTACGCAACTCATGAGACACATTAGCCACAAAATCCTGTCGCACTTGTTCTAGCTTTTTCAATTCCGTAATATCATGGAAAACAAGAACAATTCCTTTCCATTCATCAGCATTACTAATAATAGGAGCTCCGTATACTACAAAGTGTTTTCGTTCAATTAGCAAAGAGAGCACCATCTGCTTTTTGATGCTTTTTTCCGTCATAAAAATCTCTTCGATTAATTGAATGACTTCATTAAAAGTCAGTGCTTCATAATATAACTTGTATAGAAAGTCAGAAGCATTCACGCGAAACATCTTTTTATATGATTTATTCATCAATGTTATGAATCCCTTACTATCAATCACTAAAACTCCACTTGGAATATTTTCAATTAACGTCGACAAACGGTCTTGCTGCATTTCCTTCGTTGTTTCCATCTCTTGCAAATTTCGCGCTAATATATTTAATGATTTACTTAATGTTCTTGTTTCATCTGTGGGATTTTCATAAATTCTCGCTCGGAAATTTCCTTTCGCAAGCTCAATAGCAGTATTTGTAGCAGCTTCAATCGGTTTTGTAAATCGGTTAGATATCTTGAGTGTAATAATCATAATGATTACTAAGGAAATGGCTAGCACACCGAGTAATAAAAACCACGTATTATCCTCCAGCTGTAAAATATCTGGCAACTCACTCGTTAACACGACATAGCCTTCAAGCTTTTCATGCTCGGTATAAATTGGATACCAGAAATAAAACAGATTTAAACCGCCTTTAATTTTTTCGTGTTCATTACCCTTAATCTTTGGTAAGCTAGTCACATAAGCTTCATGGCGTTCTTGCGCTATGATTTCCGGAGGATTTGCCATATACAGAATTTCGCCATTACTTGAAACTAACGTCAAACTGCTCATTACTAGATTCAAACTACTTAAACCCTCTTTGTCATTGAGAACATTCTCCATACCACCATTAGATTCTATATATTCAGCTATGTTTACTACTTGTTTTTGGTTATTATTATAAAAAATATCTCTATTATGATTATTAATTAACTGCACTAGGAAAACACCTAAAATAACAATCAAAAAAATAAGAAGAGATAGTATCGCAAATAAAAGCTTTGATCTAAATTTCATCATTCATCTTTCGGCTCTTCAAATTTATAGCCTAGTCCCCTAATTGTCTTTATATATAGTGGCTTCTTCGTATCTGCCTCGATCTTTTCTCTTAAATGACTAATATGGACATCTACAATTCGTGTATCTCCGGCAAAATCATAATTCCAAACTGAGCTTAATAACTGATCCCGCGTATGAACTCTTCCTTTATTTTTCGCAATATACAATAGCAATTCAAATTCTTTTGGAGTCAATTCTAACTTATTTTTCTTAAAGTACGTTTCATACTTTTCTGGGTAGATTTCTAATTCACCTATTTTTATAACAGAATCATCTGAGTACTCTTCTTTATTTTCTTGATGCAAATTAGACCTACGGAAAATCGCCTTCACTCGTGCTATAACTTCCCTTGGGCTAAAAGGCTTCGTCATATAATCATCTGCACCTAGCTCTAAACCAAGAATCTTATCTAATTCATCATCTTTTGCTGTTAACATTAAAATTGGAACATGCATTTTTTTCTCTCTTAATATTTTACATACTTCGATTCCATCAAGTTTTGGCAACATCAAATCCAAAACAATAAAATCTGGTTTCTCTAATTCTGCCAATTGAATTGCTTCTTCTCCATCATGAGCAGTTATTACTAAATAACCCGCTTGCTCCAAATTGTACTTCAGTAAAGTGGCAATGGACTGTTCATCGTCAACTACTAGAATCTTTTTAGCCATATGTTCCTCCTAAACATCTTATGTAATGTTTATTTTGCATGTTTATTTTGCTCTCTTCATCGTAATTCATTATTTTTCATCCGACAACTATCTAAAAACCAAATTTACATAAAAAAAACAACTTCCATGTAAAATAAAAGTTGTTTTTTAAAGTGCACTAATAAAGAGTCTAATTACCAGCATCTGTATAATTCATTTTTTCAGGAGCTTTTACTGTGATAACAGCTCGGACTACTAATTCTTTCGCTTCATTTTCTGCACAGACTTCTACCTTAAGCAAACCCTCTAACGTATGAACTTCTCTCACTACAAATAGAAAGGTAATGGTCTCATAATGATAGACTGGTTGAATAAATTCAACTTCTTGCCTTGTAATATAGCTTCCTGGTCCAGGAAAATACTTACTTATAGATGAAGTAATAATACCAGTCAGCATAATGTTCGGGACAACCGGTTTTTTAAAGGAGGTCATTGAAGCAAAATCATGTTGAATATAAAGTGGGTTTGCATCATTTGTTAGGCCAAGATAAAGTAATAACTCTTTATCCTCCATTTTTTCTGTCAAAGTTAATTTTTCACCAACGGATATCTGTTCAATCTCTCTTCCTAGTTTTTTCTTTTTTCCTAACAACATGAAAATAGGCACCCCCTGAAATATTAACAAGAAATTAAGAAAAAACTTTTGAACCTTGTTTATTTTATAAATATTTACATTTCTAACTATGCTCATAAATAAAAGTAATCTAACAATACTTATTCATCTAGCAAAAAATCGGGGAGATTTCCCCGATTTTTTGCTGGAACTTTCTTATTATAAATTATACTAAAACCTTCATAACCTTTTTAACAGAATCAGCAGACTTAGCTAGAGCAACTTTTTCCTCTTCTGTTAATTCTAGTTCGATAATTTTTTCAATTCCATTCGTACCAAGAATAGTCGGCACACCAAGATATAAATCATCAAATCCATATTCTCCGTCTAAGTATGCGATAGATGGAAGAATACGACGTTGATCTTTAAGAATAGCCTCTGCCATTTCAACAAGCGAAGCTGCTGGCGCGTAATATGCACTGCCGTTTCCTAAAAGGTTAACAATTTCAGCTCCCCCTTTACGAGTACGATCTACGATTGCTTGAAGACGATCTGCTGAAATTAACGTTTCTAAAGGAATACCGCCTGCATAAGAATATCTAACTAAAGGAACCATATCATCTCCATGTCCACCTAATACAAAGCCCGTAATATCTTTCACAGAGACATTTAATTCTTCAGCAATGAATGTGCGGAAACGAGCTGTATCTAATACACCAGATTGACCGATTACACGATTTTTAGGAAAGCCAGATTCTTTATAAACTGTATATGTCATTGCATCAACTGGATTTGTTAATACGATAATTATACAATTAGGAGAAGTTCTAACTATTTCACCTGTTACAGCTTTCATAATCTTTTGATTCGTCTGTACTAAATCGTCACGACTCATTCCCGGTTTACGAGCAATACCAGCTGTAATGATAACAATGTCAGAATCCTTCGTATCCTCGTAATTGGAAGTACCTGTGATTTTTGCATCAAACCCCTGTACTGGGCTAGCTTCTAGCATATCTAGAGCTTTCCCTTTCGTAGGATTTTCCATAGGCTGAACATCAACTAAAACTACATCACATAGTTCTTTTTGAGCTAACAGGAATGCTGTTGTAGCACCAGTAAATCCTCCACCAATTACAGAAACTTTTTTACGCGCCATTTCTTAAAATCCTCTCCTTATACATGCGTATAGAGGTTGCTTTTACACAACCTCTATTGCATTTATTAAGCTAAATTTTTAATCAGCTCATCTCCAAATTCAGAACATTTAACTTCTTTAGCACCATCCATTAGACGTGCGAAGTCATATGTTACTACTTTTGAAGCAATTGTTTTTTCAACTGAATTCATAATTAAGTTAGCTGCTTCATTCCAACCAAGATGCTCAAGCATTAAAACACCTGATAATAGGACTGAAGAAGGGTTAACTTTATCTAGACCAGCATATTTTGGAGCAGTTCCATGTGTTGCTTCAAAAATTGCATGGCCAGTTTCGTAGTTAATATTAGCACCAGGAGCGATACCAATACCACCAACTTGTGCAGCAAGAGCATCAGAGATATAATCTCCATTTAAGTTCATTGTTGCAACTACATCAAACTCTTTTGGACGAGTTAAAATTTGTTGTAAGAAGATATCAGCGATCGAATCTTTCACAATGAGTTTGCCTGCTGCTTCTGCATCAGCTTGTGCTTTGTTTGCAGCTTCAGCACCTTGCTCTTCTTTAATTCTATCATATTGAGCCCAAGTGAAAACTTGATCTCCGAATTCTTTTTCAGCTAATTCATAACCCCAGTTTTTGAAAGCACCTTCAGTGAATTTCATGATGTTTCCTTTATGAACTAGAGTTAATGATTTACGTCCTTCTTTAATAGCATAGTTCAATGCAGCGCGAACAAGACGTTCAGTACCTTCTTGTGAAACTGGTTTAATTCCAAGTCCTGAAGTTTCAGGGAAACGGATATTTTTTACACCCATTTCATTTTGTAAGAAGTTCAATAGTTTTTGAACAGCTTCTGAACCTTGTTCATATTCAATACCAGCATAAATATCTTCTGTGTTTTCACGGAAAATAACCATATCTGTATCTTCTGGACGTTTAACAGGTGATGGTACACCTTCAAAATAACGTACTGGGCGAAGACATACGAAAAGATCAAGAATTTGTCTTAAAGCTACGTTTAAAGAACGAATTCCCCCACCAACTGGTGTAGTTAGAGGTCCTTTAATTGCGATTAAGTATTCTTGAATTTCATCTAAAGTTGCTTGTGGTAACCATTCTCCCGTTTGGTTAAAAGCTTTTTCCCCTGCAAGAACTTCTTTCCAAACGATTTTTCTTTCACCATTATATGCTTTTTCAACAGCAGCATCTAATACTTTTGAAGCTGCAGCCCAAATATCCGGACCGATTCCATCACCTTCGATAAACGGAATGATAGGATTATTAGGTACTTGAAGTACCCCATTTTCCATAGTAATTTTTGCACCCTGACTCATAATTACCCCTCCAAGTTCAATATCAAAGGTTAGCCCTCAGACATGATAATCTGATCTCTAACCTTTTTTTGTATTTATAATATATTTAATATTTAAAAAATAAATAGTATATTATCTTTGCTCAATTGGTACATATTTTTGCATTCCAGGTCCATTATATTCTGCACGAGGACGAATTAGACGATTATTATCATATTGTTCTAAAATATGAGCTAACCAACCAGATGTACGACTCACTGCAAATATAGGAGTCATTAAATCATGATCTACCCCTAAACTGTGGTAAACAGAAGCAGAATAGAAATCAACATTTGGTGGTAATGGCTTTTTAGAAGTAACAAGCTCCTCTATTTTTACGGACATTTCGTAATATTCAGGTTGACCAGTTAATGCTGTCAACTTCTCAGACATTACTTTCAAGTGTTTCGCACGCGGATCTCCGTTGCGATATACACGGTGTCCAAAGCCCATGATTTTTTCTTTATTCGCTAATTTATTGTTAATATACGTTTCTACATTATCTAATGAACCGATTTCAGAAAGCATCTTCATTACCGCTTCATTCGCTCCGCCGTGAAGTGGTCCTTTTAATGCTCCGATAGCTGATGTAACACCAGAATATACATCAGAAAGTGTCGCAACGCACACACGTGCTGTAAAAGTTGAAGCATTTAACTCATGATCAGCATGAAGTACAAGCGCTTTATTAAATGCCTCTACTTCAATTTCTGAAGGTTCTTTTCCACTTAACATGTATAAGAAGTTCGCTGCAAAGCTCAAATCTTTACGTGGTGATACAGGCTCTAAACCTTTTCTTACTCTTGAGAAAGCTGTAACGATTGTCGGAATTTTTGCTTGGATACGAATAGCCTTATTGTAGTTTGATACACCATCCATCTTTTCAGCTTCTGGATCATATAGACCTAGCATTGAAATAGCTGTTCGTAAAGCGCTCATTGGATGAATATTTTTAATATCAAACATGTTGAAATATTCAATAATTTCTTTCGGTAATTCCATGTTATTAGCAAGTTGTAAAGTCAACTCTTCTAATTCTACTTTATTTGGTAATCTACGGTGCCATAGTAAGTAAATAACTTCTTCAAATTTAGCGTTAACAGCCAAATCATCAATATTATAGCCTACATAAGTTAAAGTATCATCAATAATTGAACTAATTGACGAAGTTGTAGCTACAATCCCTTCGAGACCTCTTGTTACTGTCATATCGAATCTCTCCCTTTCAATTATTTCCCTTTGCCCATATAAAATTACTAATTTGTTTGTTACCTCTTGTATTGATATATGGGTAACTTTTATAAGAATATGATGCATGAAATAATTCACACTATGAAAACGTATAGAAATGCATTAACTGTCAATAACAAAACCCAAAAATAGAATTCTCTTCCCTTTTACCCCAAAACAGAAAAAGAAAACAAATGGAAACGAGTGAATAGGGGTTCACTCGTCGAAAAAGTTCGGATTTTTGTCAACAAGAAATAATATTTCAAAAATTCAATACAAACTAAAGGTTACGCTTTCAGAGTTTATTATAAACAAAAAAAAGAATTTTGAAAATCAAAAGGCATAATTTTATTTAAAAATAGTGGTTTATTTGAAAAAAATAGACTTTTTATGTAAAAAAAAGCTAATTCGCAAGAGTAAGTGTCTATTTTTTAAAACTTAACAATATTCATTTAAAAGTCCTATTTCAGAGACTATTTTCGTTTACTTAGTTGCTAAGTACAAGTAGTCTAGTGCCCAAACAAAGCAGCTATGGGGTCTTCAATCTTCTCGCTGACCCCACTATACTCTCGCACCTTTTTCTCAAGTCAACTCTTTTTCCACTCGTTCTATTAGAAAACAATACTTATAAATAAGTATGTAAAATAGACTTTTCTAATAGAGATTAAATATTTTCAGTAGCACGTAGGCGATCCCGGCAGCAATTAACGGTCCTACGGCTACACCCTTAAAAGCAACAACCGCTAAAATTGTTCCAAAAACCAATGCAGTTGTAATATGTGGATTACTGGATAAAACTTCTATACCATTCTTAGCAAGTAATGCCACAAAAAGACCGGAGCATATAGCAATCCACCCCATTGGAGATTTCAATGCTCCTGTTAATTCCTTAAATCCAATTGCTCCAGTTGCAATCGGTACTAATACAGCTATTGTAATAATGGTTACTCCTATATTAATTCCCTTACTTTCTAGTAATGGAAATAACTTATCTCCTAAACGAAATATTTTAACAACCAACAAGAAACCAATTGCAAAAATAAGTGAATTATTTTTAGCAAGTAACGCCAATGCAAGTAGCACAAGCAAAAAAATTGTTGAAGATGTCAATTTTCAATACCTCTTTTCTAGATGTGTAATTTAATATATTTCTGTAAAATTTCTCTACATAATCACTATATAACAAATAATCACGCAAAAAGAAACATATATATTTTATATGATTGTTACTTTAAAATAACGTGCATTACAATAGGAGTGAAATCCATTTGAATTCTCTATATTTGAATCGCCTTATTAGATTAATCATTGTTATAGGTATTACAGTTACATCCTTTTATCTTTTATTTTGGATAACAAAAGTAACATATCCATTTCTAATAGCTCTATTTATTGCTTATTTAATTAATCCTATCGTGAATTTTTTACAAATGAAAATAAGACTACCAAGATCATTAGCTGTCATTATAACCCTCTTATCTATCTTATCTCTCTTTGCAGGTGTGATTACACTATTAATCACAGAAATTGTCTCAGGATCAGATTATTTGAGTCATAATGTCCCAAAACAACTTCACACACTAATCCAATCCGGAGAGGATTTTCTAGTATATACCTTAATTCCTTTTATAGAAAAAGTAACGCTATTATTTAATACATTAGAAAATGATCAACAGCAGACAATATTGGATAATGTTCAAAATATTGGAACTACCATTGCAACAACTATCGGAAATTTCATTCAAGACTTCTTCCAAAAAATACCTGTATTTATTGGGTGGTTCCCAAATGCAGCGACAGTGTTAATTTTTTCAACTTTAGCCACCTTTTTCATCAGCTACGATTGGGCTCGTCTCCAAAGTTATATAAAATTGTTAACTCCCGAAAAAATCATAAAAAGCAGCGGTTCTGTTTTTAAAGAATTAAAAAAAGCATTATTTGGTTTTATTAAAGCACAATTAACTTTAACCTCATTTACAGCTCTACTTTCCTTAATTGGGTTATTAATTTTGAAAATAGACTACGCTATTACAATCGCTATTTTAATTGGCATTGTCGATATTCTACCTTATTTAGGTAGTGGGGCAATCTTTGTTCCATGGATTATTTATCAAGCAGTAGTAGGAGATATGTCGCTTGCTATCGGATTAGGAATCCTTTACCTTATTATAATTGTCCAAAGACAGCTTTTAGAGCCAAAAATTCTTTCTTCTAATATTGGACTAGACCCTTTAGCTACACTTATATCAATATTTGTCGGCTTTAAGCTATTTGGTTTTTTCGGTTTAATTATTGGGCCGATTATACTCGTCACACTTCATACTCTACATAAAGTATCCGTTTTTAAAGATATTTGGCGTTTTATCGTCGGACCTCAACAATAAAAAAAGATAAGTGGAACCATCCTTGTCCACTTATCTTTCTACATCTTTTAATTAATTATCGTAATTGTATTTCTATTTGTTTTCTTGCGCAAGAACTTCATTATAGCAGGTTTGAATAAATTACGTGTTAGAGGAAGCAATAAAAGCAAACCGATTAAATCAGAAATAAAACCTGGCGCCAATAATAAACAGCCACCTAGCAAGATGCACATACCATCTATCATTTCTACGTCTGGTATAATTCCTCGGTTCATCTGTTCCTGTATCTTCTTAATCGTCATTAATCCTTGGTACTTAGCTAAATACGCACCACCGATTCCTGTAGCTATAATCATTGAAATTGTAGGCAAAAGTCCAATCATTTTACCTGACCAAATTAACAGACCAAGTTCACATGCGGGAGCGACTACAATTAACAGTAAGAAATACTTCATACTGACACCCCTTCCTCTCTTACTTCTATTATACAGTTTTAATCAATTTTCACTAATAAAAAAAGAAGGCAAAAATGCCTTCTTTTTCATATTCATACAATTATAGTACGTTTGCTTTTCCATCGTTGATAATCCCACGTTGAGCATCAACACTAACTTCTTGACCTTCTTTAAGAAGCGTCATTGCATCATCTGCACCAACAATTACAGGAATACCTAAGTTCACACCAACTACTGCCGCATGGCTAGTCAAACCACCTTCTACAGTGATAAGTGCAGAACATTTTTCGATTGCTGGCATCATTTCTTTATCAGATCCGATTGTAACTAAAATATCTCCAGCTTGAACTTTAGCATTTGCTTCTTCTGCATTTTTTGCAAGAACTACTTTACCAGTAGCTTTTTTTCGTCCAATACCTTGAGCTTTAAGAATAATTCTTCCAAGTGATTGGATTTTCATCATGTTTGTTGTACCTTCAGCTCCAACTGGAACACCTGCAGTAATAACAACTAAGTCACCGTATGATACAACACCTGATTTCAAACTAGCTTGAATTGCAGAGTCAAGCATTTCATCAGTAGTTGTAGTTTTTGGTCCAACCATTGGTTGTACACCCCAAACTAGCGCTAGGCGACGCGCAACAAAATCATTAGCTGTAACAGCAACGATTGGAGATTTAGGGCGATATTTTGAAATCATACGTGCTGTATGACCGCTTTCAGTTGGTGCGATAATTGCATCTGCACCAAGGTTTAAAGTAGTATGTGCTACGGATTGACCAATTGCATCTGTAATTGAGTGTTCACTATCTTTACTACGTTTAGATAGTAATTCTTTATGATTCAATGCCATTTCTGAACGAGAAGCGATGTTATGCATAGTTTGAACAGCCTCTACTGGATATGAACCAGCTGCTGTTTCACCGGAAAGCATAATTGCATCTGTACCATCAAAGATCGCATTCGCAACGTCAGAAGCTTCCGCACGTGTTGGGCGTGGGTTGCGTTGCATAGAATCTAACATTTGAGTAGCTGTAATGACAGGCTTACCTAATGCATTACATTTCTTGATTAATTGTTTTTGTACCAATGGTACTTCTTCAGCAGGAATTTCAACTCCAAGGTCACCACGAGCAACCATTAGACCTTCAGAAACTGCAAGGATATCGTCAATGTTATCAACACCCTCTTGGTTTTCGATTTTTGGAATAATGTTAATGTGGCTACCACCGTTGTTGTCAAGAAGCTCACGAATTTCCAATACGTCAGAGGCACGGCGTACAAAAGAAGCAGCAACAAAGTCTACATTTTGCTCGATTCCGAATAGGATATCAGCACGGTCTTTTTCTGTAATACCTGGTAAGTTTACAGAAACGCCTGGCACGTTAACTCCTTTTTTGTTTTTTAACGTTCCATCATTCAATACTACAGTGTGAATTTCTCCATTTTCTTTATCGAGCTTAGTCACTTCAAGACCTACTAAACCGTCATCCAATAAAATTTTTGAACCGATTTCTACGTCATTGATTAACTCAGGATAAGTAATCGAGAACTTTTCTGCTGTTCCAAGTACTTCCTTAGTCGAAATGATGATGTGTGAACCAGTAACTAATTCTACTGCACCATTTTCCATATCATTTGTACGGATTTCTGGTCCTTTTGTATCTAAAAGAATAGCAACTGTTTTTCCTGTTTTAGCAGCAGCTTCACGAATAGTTTTAATTCTCCCTGCATGCTCCTCATGACTTCCGTGAGAAAAGTTCAAACGACAAACATTCATACCAGCTTCCATTAAACTAGATAGTTTTTCAAAAGATTCACTAGCAGGTCCAATCGTACATACAATTTTAGTTTTGCGCATTTTGTAAAAATGCCTCCTTCAGTAATAAAAATAAAGCTAATAAATTATATAGAAAGTTCTTCTGATAATTTATACATATCCATGTTTATTTGATGTTTTCTTCCTAAGGCTTCGATGATATCGTAATCGACTAGCTCATTCTTTTCGATTCCGACAGCTCTTCCGCCCTTGCCTTCAAGAAGAAGTTCAACAGCTCTTGCTCCTAAACGACTAGCAAGCACTCGGTCAAAAGCAGTTGGTGATCCACCACGTTGTACATGTCCAAGTACAGTTACACGAGTGTCAAATGAAGTCATTTCTTCAATTTGTTTACCAATCTCAACGCCACTACCTACACCTTCAGCAACAATAATGATACTATGTGTCTTACCACGGTCATGACCACGTTTTAGCTTGGCCACTATATCATCCATATTGAAGTTCTGTTCAGGAATGATAATTGTTTCTGCTCCACCCGCAAGGCCTGCCCATAGAGCTATATCACCAGCATTACGTCCCATTACTTCTATTACATAGGTTCTTTCATGAGAAGATGCTGTGTCACGAATTTTATCCACCGCATCTATTACAGTGTTTAGAGCTGTATCAAACCCAATTGTAAATTCTGTTCCTGGAATATCATTATCGATAGTTCCTGGGACACCGATACAAGGGAATCCATGTTCAGTAATGGCTTTAGCTCCCATATAAGAGCCATCTCCACCAATAACTACAAGACCATCAATACCATGTTTTTTTAATTGCTCAATACCTTGTAACTGAACTTCCTTTGTTTTAAATTCAGGGCAACGAGCTGAGAATAGTGTTGTTCCTCCACGTTGAATAATATCTCCAACTGAACCTAATTCAAGTCTTTTAATATTCCCTTCAACAAGACCTTGATACCCTTGATAAATACCGTAAACTTCAAGATTATGGTAGATCCCTTTTCTAACTACTGCACGTACTGCAGCATTCATTCCTGGTGCATCTCCACCGCTTGTTAAAACGCCAATTCTTCTCATTTAAGTCACCTCGATAGCTTTATCTAAGTTCAATTTACCTTGGTACTGACATTATTCATAAAAACTACAGTGTTTTCATATGAGTAAAAACATTTTATGTATATTATAATTCGTCAAAACCTAGATTTTTATGAAATCTCTATTATGACTTTAATAATTTTATTAAAGTATTATTGTAACCTATATTATTTGATGTATAAAGAAGTATTTGACATAGGAGGAACTTCTATCTTCACTTTCTGCCTATACATTCTAAATGACTTTTTAAATTTCGTAAACCCTCTATGTGAATGAATGAACTATAATTTATAATTTTTACAAATAAGTTCAAAATATAGATTAATTTTTTGAATATATTTACTTGATATCCACAATTTGCATAAACAGTAAAGAATATTTATATAATTTAATCTATTTCAAGAAAATCAAAAGAATATCTCTCATAAAATACCCTATTTGCTTCCTGAATAAAAAAAGATGATTATTAAACACTGCCCTGATCTTTAACCTTTTAATATATATCCTTTCATTATACAGATAGAATATACAACAAATCAGTATTAAGTCTGGAACTTTCTGTGTTCAATCATCATCCATTATTACTAATTAATTAAATTTAGAAAGCATATTGGCCAATTTCTTGATATTTATTATAACGATTCTTTATGAGCTCTTCAGAACTTTGTATCATAAGTTCTTTTAAGGCCTCTTGCAGGCACTCATCTATATAATCAGCTTGAAGCTGAACATTTTTGTGTGCTCCACCTTTTACTTCTTTAATAATACGATCAATAACTTTTAACTCCTTTAAATCAGAAGCTGTTATTTTCATACTTTCAGCTGCCACCTTCGATTTCGTTGAATCCTTCCAAAGAATGGTTGCTGCTCCTTCCGGTGAAATGACTGAATATGTAGCGTTTTCTAGCATAAAAACTTTATTGGCGATTCCAAGAGCCAAAGCACCTCCGCTGCCACCTTCACCAATCACGATGCTAATAATAGGTACTTTTAAGCCTGACATCTCAAATAAGTTTCTAGCTATCGCTTCACTTTGGCCCCGTTCTTCTGCTGCTTTTCCTGGATAAGCTCCTTTTGTATCAATAAAACAAATGACAGGTCGTTTGAATTTCTCTGCCTGTTTCATTAACCTAAGAGCCTTTCTATAACCTTCAGGATGGGGCATACCAAAATTCCTTCTAATATTCTCTTTTGTATCCTTACCACGTTGATGCCCAATTACAGTGACAGGTAAGCCTTTATAGGTTGCAATACCACATACAATCGCTTCATCATCAGAAAAGCAACGATCTCCATGACATTCAAAAAAGTCATCAAACAAGTGGGAAATGTAATCTAAGCTAGTTGGTCTCAATGGATGACGGGCAATTTGGACACGGTCCCACGGCTGTAGATTTTTATAAATATCTTCCTCTAACTTTTGTAGACGCGACTCCAATTTTTGGATTTCAACAGATAAATCTACATTGGCTTCGTCTGTTATTTTAATTAGTTCATCAATTTTCTGTCTTAATTCCACTATTGGACGTTCAAATTCTAGTTCCCCAACCATTGAATTTCACCACCTGGCTGATGTATTTTGATAATTGTAGCAAGTTTTTCATTTAAATCTAATCGTGAAATAACTGCATCGAGCTGTCCATGCTTCAAAAAAAATTCAGCTGTCTGAAAATCATCAGGTAATTCTTCTCGAATTGTTTGTTCGATAACACTTCTCCCAGCAAATCCAATCAACGCTTTCGGTTCCGCAATATTATAGTCTCCCAGTGATGCAAAACTTGCTGATACGCCTCCTGTTGTCGGATGGGTCATAACTGAAATAAACAGACCACCCTCATCACTAAATCGTTTAAGTGCGACACTCGTTTTAGCCATTTGCATCAAACTCAATATACCTTCTTGCATTCTCGCACCACCTGATGCAGTAAAAATTATGAAAGGTATTTTTTGAACCCTTGCCGTTTCAATCGCTCGGGCAATTTTCTCCCCAACTACAGAACCCATACTACCCATTCTAAAATTAGCATCCATCACTCCAATTACCAATTTCATCCCGGCAATTGTTCCTATACCTGTTACAACCGCTTCATTCATTTTTGTCTTTTGACGATCCATTTCCAGCTTTTTTTCGTAACCTGGAAACTGTAGTGGATTAATCGAGGTAAGATTAGAATCCAACTCTGTAAAAGAGCCAGCATCCAACGTGTGCTTAATCCGTTCCACCGCATTCATTCGATGATGATAGCCACAATGCAAACATACTTTCTTATTTTTATATAAATCTTTTGTGTATATGATTTTTTTGCATTCTGGACATTTGGTCATAATCCCTTCAGGTACTTCTTGTTTGCTTCTTTCAGAAGGAATCGTAGCATACTTTTTCTTCTTAGGTTTAAGAAAGTCTCTAAGCAAGAGAAACATCCCCCTTTGTGTACGACTTATTAATTTAGGTTGTTTAACAACCTTCCTAGATTTAAAAACATTTTATATTCTCTAATTAGCAATGATTATACATTTGATAATCATTTCCTAATGCTGTTTGAGTATATGTAAAGTGCTTGCTTTTCGTCTCTATCTCTAAGGTGTATTAATAACTCTACATAAGGTTCTTTTTCAACTATTTCCCGAGAAGAAGTGACACTATTTTCATAAATACCTACTATGCTCCAAATACGTTGTAATAGTGTGTTCTCATGAGTGGACGCCAGTTGTTTAAAAAAAGAGAAATCATCAAAAGAAGAATTCTTAACCCAATGAAGCAACGACTCTATCTTCTCTTCCTTTGCTTCGCGAATGGCCAATCGTATACAATCCATTTCTAGTAAATTCTTTGTTTCTAAAAGCTTTAGCTGCGTTTTTTTCTCTCGAAGAAAAAAACTACCTAGTATTTCAACCAATTTATGATCTTGGAAATCTCTAATAAAAGTACCTTCGCCTCTTCTCGTCTCAATAAGACCTAGAAGCTCCATGGAACGTAAAGCCTCTCTTACTGAAGATCTCCCCACCTGAAAGAGCTCTGACAATTCTCTTTCAGATGGTATTTTATCTCCAGCTACAAGGCTATCTTCTTCAATCATATTATTTAATTGTTTCACAATATCCAAATATACTTTTGAAGATTCATTTTGTACTATATTCAAAAATCAACCACTACTTTCCGATTTGAGCAAGTTGTTTTGTTTTTTCCTCTACTTCATTTGGATCTACTTTAATACGTGCAACTCCTGTTTCCATTGCTGCTTGTGCTACTGCTGCCGCAACTGCTGGCGCAACACGTGGATCAAATGGTCCAGGGATAACGTAATCTGGATTTAATTCTCCCGGCTCAATCAAACTAGCTATTGCTTCAACTGCTGCTATTTTCATTTCTTCATTAATATGAGTTGCCCTCACATCAAGTGCACCTCTGAAAATGCCTGGGAATGCTAAAACATTATTAACTTGGTTTGGAAAATCAGATCTGCCAGTTCCAACTACCAATGCACCTGCTTCTTTCGCTATATCCGGCATAATTTCTGGGGTTGGGTTCGCCATTGCGAAAATAATTGGATTTTCATTCATATCTCGCACATTTTCAGCAGTTAATCCTCCAGCCACAGACACTCCGATAAAAACATCTGCTCCCTTAATTACTTCACTTAAGTTTCCAGTTAGCTTATCACGGTTAGTAATTTTAGCTATTTGCTTTTTAATTTCATTCATCCCTGTTGGACGACCTTCATAGATGGCACCTTTAGTGTCACACATAATAACGTCGCGAACACCATATGTAAAAAGTAATTTAACAATTGCAATTCCTGCAGCTCCTGCACCATTTGCTACAACTTTGATTTCCGAAATAGATTTACCTGCTATTTTTAGAGCGTTTACTAATCCCGCCACAGTCACAATTGCAGTTCCATGTTGATCATCGTGGAATACAGGGATATTCGTTTCTTTCTTTAATCTTTCTTCTATTTCAAAGCAATGAGGGGCTGCAATATCCTCTAAATTAATTCCACCAAAAGTTGGCTCCATCAATTTAACCGTTTCAATAATTTTCTCGACATCAGTAGTATTTAAACAGATTGGAAATGCATCAACTCCGGCAAAACTTTTAAATAAAACTGCTTTTCCTTCCATTACTGGCATGGCTGCTTCTGGGCCAATATTTCCTAGACCTAACACAGCTGTTCCGTTAGAGACGACAGCTACAGTGTTACCCTTCATTGTGTATTCATATACCATTTCTGGTTTTTCATGTATTTCTTTACATGGTTCTGCTACACCGGGAGAATATGCCAAACTAAGATCTTCTGCATTTTTCACTGCAACCTTTGAAACCGTTTCTAGCTTCCCCTTGTTAACAAAGTGCATATGCAAAGCTCGTTCTCTCAAAGTCAATGAATTCCACTCCTTAAAAATTGTAAACAAAAAAACTTCTTTTTTTCCAAAGGCTCTGTTAAATGCTATTGTTGATTTCCACTGCGGGCGGACGCTTTCCATGGGGCATGCGCCAATCCTCTAAGGAAGCAAAGCTCCTGCGGTGTATCGGCCTGCACGCTTATCCCACAGGAGTCGCCGCCCGAAATGAAGGTCAACAAACAAAAATTACGAAAATCAACAACAAACGATAACAGAGCTTTTCCAAAAAAATCAACTCTCAAAGTGGTCAGACCACATTGGGATATATTACACTATAACATATCTACTAATGAATATTAATGATTCTTAATGATTATATTTTCTCTTCCTACCAATTTGCTAAGGTGCTCAATTAGTGGTTCGCTAGCATTAACCCATTCCCACATCGGTAAAAGAATCGTTCTATTTTCTTTCTCCAAATACAACATAACCCTCGTTGCTCCTGGATATTTCTTAAGTTGATTTCTCATTAGCATCCATAGTTCTTTATAAGACTGATGCTGTTTACCTATTTTGATATATATTGTTGTAGATGTTTGTTTTTTTAGTTCAATTAATTGCTCTATCGAAAATACGTCTTGGATAATATACTGTTTCTTTCCATTGCGAAGTTCTGTATAACCTTGCAACATAAGTAAATTACCTTTGCTTAATTGAACACTATGTTTTTTATATACATCTGGAAAGGCAACAGCTTCAATTTCATCACTATCATCTGAAAGTGTTAAAAAGGACATTACTTCACCTTTTTTTGTGCGTATCGATTTCGCTTCTGTTACATATACACCTATAGCATACTTTGATTCTTTTCCTTCTACGATTGTATAGAGAGATGTTGTCGCAAAGTGCTGGAAAAGTGATTGATAGGTCTTTGTTGGATGATCAGATAAATAAAAGCCTAAAACCTCTTTTTCATATAAAAGTTTGTATTCTAGAGTGATAGGTTCGACTACTGTATACTTCGGCTGTAAATTAAATTCACTGCTTTGAAACAAATCAAAACTTAAACCATCAGCAGAGGCCAACTCAGCGTGATTAATCGCTACATCAATACTTGCTAACAAAGTTGCTCTATCTTGTCCCCATTCATCAAACGCTCCAGCATAGATAAGAGCTTCAATTGTTTTTCTGTTTACAGATTTAGAGGGTACCCTTACACAAAAATCGAATAAATCATTGAACTTCTTGTCTTGACGAGCTTGCATAATATCCTTTACTGCTGTTCCACCTACACCTTTAATTGCGCCAATACTATAACGGATACCATCAGATTCAGCCCGAAATGCATACGTGCTTTTATTGATAGATGGAGGCAACAATGGAATTCGCAACTTTTTTAACTCCCGTACATATTGAGTCATTTTGCTATCATTTCCAATAACACTACTCATTAATGCAGCCATAAACAATTTTGGATAATGTGCCTTTAAATATCCAAGTTGGTAGGCAATTAGACTGTAAGCAGCTGCATGACTCAAGTTAAAACCATAATTAGCAAACTTAACGATGTAATCATATATTAATTCGGCAGTCTCCTGTTTATATCCTTGTTTTAAACTGCCTCTTACAAAATATTTTCTTTGTTCCTCTAAAACATCAGCCTTCTTTTTAGATACAGCACGTCGTAGTAAATCAGCTTGTCCTAATGAGAAACCAGCAAATTTTGATGCTATTTGCATAATTTGTTCCTGATAAACAATAATACCGTATGTGTTTTCCAAAATGTCCTTCAAATCATGATGAACATAGGAGACAGGTTCTTTTCCGTGCCTTCTATTAATATATGAAGGAATATTATCCATTGGACCTGGCCGGTATAAAGCATTGACTGCTACCAAGTCTTCAAACCGTTCAGGCTTCAATTGCTTAAGGACATTTTGCATGCCATCTGATTCAAATTGGAAAATTCCTATGGTTTCTCCTTTTCCAAGCATTTTGAAGGTTTTTTCATCATCCATTGGAATAGAATTTATATCAAGAGATTTCCCTGTTGTCTTTCGAATGGAAAAAAGTACTCTTTCCATAAGGGTCAAATTTCGCAGACCGAGGAAATCCATTTTCAACAATCCAAGCTCTTCCAAGGTCTCCATCGGAAACTGAGTCAAGTGAACGTCATTATGTCCTTCTTGAATTGCAATCGTATCTGTTAGTGGACGATCACATATTACAACTCCTGCTGCATGGGTGGAAGTATGTCTTGGTAGTCCTTCAATTTTCATCGCTGTTTGAATTAAATTTCGATTGCTAGTATTTTCTTCATAAAATTGCTGTAATCTTATAGATTCCTTTAACGCATCTAACAATGTGATTCCAAGACGATTCGGCACCATCTTCGAAAGCTGATCTAATTCAGTACTATTTAATCCAAAGGCCCTTCCAGTATCACGTAATGACGCTTTAGCAGCGAATGTTCCAAATGTAATAATTTGAGCAACATGCACATCGCCATATTTTTCTGCAACATATTTGATTACTTCATCACGTCTCGTATCTGAGAAATCAATATCGATATCAGGCATGGAAATTCTTTCAGGATTTAAAAAGCGTTCAAATAATAGATGATGTTCCATCGGATCAATATTCGTAATTTGCAAAACATAAGCAACCATAGAGCCTGCTGCAGAACCCCTACCTGGGCCCGTTAAAACATTGATCTTTCTAGCATATTTCATAAAATCCCAAACGATTAAGAAATAGTCACTGAAATTCATTTTCTTGATGACCGAAAGCTCATATTGTAATCTTTCTTTATAATGGTTTGGTGCATTCGGATATCGTTTTATAAAGCCTTCATAACAAACCTTTTCTAATAGCTCATCTGCTGGAATGTCAGATGGATATTTAGGCAATAGGCTTTGATTCATTTTTATCTCTACTGAGCAAAGCTTCGCTATATCCACACTATTTTGAAGAGCCTCTGGTATATCATAAAACAACTCTTGCATTTCTTTAGTGTCCTTGAAATACCATTTTGCATCTTGTTCATTTCTCTTAGCTTCAGCTGTTAACTTGATACCCCCATCGACAGCTCTCAACACTTCATAAGCTAACTGATCATCAGCATGTAAATACTTGATTGGATTTGTTGCGACAATAGCTGTTTCACTTGATTTTGCCAAATCTAGCAATTGCTTATGGAATAAAGGCGTTACCTGATTTTCAGAACGCTGAATGGCTATATGAAAACTATCTCTACCAAAAATTGATTTTAAATTTTGTAGTTCATTTAACGCTCGATCTATTTCTCCCTGTTTCACTAGGCTTTCAATGATTCCTTCATCCCCAGGAGTAATGGCAATTAGACCATCACGATAACCCTTGAGCCACTTTAACGGAATACCATTCTTCGACATTATTTGAATACTGCTGCTGATTTTTAAAAGGTTAGAATACCCTTGATTATTACGAGCTAATAACAGAAGGGGATAGGCTTCTTCTCCATGTAATACATCTGCTAACAAACCGATTATCGGCTTAATTTTATTCTTCTTACACTCTTTATAAAACGGAATGGCACCGTACATTACATTACGATCCGCAAGAGCAATGCTATGCATGCCACTGTTCTTCACTTTTGAAACCAATTCATCTATTTTCACTGTACTATTTAATAAACTATAGGCTGATTGAACATGGAGATGTACGAAATCCATATTGTTCCTCCTCCCACTTCAATTTTTCTTAGTCTAATTATAGATTCTTTTTTCTAAAAAAGAAAATATGTTCTGTTTTTTTATCTTGTTTGATTCATATAAGTCACTAGTTGTCCATATATATAATTGACGGTGAACTATTTGCTAGGATAGCAACAATCTGTGCCAACCAATGAAGTTTTAAAAGGTTACTGTGTTATCGTTCAATGTTGATTTTTTACACAGATTCTGTTGACCTTCACTTCGGGGGTGACTCTGTGGGATAAGCGTGCAGGCCGATACACCGCAGAAGCTTTGCTTCTTAGGAGGATTGGCGCATGCCCCACGGAAAGCGTCTGACCTGCCGTGGAAATTAACAATAACCTTTAACAAAGCCAGAAGGTTAAAAATAAACCCGTACTTGATAGGAGTGTTAATAGTGCATGAAGCATTTTTCCCAGCATTTTTGAATAGTTTTTTCATTGCATTGGGAGTAATATTGGGCGGTTCCATCATAGGGGGGATAGCGGCATTTTTCACGAACCAACCTCCATTGACTACAATTGAACAACTCTCCCAAAGTTTGCGTATTTGGGCAATCATTGCAGCAATTGGAGGGACCTTCGATACAGTATATAGTTTTGAAAGAGGAATCTTAGAGGGTGAGACACAAGATATCATCAAACAAGTACTATGGATACTTGCTGCACTTGCTGGTGCCCATACTGGCTCAATTATTATCAGTTGGCTGACACAGGAGCGCTTCACTTCATGAGGCCACCAAATATACTTAGCCAGAAGGAATGGCAACGTTTTTTTGCAGGAGTAGCCATCGGTGCCATCATTAGCTGGGTCATCTATGTTTATTTACATGGAATGATGCAAGAAACACAAATGAAAGAAATTATAGAACAGCAGCAAACAATTCAAAAATTAGAAGATGAGATTGCCATTTGGGAAAAAGAGTCGGAATCAATTAATGAAGAAACAGAAAAGAAACTGACGATACAAGAGATTCAAATAGCAATTGAGAACTATCGGGATTACGATTTAGACTTGCTCTCTGTTTTAAAAGCACAAGAAGAAATCCGAAAAGATTTAAGTTCTTTAATAACAAAGGATTTAGAAACTGTTTACAAAGGAAGGTTTCTAATAAAAAAAACGGTTGAAAATAAAATTATTGAAATAAATGATAAAAAATACAGTTTCACAGTTAGCGAATTAATGTTTTATACGACCATCTATATTGAAGTAAAGGTAAGGCGTATATAGCGGTGTTTCATGAAATAATCAACTTTCTGAGACACCGCTATTTATTTAGTATTTATTTAAGCTTTTGTATTGCTGACTAATGTTTCCTAAAGTAACGGATGACGGCACAACGCGCTTTTTACCTAAAAGATTTCTAGTATGCTTCACAAAGCTTTTCTAATTCCCTCATCACTTGGTCAGCCTCTTCCCATGTGTATACAGAAGCACCTGAAGCTAAAGGATGTCCGCCACCGTTGAACTGCTTAGCTAACTCATTAATTACCGGTCCCTTAGAACGTAAGCGTACTCGAATATTATCATTTTCTTCAATAAAGAATACCCATGCTTTAATGCCTTTTACCGAACCAAGAACACTTACTAATAATGATGCATCTGATGGTTTAGTATTATACTTTTGCAAGATATCTTTACTAATGGTCATTTTAGCAGCACCTGAGGATGTCAATTCAAAGTTTTGTAAAATAAAGCCTTGTAAATGAACGATATTTGTTTCAATGTCATACATATTATTATATAAGTCTGTTCTTGAAAAATTATACGTAATTAATTCCCCAGCATACTTCATTGTTTTCTCTGTTGTACTTGGATAAAGGAATCGCCCAGTATCACCTACAATTCCTGCATATAAAAGGCGAGCAGCTTCATCAGATAGAACTAACCCTTTATCTTTTCCATACAAGTAAAACTCATATATCATTTCGCTTGTGGAACTTGCATTTGTATCTACCCATAATAGATCACCGTAAGCATCATCATTTGGATGATGGTCAATTTTTAT
>Ga0233379_1000023_pt1 | contig 24574 bp, 27 predicted proteins | sample ElkDunMinimDraft_8_FD_180679 | JGI IMG/M metagenome (GOLD analysis project Ga0233379, IMG submission 180679) | Fecal eukaryotic communites from dung pellets of Tule Elk in California, USA - Elk Dung F1 | ecosystem: Host-associated > Mammals > Digestive system > Large intestine > Fecal | place...
ATGATTTATCAAGATATACAAATAACTGTTAATCAAGGATTAGCAGTACCAGATAAGGGTCTTTATATATTCAGAGGAGATAGTAACATCATATTAAACTTCAAACTAGTTACTCCTCAATATATGCTAACTAAAGACAATAAAGATGTCTTAGTAAGTAGATTTGGAGTAGACAACTTCGAGTTAAGATTACAACTAGAAAAAGGTTATGATAAGATAATAAAAGGGGTTATAACAGAGGACGGATGTTGTAGAACTCAATTAACTCAGAATGCAATACAAGAACTAAGAACAGGAACATATAGCTATCAAATAACATTAATAGATGATGATGCTAATGCTATAATGACATTTCCTGTATGTAAAGCTAAATTAAATATATTAGATAGAATGAGTTTAACAGCAGAGGAGTTAGCAATACCTCCAGGACTTACAGGTGAAGCAATGACTAACTTAAGTCTAATAGCTGATGATGGAGAAGTATTACAAGCATTTGACAGTAATGGTAATTATATTAAAACAGATTGGAAGAGCGGAGATTTAATAAGTGCTAATAGACTAGATAAGATAGAAGATGCTATTGATAAGATAAATCAAAATGAGAAGAGAGACGTGGCGGCTCTTGATGAGAAAGTGACTAATAATTTTAATGTACTAGATTCAACTAAAATGAACGCAAGTGATAAAATTAAATCGAGTCAATTAGATACATCATCAAACGCACATAAAATACAACAAGTTAATCTTAGTGAAGAAGTTAAAGAGATGATGGCCGGAAACACTCCTATAAATGCTGAAGTTGCTGATGGTGGAGTGACTACCGAGAAATACGCAGATAATTCTATAATATTGGAGAAGATGAAGTTTTTCTATGGTATAGGTCTAGTGGGAAATCTTAACCGTGAGTATATGAACTTTGATATGGTAAATAAAAAAGTAATATTTCCACCGCATTGTTATATAACATTAGGAGGTGAAACTCGTATACACTATAATGGAGGAGATGAAACTCTAGAAGTACCATTCGATGGTTTAGGCTATGGTGAGAGAAGTTTAGTATATGATTTGTCTGATAAGTCGTTTAAAGTTGTAACTTTCTATGCTTCTGATTTAAAATTTAAAGACAAATATATTTTTATAGCATCATGGTGGTCGAATGATGCACCTCCAATATTAACTGCGTCTCCACATTTTGTTAATGGTAAAAAAGTGGATATGTATGGTGATTTCATTAAGACGATGACCATCAATGATATAGAAGGTGATATACCTTTAAATAGAGTACAAAATGTTGCTAGAAATGCATTTATTGGTGGATATAATGATGGTATAAACTTCGACTTCAATAATAAACAAGTAATAATACCAAAATTCACTTATATAATGGTTGATACTAATACATCTGGTGTGGATTATTTGAAAGAAGATGTAATAATAGATATTTCAGGTGGTATTACAACAGATGGTTTTCGTTATTTAGTATACGATACATCAGACAAAACTTATAAAGTTATATATAGCAATAAAGGTAGTAAAATGACAAGAAATATGCACACTATAGCGACATGGTGGTCGAATGATGGCGAAGCGGGACTATGGTGTCATGTTCCAAAATATTTAGTTAACGGTAAGAAACCAAACAGGGACCTTGATCCAATAAAGTTAACCCAATTAACTCATGCGCCTAGAAATATATTCATGGGGAATGCGCTCGGAAACACAATTAATTTCGATTTTACCAATAAAGAAATAGTGATACCCCGATACTGTTATATAACGATCAACAATAGTAGAATTGGTTATAATGGAGATGATGAAATAAAAATAAGCTGGGCGAATTCAGGAGCTGACACTAGATATTTCGTCTACGATTTGGACAGCGGTACTTATAAAGTAGTTATTAATGGCGATCTTACACATAACATGCTTTTTATAGCAACATGGTGGTCGCATGATGATCCAAATACTTTGACTTGCTATGTGCCACAATATAAGGTAAACGGTGAGGCTACAAAAATAACTAGAGAAGAATTAAATAACGCATTAGAATCCATTGAAGTAGGCGATTCACTTCAAGGCTTCAATGAAACAATAAACATACCATTATATAAATCAAAATTATTCTTATTCGAAGGTATAAATATGCCATTCTTCTTCGATTCGACATTCATGGGAATGAAGTCATCAATGATAAAAGCGTTAAATCCGGTATTGACATATATTGATGATAAAGATTCAACGGTATTTAATGATGCTGGCTTATCGCCTTTGATAAATACTTCTCATTTCGGAGGTAATAAAGTTTCCATACGTTACAACGCAGGAGTACATGGTGTTCATTACGAACGTACTATAGATGCTGTATATAGAAAGCAGGATAATGTCACAAATAAAAACCCTAAGATATTAATGATAGGAGATAGTCTTACTGAGTGGGGTACTCCGCATTATACGAAACAGATATTACAAAGAGTTGGTATACAACCTAATATGATAGGAACATTTAAAGATTATATGAATGTGCCATGCGAAGGTAAAGGAAGTTGGACTTGGACGAATTATATAGGAAGAAATACTAAATGGGGGGTTAACGATAAAGCTATAACTCCAGCTACTGGAAATACTTCCACAGGTGACTCATGTCCGTTTTGGAAAGAAGCAACCGCTGAAGATAAAGCTAATCATCCGGATTGGTGTTTTAAATACACTGGTAAAAATAGTAACGAAGAATCGTACGCTGAAGCAACTGATAAGTCTGGTACATTCTATATTTTCGATATGGAATATTATTTATCTAAATTAAGCGGTCAAGTACCAGACGCGATATCTATAGCGTTAGGTACAAATGACTTGAACATATCATATTTATGGAATAAAGATGTATACGAACTTATGGAATTATCGTTGGAAATAATGCTAACTCAAATACGTAAAGTATTACCTAATACGCCAATAGCGATAATACCAGTTCCGGTGAGAGGTGCATATAACGAGACAGCTTGGAATCTAAACGATAAATATGCTATATGGTATTCGCGTTGTGTGGATAAAGTTAATTCTTTAGGGTTTAATAACGTGGATATTCTAAGTATATACGCGCATATGTCTAGAGACTATGTATGGGGATTAAATGATGCTAGCTGTGTAGAATTAAATCATGGAGTTAAAAAGAATGTGGATGGTGATACAACGCATTTCAGAGAATTAGGACAAAGACAATTTGGAGCTGTTACAGCATCATATTTCGGAAATGTCATAGAATAAGGAGAATTCAAAATGAGGGACGAAAAAATTCAAGTCCCTCTTAACATAAATAGAAAGGAAGATAATAAATGGATAAAAATAGATTAAATGAAACTAAAATAGGAGATGCTAAAGTAATAGTGGATATAGTACCTAAAGGGTACTGTATCCCTAACGTTAAAATAACTCCAACAAGCATCACTATTCATAATACAGGTAATGTTGGAGCAAGTGCTAAGGCTAATCATAATTACATGAAGAATATAAACAAAAGCGGAGCTAGAACAGCTAGTTGGCACTTTACAGTAGATGATGTAGAAATATATCAAGCTCAGTCTACTAACTATAAATGTTATCACGCAGGACATAGTACAGGAAATAACACATCAATAGGAATAGAAATATGCATGTTTGAAGATAAGCAAAGACAAAAGAAAGCATATCAAAATGCAATAGAATTAGTTAAAGTATTAATGGCTTATCATAAGTTTACTCCAGCTCAAGTTAAAAGACATAAAGATTGGAGCGGTAAACATTGTCCAGCTTGGTTAATAGAAGGTAAGTTTGGATTTACTTGGGATTGGTTTAAGGCTGAGATAGCGATAAAACAGAATATAAGCGATTCTAACGCGCTTCCATATGTAGTCAAAGTAATTTATGAAGGGAAAGACGGACTTAACGTTAGAAGCGAAGCTAACGCGTCCTCTAAGGTAAATGCAATAATATACTTTGATCAAGCTTATACGATAGTGGAGGAAAAGAATGGTTGGGGAAAATTGAAATCAGGAATAGGCTGGATAAGTCTTAATAGTAGATATGTTAAAAAGATATAAGAAAGGAGTAATGAAATGGCTGAGTATAATGAAAGTCAAATAAATAGTAATGAAACGGAACGTATTAGTGCTGAGCAACAACGTATTGAAAATAATACATTTACTAGTAACAGTAATTTATATTGGGCTGGAGGTAATGTAATCACTTTAAAAAAATACCATACAGCTAAATTTATATCTAAGGGTACATATTTTATACTAATAGGTATCCAAAAAGATATATAAAAACATTGTTACGATAAGATGAAGAGAAATAAAAATGTTAATTAACTTATGTTAACAAGACGTAATCTTTTATAAAATAATAACGTATTAAATCGCATACAGGAGGTATTGAAATACGAGATGAAAAAAGTATATGCTAAGAATGAATATGTAATATTATATAGTGAGCATAACAATAATTATACAGTATATAATACGAAGAAAGAGTGGGAGAACGGACATACTCATATAAATTCATTCAAGCAGGCGCAGTATTTAATAGACTGTTGCATTAAGTATAAGGTACCTGATAAGGTTAACAAGTACTTCCTTGTTAGCCTTACTAGGATTACCAATGATAAGAAATACAGAGATAGAGTACAGAGAAAAATAGACAATATAGGAGCTAAACAAAATTATTATAATACTCCTAAAGGTTTTCACAAGTAGAGAGGAGATGAATTAATGGCAGGTAAAAAGAGAGAAGAACCTACTATGATAACATTAAATGGAGAAGTGATGTCAGTAGAGGAACGTAACAGAAGAATGAAGCTAGAGTTTGTTAATGGAGGACTTAGCTTAAAAGAATTAGCAGATAAGTACGGATTAAGTTATAATACAGTTAGAGTTATGAGTTGTAATGGTAAATGGGCTGATTATAGAAGAGCATTTGAAAGTAAAGTCGCTCAGGAAGCTGAAAATCAATTAGAAGAAATATATGTAGCTACTAAGGTAGAAGTAAACCTTAATTACAATAATATATGGGAGCAAATGATGCATTTAGCGAAACGTATGCTGAGTACATCAGAAGGTATACTAGATAAGGACGGACAAGTATCAGTATATAAATTAAATCAATTAGCAGATATAATAGCTAAGTGTCATCAAGGACAAATGATTACAACAGGATTTATGACTAAAGAAGCGCAAGCTAAACTAGACTTAGAATATAGAAAGATGAATATACAAGAAATGATAGCTGGTATAGGAGAAGATGATGTAATACCTGATAACTTCTTAGATGCATTAGAAGCAGCAGCAAAACGTAACTTCAAGGAGGCTAAATAATGGCAAGGGCTAAGAGCTTAAAGAACAGAGTAATACCATTTGACTTTAAGCCCTTCAGTCCTAAACAACAAATGGTACTGAGCTGGTGGGTAGATAGTAGTCCATATAAAGATTATGATTGTATAGTATGTGACGGAGCAGTAAGAAGTGGTAAAACAGTATCAATGGCTTTAAGCTTTGTAATGTGGGCTATGGAGAAGTTTAATGGTTATAACTTCGCTTTATGCGGTAAAACAGTAGGTTCATTAAGACGTAACGTTATAGGTCCTCTAAAACAAATGTTAATGAGTAGAGGATATAAAATGGAAGATGCTAGAAGCGAAGGTATGATATGTATTAGTAGAACAATAATGGCAAACGGAGAAAGACAACAGCATATTAATTACTTTTATATATTCGGCGGTAAAGACGAAGGTTCTCAAGATTTAATACAAGGGATAACATTAGCAGGACTATTCTGTGATGAGGTAGCTTTAATGCCTCAATCATTTGTTAATCAAGCAACAGCTAGATGCTCAGTAACAGGAGCTAAGATGTGGTTTAGTTGTAACCCTAACAGTCCTTTTCATTGGTTTAAAAAAGAATGGATTAATAAGTTAGAAGAACATAGAATAATGTATTTACATTTCACTATGAAAGATAACTATAGTTTAAGTGATGAAGTAATAGAAAGATATGAGCGAATGTATACAGGAGTATTCTATAAGCGTTATATATTAGGTTTATGGGTTAGTGCCGATGGAGCTGTATATCCAATGTTTGACCCTGATATACATGCAATTAAATTAAGACGTAACTGGACTAGAATATTTGTAGCAGCTGACTTCGGTATTCAGAATGCAACTACATTCGGTATATTTGGTTACTATGCTCCGGATAAAAGATATCATCAGATAGCAAGTTATTATCATAATGGTAGAGAAGACGGTCAAAAGACAGTTAAAGAATATGTTGAGGACTTAAAGAAGTTCTTAGCTAAGTATATGGTAATACCTGAATATATAACAATAGACCCTTCTGCAGCCCCTTTATTAGTTGAGTTGAGAAAAGATGAATGGTTTACTAGACATAAGATAAAAATATTACCTGCTAAGAATAATGTAGAGGTAGGAATACAATTAGTAGCATATTTACTTAATGAACGTAAATTAACATTAGACCCTGATTGTATACATGATATAGAGGAGTTTACAACATACTGTTGGGACTCAGACAAACTTGATAAAGGCGTAGAAGAAGTAGTTAAAATAAATGACCATGCTATGGATAAGATTAGATACGCAGTAATGACTGATAGTATAAACTATAAAACATTTGATGGACAAGTAAGATTGTTCTCAGGAAAAGGAGGACTGGAATAAATTGGATAATTTATATAACAGCTTTAAAAGAAGTTTATTAGGACTATATTGTAACGACCCTAAGTTTTTAGAGGAGTTAATAGAAGTAGAAAGATATTATGATTTCTATGAGGGAAGACCTTTTAGAATAGAAGATGATTTACGAGATGATACAGGACAGTTATGGACAGTAAAAGATAGAGATTATAAACCTACTAGAGAAGTAAGAAATATGACTAAGAAGCTAATGAAGAAACAAGGAAGATTTATGACGTCAGTACAACCAACATTAAGTTTGAGCGGAGTGAATACAATAGACTTAGAACAAATAGATAAGAAAAGAGCTTTAATAGAAGATATATTAGATGACGGTAAGTTTTGGAATAAATTCGCTAAAGCATTTATGGACTGTACAATAGGTAAAAGAGTATTATTAGCAGTACAAACAGAAGTAGATGAAAATGGTTTTCCTCTTACTGAGAATCCATTAAAGTTTAGATTCTATACAATGCCTGAATTTACTTATATGTTTGACCCTAATGATTGTGATAAATTATTAGAAGTACAAATAGCTTATCAAGATGCAGAAACAGTAGGTAAAGTCGCTCAAGAACAGCGTTGGCATAAATGGACATATGATATGAGAGATGACGGGTATTGCTGGTGTGTATATGAAATAGTAGATGGAAATAATACATTAGCTTATCAAGAATTTAATAATAACGAAGTTAAATTAAACTTACAATATACTGATGAGAACTATCAAATAAGTCCTACTGATGATAATAAAGTACAAGTACCATTAAGAAATGAATGGAATACAGGCTTTACTCAAATACCTTGTAAGGTAATATTAAATGATGGTTTAACTGGAGATACTAGAGGACATAGTGATATAAAAGACTTAATGGACTTAGCAATGGACTATAATAAAACAGTTTCAGATTTCAGAGATGCATTAAGATTTAAAATGTTTGAGCAACCAGTATTCGTTGACTGTGATAGCTCAAGTATAGAGAATATTAAAATAGCTCCAAACGCATTAATAGACTTAAAATCAGACCCTTCAATTGGAGATGGTACTGGAACTAAGAGTACAGCTAGTTATGGAATGTTAAGCAGTACATTTAACTTCCAAGTAGCAGCAGATAGTTACTTAACTAGATTAAAACAGGATATGTATGAGTTAATGGAACAACCATTACCTGAAAACTTAGTTAATGTAGTAAGCGGTAAAGCATTAAAAATGTTATATTATGATTTAATAACTAGATGTGAAGAGAAATGGAGTATGTGGGATGAAGCATTAGAATGGCTTGTAGATATAATAGAAGAAGCTGTATTAACATTTAATATGTACTCAGACAAACCAGATATAGGTGTAATGTCATTAGAAACTATGACTTCTTGGCTTCATAACTATCCAATACCTGATGATGAATTAGATAATAAAACAGCTTCAATAGCTGAGGTAGAAGCAGGAGTAAGAAGTAAGAAATCTTATATTGAGGAGTTTGGTAATGCAGAAGATGCAGAAGCTGAGTTCCAAAGAATATTAGATGAACAATCTCAAGTTAATGAAGTTAATAACTCAGCAATGTTTGAAATGGAAGAAATGAAATTAGGAGTAAAAAACGATAAAGAAAAAGAGAAGGATGATGAAGAGGAGGAATAAACAAAACCCTCCTTTTTCTTATATATTAAGTAAATAATATATAGGGAGTGAATATAATGAAATGTACTAATTGTAATCAAAAGAATGAAGTAGTTGAGCTTAATTGGATAGGAGATAAATTGATTATGGTTGAAGGTTTTAAGTGTAAACACTGTCATCAAGTAAATATATGTAAAGTAACTGACAACGCGCTTAGAATCGATTTATTTAAGGAATATGACCTGTTATGTCAGATAGGGGAATTAAAATCTAAAATAGAAAAACATAAGAGAAGTAATGAGATAGATGATATTACATTAAGAAAAATAAAATGTGATGAGAATAAACTAGAAGTTTTATATTCTGAGTATAAAAAATTGAAAAAAGCGAATACTATTAGAAATAAACAACTTATTAAATGGTATGAGCAGAAGGGAGTTTAGATGGCACCTAGAAAAGCATATTATGATGAACTTAATCATAAGAATCAAAAGCTATTAAAGAAACACGAGAAAGAAATAGTTAATGCTTATGTATCAGCTTTCGAAGATGCTTATGAAGAGTTGATTATAGCTACAATGGATGATGATAAGTATAATAAGAAAGCTTACTTCAAAGCTAGAATGGCTTATGTAAATCAATTATACGAGAAGCTGAGCGAATTAGAAGCTAAATATAATGTAGCTACTAGTGAGAATTACAAAGCGTGTGTTAAAGACTTCTTTGATATGGAAAGTGAATTTAAGAATGATGAATCTTATAAGAAGTTAAAAGAGGCAGTAGATAAAAAGGTAGACATAACAAATGAAAAAGCTATTAACATAATTAAATCAGGTAAAATGTATAAGACTGATGAAGATGGTAATTTCGTAGATTTAGATAATAGATTATGGAATGCAGCTAACGCGTCCGGTAAGAAATTACAGGACGCTATTGTTAGTTGTCTTGCTCAAGGAATGAGTCCGGCTGACATGGCTCGAGTATTAAAGGACTTCGGTAAAGAAGGGCATAGAACTTGGAGTGCTAAAAAGATAAGAGAGAAATTAGGTCCTGGATATGCTAGAAGTCATAGTGGAGGTTTAGATTATGCAGCTTTAAGATTAGCTAGAACTGTACATACTCATACTAATCAATTGAGAGTCATTCATAGTAAAGATAATAATCCTTACATAAATAAGATTATGTATCACTCAGCTCATATAGCTAATAGAACGTGTTCTATGTGTGCAGAGCGAGATGGACAAGTATTCGCTCCTAATAAAGTACCTTTAGACCATCCAAACGGAATGTGTTGGTTAGAACCTGTATTTGATAGAAGTGATAAAGAAATAGCAGAAGATATAGCTAAATGGATTAGAGGAGAAGAAAACAGTGGTTTAATGGACAAAGCATATCCTGAGTTAAAAGATTCTCCATTGTATAAAGATAAACCTAAAGAAGAACCTAAGAAGGAATATAAAGAAGTTAAAAATCAAAATGTAGAAGATTATAAAGAGCATTTCAAAGAGTTAGCTGACCAAAATAAAATGGGAGCTAAGAAACGTAAGGAAGCTCACGAATATATAGATGAAGCAGTAGAAACATTAGAAAAATACTTCCCTCAAACTATAAAAGATGCTTATTACTTAATAACTAATCAAATACAACAATGGACTCAGGACCAAGAAGGTGCTTACTGGAATATGTTTCATAAGAAAGTTCAGTTTAATATAACAAATAATCAAAACAAAAAAGTAGATAAGTACGGTATAGGTAAGTTCGATACTTGGTTCCATGAAAACGGACATGCAATGGATGCATTATTAGGTAAGATGTATAATGACTCTAAAGGAGTTTATAATGGTAAAGTATTATCTGCTCAGAAACCTTTTATAAACGCTCTTAAAAAAGACTTTGAAAATCAAAAGATTAATTTAAGAAGAAAGTATTTAAAAGAGCAGGGTTATACGAAACAAGCTGAAGAATATACTGAAGCTCAACTTAAACAAGCGATAACTGATGACAAGTTAAATCAATTATATAACTTTTATTTAAGCGGAGTACATAAAACAAGTGGTATACAAGACGTTGTCGAGGGAATGAGTAACTGTGAAATTCACGTTCAATGGGGACATGGTAAACAATATTGGAATAGAAAAAATAGAGAAGAAGAATATGCTAGTGAAGCATGGGCTAATATGTTAGGTAGCTATTCTGACCCTGAAACATATGAGTATATGAAAGAATACTTTCCAAATGCATTAAGAATGCAAGAAAAAATAATAGCGTCAGCATTAAGGAGTGTAAACAAGAAATGATAGAACCAATTAAAATACCAAAGCCAAAAGAAACAGTATTTGATGACTATTACTTAATGTTTGATGATACGTTTCCGAGTTATCAATTAGGACTAGATGAAGATATATGTAAGGAATGTCTGAGAAAAGGTAAGGACGTATATGAATTAGGTTATTTAGAATTAGATGATAAAAATTATTAAAAATATTTTTAAAATGTGGATAGTTTTACTGTAAAAGGAGTATATTATATTATAAATAAAAAAAGAAAAGGAGATTTGATTATGATAAGTTTATACAAATTAGAAAATAATTTACAAATGTTAGGTTTAGAATATAGATTTGAAGTAGATAACGATGAATTACAAGTTTACACAATAGTAGGTGATTTATTTAGAATAAATATAGATGTTAAAGATAAACATTGTGTTATAAGAACAGAGCAAGGAGATAAAGAATATAAATCAACAAAAGGTATAATCAATGAATTATGGAGAATATTTAAATAAGGAGGTGCGTTAAGCACTTCTTTTTTATTGCTTTTAGGTTAACATTGTTACTTAAAATTATATTATTATTACAGATTTTCGGGTTTCCTTACTCCCATTTAATAAAAGTATTGTAAAATAAAAATTTCTCAGTTTAATCAAACTGTGTAGAATCGAAGGAGGATTTATGGCTAAATCATTAAAAGATTTACTTGCTGGTGTTGAGAACGCGTCAGAAGTAGAGAAAATAATAAAACAGAATCTAAAGGAAATGGATTGTAAGCTATTCGTAGATGACGGAGTTGAAAACATCTATGTTCCTAAAAGTAGATTAGATAGTAAAATAGCTCAGCTTAAAGAAGCACAAAACACAATAGAAGAAATGGACGCTAAGCTACTTGACTTAAAAAATAATCCTGAGCTAAATCAAGCAGAAGGAAGAATAAAGGAACTAGAAGAGCAAGTAAAAGCTCATAATGCAGAAGTTAAGAACCTTAAAATATCAAACGCATTCGAAATGCTAGCTAAAGACATGAAGGTGGTTGATATGGAGGTATTACAGAAACTTATCGACTTAGATAAAGTAGATATAGACTCAGCTGGTCAAGTTAAAGGACTTAAAGAACAAATGGACGCATTTGTTGAAAGTAAACCATATTTGTTTGGAGCGCAAGCTCAGAAGGACGGGGTTAAAGCTCCCGGATTTGCAGGTACTGGTATGCCAGGTAAACCTGATAATAGTAATGTATTTGGTAGTAAAACTACTCAAGCCGGAGATTTCGGTAAAATGTTAGCAGGGCAAGCTAATCAAAATAAAGCACCTGAAATAGATGCAGATTATTATTTTAAAAAATAGGAGGAATGTAAAATGCCAAGATTAAATAGATACGAAGTGTTTAAACCAGAAAACGATTTCTTAGCATTCCCTGACCACTATGTAAACTTAGTAGGATTCATAGCATATGATGACTTAGCAGGATTAGCTCAAGCAGACGCTTCTGGTAAACAAGTAATAAAAAGAGGAACTGTAGTTAAAATGGATGCTGATGGTAAAGTTACTAAAGCATCTGGAGATGGAAACGGAATAATATTCGATTCAATAGAAATAGCAAAATTTGATGATGCAGACGTGCAAGTTAATGCTACTGTGTTAGTTCATGGATTTGTTAGAAAAGACAGATTAACTTTCGCAGAAGATTTAAAAGCTAATGACTTAATACACGTTGTAAATCAATAATAGGAGGTAGTAGATATGGCTAGAGAAAACGTAAATTTATTTGATTATATAAACTCTCAAGAAATGGCTGCATATATACAAGAAAATCCTTTAAATAAAATACCATACATGGGTGAAACTCTTTTCCCAGCTCAAAAGCAACTAGGAACTGATATAGCATGGTTAAAAGGTTCTAATGGACTTCCAATAGCTATACAACCAAGTAACTATGATGCTAAAGCAAGATTAAGAGAAAAAGAAGGATTTGAAGGCGTTTCAACTGAAATGGCATTCTTCAGAGAAGCTATGAGAATAGGTGAAAAAGATAGACAACAATTAAATATGTTAATGAATCACCCTCAATCAGCTGTAGCAATGCCTATAATAAACAAAATATTTGATGAAGCTGCAAGATTAGTAGAAGGTGTTAGAGTACAAGCTGAGATAATGAGAATGCAACTTCTTACTTCAGGAAAAATAGATATAACTTCTGCTGACGGAAGAGCTAAATACGTATATGATTACGGACAACAAAATCTTAAAAAACAAAAATTCGGAGCTTGGGGACAAGAAGCAGCAGACCCAGTTAGAGATATAATAGCTTGGTGTGATGAAATGGAATTAGCTAGAGGAACTAGACCTCAAAGATTAGTAATGAACAGAAATACATTTATGAAAATGTTAGCATGTCCAAAAGTTCAAAGAATGATGTATCCAAATGACTCAGCATTAAATTACTGGGTATCAGACCAACAAAAACAAGCATTCATAGAACAAGCTACAGGAGTACAAATAGCTGTATATTCTAAACAAGTAGCATTATTAGACCATGCAACTGGTTTAGCTAAAGCTGAAGGACATCAATTAATACCTGATGATGTAGTTTGTATATTACCTGCAGGTAACTTAGGTAAAACTCATTACGGAACTACTCCAGAAGAATCAGACTTAATGAGCGGTTCAGATGCTCAAGTTTCTATAGTTAATAATGGTACTGCAATAACTACTTATAAAGAACCACATCCAGTTCAAGTTGTTACAGTAGTATCTTCAGTAATGATACCTTCATTTGAAGCAATAGATGATTGTGCTGTTGCAAATGTAGGAGAATAATATTAATAAAGCTCACTCATTCTTATTTATATAAATTTAAGAGCCTGCCTATTAAGTAGGCGGGCTTATTTTATAATAGAGGTGATAGAATGTCAGTTGCAGATTTAAAGATATTATTAATGGAGGACCAGTATCCAATATTAACTGAGCAACAACTTAACAAACTTGCTACAATGTATGAGAGTTTAAATCAAGCGTGTTATATGGGTTGTTTGATGAAAGCTCAAGCCAATAAAATTACTGTAGGGCCTATTACAGTAGAAAATGATGTAAACTTCTGGTTACAACTTGCTAACTCATTTAAAGAAGCTTATGAGCAAGAACTAGCTAATAAAACAGGTAGTTCTAAAAGTATAACAGGTAAATGTATAGGTAGAAGCGATGAATAATCTAACTGCGCAATTATTACCTCAAGTAATTAAAATAATAAATGAGTATGGCGTAACAGTTGATGTATATAGAAATGTTTATGAGAACGATATGTTTGGAGTAAAAAAGTTACAATATAATGAAATGATTACAAGTATTAAAGTAGTCATTGATAACAGCAATAAAGGAAATGCTAATAATAGATTTAAATCAGAAGGTATTGTAAGACCTCAGAACTCAGCTACAATCTATTATGCATTTGATGAAAATATTAATTTAGAAAGAGAAGATTACTTTATTATAGATGGAATTAAATATATCATTGATGTTCCTCAGAACCTACTACATTACAATATTCTTTATCAAGTAAATGCTGAGGTAACGGTTGAATGAGTACTAACATAGATATAACTATTGATGGAACTCAAGTTATAGGGAATCTAGAAGCTATGGTACCTAGACTACAAGCAGGACTTAGTGTTGTAGGTCAAACTGTTGGAGCGAAGATGCAATCATATGCTCAGCACAATGCTAAGTGGACTGATAGAACAGGTGCTGCTAGAGGTGGTTTAAGTTTTAAATCAGCTTGGCAAGGTAATGTATTAGATATATCAATAATGCATACAGTTGATTACGGTCTATGGTTAGAAGTACGTAACTTCCCATACGCTGGTAGATTAGCTATATTAGAAGAAGCTAGAGATAGTCAAGTAGATACATTTGTAAATATGATTAAAACAGTATTACGTATATAAAGGAGGTATAAAATGAAACGAGTTAACTTATTTATTTTACTTAATAATATTATACCGACTTACAGCGTAGGACAAATCAGAGGTACAATAGAAGAAAATTGTTGTGTATTAAGAAGAGGAGTCGATGTACCGAGTACTTCAAATAGATTAGGACATTGGGATAGTTGGTATATTGATATTTACAGTCCCGTTAGTTTAAGTGACATTGATGATATTATACATCGTATAAGAGTAGAGTTAAAAGAAGTAGCTGAGATAGAAAATTTACAATCAGGTGATTACTATGATGAAGTTTTAAGAGCATTTAGTAACACTATGATGATACGTATACCAAATATTTATTAAGGAGGATAAGTCATGATTTTATACGGAATAAAAAAAGCAGTATTAACTGAATTAGATGCTGCTACTGGCTTAGTAAAAGAAGGCGGAGTAACAGCAGTTATAAAAACAGCAGAAGAAGCTTCTTTATCACCTGTATTAAGTGAAGGTGCTGAGGAGATATTAAGAAATGACACTAATATATTAGCTGTAGTAAGAACTGATGATTTATTATATGGTTATGATTTTACATTTAAAGATAACCAATTCGATTTAGACTCAGCTCAACTACTTGGAGGATTAGTAGTTGAAGAAGGAGATAAGGTAGTTGTTAAAACTCCTATGTTATCTGAAGGTTCTGTTTTAAGACCATTTAAAATGGAATTATACGTAGCTAACTATGAAATGGATGCAATAGTTGGTTATGCTAAGATAACTTTAAACAAATGCTTCGGTAAGTTCCCTGAAATAGCAATAGGAAAAGAATTCTTCGCTCCAGAGTTTGAAGTTAAAGCTAGAGAAAACTCAGCAGCAAACTTACCAATATTCTCAATAGAAGAAGTAGAAGAATTACCAGCTGATTAATATAAAATAAGGAGATAATAGAATGAGTGAGAGAAAACCTATAAGTGCAGAACAATTTAGAAATAAAGCAACAAGATTAATAGATATAGACGGATTTGAAGCCGGAGAAGTATTTAGCATACGTATTAAACCTGTATCTTTATTAGCTATGATGTCAAATGGTAGAATACCAAATGAATTAAAAAGCGTTATAGTTACTTTATTTAATACGAATGGTAAAAATACAAAACAAATAAAAATGAATGAAATGGAAGAGATAATACTTATGAAGCAACTTATGGATAAAGTTTGTGAGGACTGTATGGTAGAACCTAAATATGAAGAAGTTGCTGAGTATTTAACTGACCAACAAAAGACTCAAATATTTATGGCAACTCAAGGTAATATAAAAGACTACATACCCTCTGATGAGAAGTAGTAGTATATTAGATATTATACATACTGCTAATACTTTTCATACAACTCCAGCTGATATAATTGGAGTAGATGAGGACGAAGTGTATTTAAGATATTGCATAAATGATGCTTGCGCTTACTTGTATAATCGTATACAACCTGACTCAGATGGTAAGCGAGAAATTCCAGTATTTGATGACGAGAAAATAAATTCTAAATATCATAATCCAGGCTTGGATTTATTAATGAAAAACAATAAGGTATAGGGCTGATGTGCCTTATACCTTTTTTAATACTAAAAGAAAGGAGTAGATAGAATGAATATCGGAGATATAGTAGCTCACTTGAAGCTCGACATTAGTGATTTTAATAATGGTATTAATCAAGCTACTGGAGCTGTTAATAACATGGAAGGTACTATGAGCAGTGGTTTCGGTAGTGTAGGAAGTACTCTAACTAAGGTTGGAGGAATATTAACTGCTTCTGTAACAGCTCCATTAGTAGCATTAGGTACTATGTCAGCTAAAACAAGTATGAGCTTTAATAAGGATATGTCAGCTGTTAAAGCTATTACAAAAGCTACTGGTACTGAGTTTGAAGATTTACGTAACTTAGCATTAGACTTAGGTTCTAGTACTTCATTCTCAGCAAGTGAAGTCGCTCAAGCCATGACTGAAATGGGTAAAGCTGGTTGGAGTACAAGTGACATAATGAATGGTATGGGCGGAGTCTTAGATGCGGCTGCTGCAAGTGGTGAGAACTTAGGACTAGTAAGTACAGTCTTAGCTGACTCAATAACTGGATTTGGTTTAAGTGCTAAAGATTCAACGAGAGTAGCAGACTTACTTACAGAGGCGGCCAATGCAGGTACAATAGGTGTTGGAGATTTAGGAGAAACATTCAAATATATAGCTCCATTAGCTAAGACTTGTGGATTTAGTATAGAAGATGTTACAACTGCTACAACAGCATTATCTATGTCAGGTATAAAAGGTTCTCAAGCAGGTACAACTTTAAGAACTGCAATATCATCAATGGTTAAACCTACTAAAGATGTACAAAAGGCTATGGATGATTTAGGTATAGAAATAACTAACTCAGACGGTTCTTTTAAATCATTAGATGAAATCATAACTACTATGAGAAGTAGTTTCGATGGCTTAACAGAAGAACAAAAAGCTTATTACGCTAACGTATTAGCAGGTAGAGAAGGTATGTCAGGTTTACTTGCTATATTAGGAATGACTCAAGAAGAATATGATGAAATTAAAACATCAATGAATGAATGTAATGGAGTCGCTCAAGAAACAGCTGAGATTATGACTGATAACTTAGCAGGTGCTTGGGATAATATGACAGGAGCAATGGAAACGGCTGCCATTAAAATAGGAGATATATTAGCTCCAGCCATTCAAAAGGTAGTTGAATGGGTAACTAATTTAGTTAACTGGTTCAATAACTTAGATGAATCTCAACAAAAATGGATAGTAGGAATAGGAGTAGCAGTAGCTGCTATAGGCCCATTAATAGCAGGTATAGGAATGGCTATTGGTGCTATTAATAAGATTAGAACAGCTATATCAAGAGCTAAAGCAGCCTTTGGATTATTAAAAGGAGCAATGTTAGCTATGGGAGTTGGAGCAGGTCCAGTACTTGCAGTAGTAGCAGGTATAGCGGCTATAGTATCAGCATTCTTATGGTTATGGAATAACTGTGAGAGTTTTAGAAACTTCTGGTTGAACTTATGGGACCATGTAAAGAATATCTTTACTACATTTGTTTCTGAGAATCAACAAACCTTCCAAGCTTTATGGCAAAACATAAGTGATGCATGGGATGCAATAGTTCAAGTCTTCGGCTCAGCTTTAGAAATCATATGGGCTTTATTTAGTGGAGATATGGAGTTACTTAAGACAGCTACTGCTGATTGGAAGGAAGGTATGATTAACCTCATAACAGCTTGCTGGGAAGGTATTAAGAATATATTTAGCTTAGCATGTAGTTTTATTAAGACTGTATTTACTGAATGGTATAATACATTAGATAGCGATACTCAAGCTTGGATAGATGGTATAGTTAATGCTTTATCTACTATGTGGGAAGGTCTAAAACTTATATTCCAAGGTGCATTAGATTTCATAAAAGCTTTATGGGAAGGCGATTGGACTGCAGTAAGTGAAGCAGGACAAAAAATATGGGACGGTATTTGCACTTGGTTCAAAGGAGTTTGGGAGCTACTTAAATCTACTGTAGGAGAATATTGTAAAGCATTAGGTAATGAAATCAAAACTAAGTTTGAAGAGATGAAAACTAATATAAAAAATAAAATAGAGGAAGCAAAAACAGCTGCTATTAATAAGTTTAATGAGTTAAAAACACAAGCAGTAAATAAAGTAAACGAGTTAAAAACTAATGTTATTAATAAGTTCAATGAACTTAAAACAAACGCAATCAATAAAATAAATGAGTTAAAAACTAATGCTATTAATAAGTTCAATGAGTTAAAAACTAGTATAGTAAATAAAGTAACTGAAGCTAAAACTAATGCTATTAATAAGTTTAATGAGTTAAAAACTCAAGCTGTTAATAAAGTTACAGATGCAGTTAATGGTATAAAAAACGCTTTCAATGGATTACCAGACAAGTTAAGACAAGCAGCAAAAGACGCAGTGCAAGGTTTAATAAACGGATTAAACGATAAACTACAAGCTGTAAAACAGAAAGCAAAAGAAATAGCAGATAAAGTTAAAGAAGCTTTAACAAATGCATTAAAAATCAACTCACCTTCAAGAGTTATGAGAGATGAAATAGGTCGTTATATACCTGAAGGGATAGCAGTAGGTATTGATAAGAATACTTATAAAGCAGTTGATAGTGTTAAATCAATGGCTGAGGATTTAGTTCAACCTATAGATTTAAGTGGAGTAAGAACATCTGTTAATTCTACAGGTTATTCAAATAATATGTATAGTAGTTCGAGTAATCCATTATTAAATACAATGAAAGCAATACTTGATAAATTAGATGGTAACTCAGAAACTGAAAGACAATTAGTCATTAATATAGACGAGTTTAACAATAATACTGAGGAAGATATTAATAGCTTAATGCAAAGAATAGAAGCTCAAATAAGATTAAATAACTTAGGTAAAGGAGTGAGATAGTGGATAGATTCAGTTTAAATGGAGTTTGGAGTACTGAATTTAATATCCAAATAATGAGCATTCAAGGAAGATATAACATACCTAAGAAGCAGTATGAATCAATAGAGGTGCCAGGTAGAACTGGTAACCTCTTAATTGATACTGGAGCGACTTTAAATAAAGATATAACTATTGAATGCTGTTTGGATTGTACTCCATTAGATGATGAACAAATAAATGTAAAAATGAAAGCTATAAGTAATTGGTTAATAAGTGCAATAGGATATCAAGATTTAGTTTTCTCAGATGGAGGAAGATTTAAGGCTATTGCAAAAGATATAGTAGTTGACCATAGAAGAAAAGATAATATATTTATATTTAATATAGTATTCGAGTGTTATGAGGTGATGTAATGAAACCTATTTTATATGACAAAACAGGTAAAACTCAATTAGGTGTATTAGAGCATTGTATAAATTGTATAGTAGAAGAAGAACGTAATGGAGCATTTACTTTAACTTTAACATATCCTATAACAGATGAATTACACCATCAATTAATATATGACAATATTATAATAGCTAAAGCTAATGATGAATATGATAATCAACAGTTTAGAATAATGGCTACTGAAAGAATTATTAAAGGTACTGTAACTGTAAAAGCTGTTCATATTTCATATGACTTAGTATATGACTTAACTAATGTTAGCTCAGCTAATCGTTCCTGTGAGAATGCATTAAATGAATTATTTAGAAATTCACATTTCAGTAAAGATTACAAAGGATATAGTAATATAGTTAATAGTCAAACTTATTCAGCTCAGAATAAAAACATTTGGGATGCTATTGTAGGTAGTGTAGGTTCTATAGTTGATACTTACGGTAAAGGTCCTGAAATAATAAGAGATAATAAGAATATTCATGTTTTAAATAGTAGAGGTACTGACAGAGGAGTAGTCATAGAATATTCTGTAAATATGTTAGAAGAAAGTTTAGAAGTTGATACTACAGATATAGTAACTAGTATATATGGTTATGCTAGATATACAGATGATGAAAATAATGAGCATGTAGTTTCAGCTCCTCGTATTAATAGCGGTATTATGAATAATTATGCTCATCCATTTATAGTTTATAAAGATTATACAGATAGATTCGAGCAAGGAGTTACTCCTACTGTTGAGCAAATAAGTTCATTAGTAGAAGCTGATTTTGCAACAGGAATCGACCAACCTAAATGTAATTACACTATAAACTTTGTACCTCTTAGTAAATGCGCAGGCTATGAAGATATTCAAGACCAAATACATTTATGCGATACAGTTACAATTAAAGATAAAAGATATAATATTGATACAAAGGCAGAGGTTATAAGTTATATTTACAATGTATTGCTTGAAAGATACGACTCAATGGAGTTAGGCGACGCTAGAAATACATTAGCTCAGACAATAATTAAACCTGCTAAAGAGAAGTTAGAAAAAGAGATAGAAGAAAAAATAATAGTAGATAATAAAAACTATCCTGACACATTACCTAAAAGCTCAGTAATAACTTTACATGCAGGACTTGGTACTATACAAGTTGACTGGACTTACGAACGTCAGAGTTATTATACTTATCAATTATATGGAAGTACTAAACAAGGATTTACTCCAACATCAGCAGACTTATTGTATGAAGGACAAGCAAGTTCGTTCTTACATACAGTAGAACCTGGAAGTACTTGGTATTTTAGAGTTAGAGGTAAAAACTCCTATGGAAGATATAACGAGTTCAGTGATGAAGCTGGTATTACTTGTTTTATAATTGATGGAGATACAACTTATATAGAAAAAGCCGGTATATTAGATGCTTATATAGGCACTCTTAACTTAGACAGAGGTTGGGTTGGAGAATTAAAAGGACATTGGATAGATGCAAGAAACTTAACTGTAACTGATGGTAATGGAGTTAGAACATTAGATATAGACAGTTTCGGTAAAGTTAAAATAGATGCTAGTGAAATTAAAATTGCTGGACAATCAATGGACCTTATAATAGGAGATGCTACTAAAGGACTTGAAATTAGAATAACTGCATGTGAAAATGAACTTCAAACTAAAGTTAGCTCAGGAGATTTAAGTACTATTGTTAAACAGAATGCTACTAGTTGGGGATTATCTATTAATGGTAAATTAAGTGGTACCAATTATAATTTCGACGGCACTAATTTTAGTATAGGTAAAAGTGATGGTTCTACTACATCTTATCACGCTCCAGGTTCTTCAAAGTGGGTACATAGTGATGGTAGTTACACTTTAGTAAATAGTAGTGGTATTAAAAAATACGTAAGTTCTACAGGTTATAGTTATATGTATTGTACTTACTCTGGAGAAGTAGAAATAGGACCTTGGGACCAAATAACAGTTCAATTACCTAGTCAATTAAGTGGTAAGGTAGGAACTAAATACACAGTAGCATTAACTTGTAGAAGTTATACATTTGGTACTGATTGGGCTAATGTTGCTACTCAGCAATTATGTATGTATGTTACTAATAAAACAAGTACTTCGTTTATCATAAAATCTTTTAAAACAGGATTAAAGATAACAGATAACACTCAGGTTATAGACGGAGATATGGCTATTCAATATGTAATTTCAGGTTAAGGAGATGATGAAATGTTTTTAAGTTATTTAAAAGCAACTGGTGAGTTTGTAGCTCCAATGATGACAACAGAGTATGAACTTACATTAGCAGATGTATGGGGAGAGCAGAAAGCCTCAATATATGCACCTATTTATGGATATATAAACGTACCTGACGACTTAGAGTTATTTTACAATATACATAGTTATTATTATGATATTGAAAGTAATGAGATTAAGAAAAAGTAGGAGGTCAATATGCAAATAGATGTAAATAAATTATTAGAAGTATATCAAGCTGAGATAACAAGATTAATGAATGAAAATTTAGTATTAAAAACTCAACTACTTCAACTTGAAGAGGAGGTGAAAAAGAATGAAGGAAATATTCAAGGATAGTAAATTTAAAAACCCTTACTTCTGGCTATCTGTAGTAGCTTTAATCTTCTCTGCAAGTGGAGTTGATTTTAACCAATTAACTAGTTGGAGATTATTAGGAGAAGCATTATTAAGTATAATAGCTAATCCTGTTTCAGTAGTTGCAGTAGTTACTGCATTATTAGGTATATGGAATGATAATAGTACGAAAGGACTTGATAAACCGAAAATGAAAAAGGAGTGATGTAAATGGATGAGCATAAAGTGCAGGACATACTATTACAACTATTAAGTGATATGGCATATGTTAAAGCTAAGCTAGACAACATCGATGAACAGAAATTAAATTCTCGTATTGATGCATTAGAAGCTCAGAACAGAGAACATGATAGAATTATAAAATCATTAGAAAATAGAAATAATACTATGGAGCAATATGTAAGAAATAACTTAATAGATAATAAGAAACAAAATACAAGTACGTGGATAGGTATAGGAATGGCTATATTCGGAGCACTATTAAGTATAATAATAAATTTATTTTAAGGAGGTAACAAATGCAAACTAAATTAGATAAAGCTTTTAAAATAATAGTTGATATATCTAATAGAAAAGTTACTATTCCTCAAGCAATTAGTTGGTATGTTACAGATGACAATATCGCTCATCTGAACTGCCAAATAATAGACGAAGTTGAAGATAGTATTATAGATATACAAAGTTATAAATTAAGTATGAGAGTATTAACTCCAAGCAGAATATTAAAAGAAGTTAATTATACATTAAGTGATGCAACTAATAATATATTTACTTTAACTCTTCCTGATGAATTAATAACTGAGAAAGGAAGACATCAATGTGAGTTAAGTATAGAATATTTAGGCGATAAATTAACTTCAGAGCCGTTTAATTATAATATAATACAAAGTATAGCAAATCAATTAGATAGTACAATAAGTAAAGATAGTCATTACCCACTTGTATTAGAATTAGAAGATAAATTAAAAGAATGGAATAACATATTAGATGAACAAGTAAGTAAAGTAATTATATTAGATAATGATGTAAGAAATGCAGAGAGAACAAGACAAGCAAATGAAAATAATAGAATACAAGCTGAGCAACTAAGGGAACAAGAGTTTGATGGAATGAGAGCTGAGATGACTGCTCATAAGAATGAAGTTAGTGAGGAGTTGGAAGGTAAAGCTAATAAAGAAGATTTATATCTTAACGTTAGAGATTTTGGGGCTAAAGGTGATGGTGTAACAGATGATAGAGAAGCCATTCAAAACGCATTAGATTATATAGCAGAACGCGGCGGAGGTTGTTTATATTTTCCTCACCCAGACAATTATTATAGAATAGGTTCAACTGTAATAGAGGATGAAAAAAACGTTGGGTTGATTATAAAATCACACGGCGTAAGAATGATGGGTGAGCATATGTCTGTAAAAATACAAGCACGTGCAGGGATGGACACTTTGATATATTTTCCATCAAGAGCTGATAGATTCACATTAGAGGACATTACAATATCAGGAAACTATGTTGTCGATTATTGTATGTATACTAACGAGTATTGCCCATATATGAAACTGGATAATGTTAGATTTGAACAAGCTAATAATACGGCGCTATATGTATATACTTATGTTACTGTACTAAACAAATGCATATTCGCTTCTAGTCCTTTAGGTGTAGATTTAAGGGGATTAAGTGATAACATAGCAACATCAACTACTTTTATATCTTGTTATGCGATTAGCTGCACGGTAGGTTATAGAACAACGCATGCCACTTATTGTTCTTTTGTCAGCTGTGCTTGCGACCATGCCGATATTGGATATGATATAATAGGCAGAGGTATAGGAATGACTGGTTGTGGGTGTGAAGTATCAAAACAGCCGCTTAAATTTTCTAGCTTTAGAGGAATTAGCATAAACGGCTTTTATGCTTTTAATTGTGGTGGCGAAGATGAGGATAATAAAGTGGATTATCTAGTGGAGTTTGTTACTGGTGCACACGCAACTATATCTGGAATGATGTTTGAAAATTGTAAAAATTTTAATTATAAGTTAGGTTTAACGACTAATGGTTATGGATATGAAAATATAACAATTACCGACGACTGTATAAGTAAAAATGAATGTTATTTTGTAACCAATTGGAAATTCGCCACGAATCCTATAAAATTGCTACGAAACGAAACTACTAAAGCCGTGACAATCACTTGTACCATAGACCAACTAAGAGCCGAATTTGATAAATTACCGGACGTGATAAACCATGATGTTACTATAACAATTAGTGGCGGTACAACAAGTAGTTATATTACGTTGCAAAATAAAACCGGACGCGGTAGAATAATTCTTGATTTAAACGGACAGGATATAGCACCTACTAACGAGTCAGTATATGCTATTCGTATAAATAATGTGAATGTTAATATGTTAATACACAATGGAACTTTATCGCAAACAAAGGCTCATAACTACGCTGAGATTGCTTCAGTTTATAATTCTGGATGTATAGCATTTAAAAATGTAGCATTTAACAATAT
>Ga0233379_1000025_pt1 | contig 23826 bp, 20 predicted proteins | sample ElkDunMinimDraft_8_FD_180679 | JGI IMG/M metagenome (GOLD analysis project Ga0233379, IMG submission 180679) | Fecal eukaryotic communites from dung pellets of Tule Elk in California, USA - Elk Dung F1 | ecosystem: Host-associated > Mammals > Digestive system > Large intestine > Fecal | place...
ATCACCATATACGGCTTTTGAGATTGAAAGTGCAGCACATCATTATGAACTGCCAAATGTTCATTATACGGTTATTACCGTTGCAAGAAGACAAATGGGTGTCGGTGGTGATGATAGTTGGGGAGCTCCTGTTCAAAAAAATCATATAATTGAGGCAAATCAACAAATGGAATTTGAATTCATGTTAGAACGTCTTGACTAAATAAAATAGGAAACCCTCCTTAAACGATTTAAATCATTTAAGGAGGGTTTTGTTTTAGGTTAATCTAAAATGACATAAATGCTAATTATATACTGATACGAACTTAATTATTAATTAACAGGTAATCTAGTTCAATATACAACTAATAATTTACTAAATTTTAGTATATTATTGAATTCAGGTACTATCAGGAATAAAATGGAATTACATTCATTAAATTACTTTTTGGTGGAAGATACGAAAAATGACGCAGTAGATTTCTACAGAAAAACAAACTTAAGTGAACTACACAGGTAATTATGTGAAAAAATCTTATGCACTGCCTACGGAGTGTGTAAACGTAACGAACCTAACAAATATTTATTTCTGAAATAACATTATGGAGAGAACGATATGAATCTAGGAAACCTGCATGAAAAATTTATAAAGGTGTATCAATCAAAGCCTGAAAAGGTCTTTTTTTCGCCAGGGAGAATTAATTTAATTGGGGAACATACCGACTATAATGGTGGAAATGTTTTTCCATGCACAATTATACAAGGTACATATGCTTTAGTGAAAAAAAGAACGGATCAGAGAGTATTGCTGTATTCAGAAAACTTCGCAGAAAATGGTGTCATACAATTTGATTTAAATCTCACTAATTATAAAGAAACGGATGGTTGGGCCAATTATCCAAAAGGTGTCATCCGATACGTGATGAAATCAGGATATGATATTCCTTTTGGTTTTGAATGCTTAATATTCGGAAACATTCCGAATGGTGCAGGATTGTCCTCTTCAGCTTCTATTGAAATGGTAACGGGTGTTTTGTTGAATGGCTTATTTCAATTGAATATCCCTATGCTTGAACTAATTCAAATCAGTAAAACGGTGGAAAATGAATTTATAGGTGTCCAAACGGGCATTATGGATCAATTTGTGATTGGTATGGGGCGAAAAGATGCAGCAATATTACTAGATTGTAATACTCTTCATTTCGAATATGCACCAATCCCTCTTGAACGACACAAAATTATCATTATGAATACTAATAAACGAAGAGAATTGGCTGATTCAAAATATAATGAGCGAAGAAATGAATGTGAAGAGGCACTTTTTCAACTTCAGAAACATTTGTCTATAACAACCCTTGGACAGCTTTCTAATGAAGAATTTGAATCAAATGAGCATTTGATTCAAGATTTGACGGTGCGTAAAAGAGCAAGACATGCAGTATTTGAGAATAATCGAACAATTGAAGCTCATCGCCAATTAAAAAATGGGAATTTAATAGAGTTTGGACAATTAATGAACCAATCACACCAGTCATTAAGAGATGACTATGAAGTTACTGGTAAAGAACTAGATTGCATTGTAAACGCAGCTTGGCAACAATCAGGCGTTATAGGTGCTAGAATGACAGGCGCAGGTTTTGGCGGATGTGCCATTGCCATTGTAGAAAATGAACTAATCGAACATTTTATTACGAATGTTAGTTTGCTATATGAAAATCAAATTGGTTATTCGGCAGATTTTTATGTAGCTAGTATCGGTGATGGGGCAAAGGAGATAACATTGGAGGAATTTATATGAGCATTTTAGTTTTAGGAGGGGCTGGCTATGTTGGTTCGCATGCGGTATATCAGTTAATTGACCGTGGATATGAGGTGATGGTAATAGATAATTTACAAACAGGCCATTCGGATGCCATTCATCCGAAAACTAAGTTTTTCAACGGGGATATACGAGATCGCTGTTTTATGCAAAACGCTTTTTCTGAAGAGAAGTTTGAAACTATCTTTCATTTTGCAGCAAATTCCTTAGTGGGAGAGTCAATGACGGAGCCTCTTAAATATTTTGAAAATAATGTATTTGGTACACATTCGTGATGCGTGGAATTGGCATAAACATCATCCAAATGGATATGAGAAATGAGGTGAGGATATGATTAATCAATTGGTTCAACAATTAGTTCACCAAGCAATCGAATTGCAGTTAATTATGAAGGAAGACGAAATATATTGTCGTAATCAAGTGTTGGGCTTATTAACTCTATCAGACTACAAGGAAATTAAGAAAACTAACGTAAAAATGGAATCAATCGCTGATACGCTTGATTTAATTGTAGATTATGCCTGCCAACAAGGAATTATTGATGATATTTTTGATGAAAAAGAAATCCTTATAAGTAAGTTAATGAATTGTTTTCTTGATCGACCTTCAGCTATTAATTCATGGTTTTATAAAAAGTATGCTAATCATCCAAAAGCTGCAACGGATGCTTTTTTTGAATTAAGTATAAACAGTCAATATATTCAAATGAACCGAATTAGGAAAAATATAGAATATAAGTATGTGACGAAATATGGGGAATTAGATATCACCATTAACTTATCAAAACCAGAAAAGGATCCTAAAAGCATTGCGAAAGAACAGTCTGTGAAAAAATCGGACTATCCGACATGCTTACTTTGTATAGAAAATGAGGGGTACGTTGGCAGAGTCGGTCACCCCGCTCGGTCTAACCATCGAATGATACGTGTTAATCTGTTAGAAAAAACATGGTATCTACAGTATTCACCTTATATGTATTACAACGAGCATTGTATCGTTTTATCTGAAAGTCATAGCGATATGAAAATTGATCGAGCAACGTTCAATAGATTATTAGCATTTGTAGAGCAGTTCCCTCATTACTTTTTAGGATCAAATGCAGACTTACCTATTGTTGGAGGTTCAATATTATCACATGATCACTATCAGGGTGGACGTTACGAATTTGCAATGGCTAAAGCCAAGGATGACTGGACCTTTACGATACAAGGCTATGAAGAGGTAAGGTGTGCGGTCGTTAAATGGCCGATGTCTGTTATCCGTTTACGCTCTGATAAAAAAGAGGCTATTATCAATACTGCTGAATTGATACTGAAAGTATGGCAAAATTACAGCGATCCTTCACTCAATATTTTAGAAAAATCAAAAGATATCCCACATAATACAATTACACCAATTGCTAGAAGAAGAGAAGATTATTACGAATTAGATTTGGTACTGCGTAACAATAGAACAGATGATAAACATCCGTTTGGTATTTTCCATCCACATGATGATGTGCACCATATTAAAAAGGAAAACATAGGGTTAATTGAAGTAATGGGGTTAGCAGTATTACCAGGCAGATTAAAACAAGAACTAAAGGATGTCGAACAATATATTCTTGGGCAGTCTAATTCAGTTGCACATGAACATTTGGACTGGGCAATACAGTTGAAAAAAGAATATGAGACATTAGTTGGCTCCTGTACTACTGAAAGCTTTATTAAAGAAGCAGTTGGAAGAAAGTTTTTGAAGGCTATAGAAGATAGCGCTGTATTCAAGAGGACGCAAGAAGGTTTAGTAGGTTTCCAAAAATTCATTCATTCGTTAAATACAGTAAAAACATAGCATCATTAGTTGAACCCATTTCTTACTGGTAGCTCATTACCATTACATACTCCTTATTACGGCTAGCTAAAAAGTAGTCTTTTACCAGTTTGAACGTAAATGAAAAAATGCAATAGAAACTGGAGCTTTATTTATGAGTAAATTATCCATTACTGCATATACATTCGGTATTATTTGTTTTATCATATGCTGTTCCATGGCAATCTTTTATGGTTTTAAGTTCCTTTCCAATGATGTAACTCTTGAAGAGGAATCAATGGAGGACTATAAATATCACTTTGTATTAGTGCCAGAAGAGCTTGATAATGACTATTGGCGACTAGTTGAAGCAGGAGCTCAGAAAGCGGCAAAAGAACATAATGTTCTTCTTGAATATATTGGTCCTGAACAGGCTGATAATGATATTCACATAAAAACGCTTGAAAAGGTAGCAGCTGCAAAGGTTGATGGTATTTTTACTCAAGGGTTGAATAATGAACAGTTTACACCTCTTATTAATCAAATTGTAGAAAAAATACCCGTTATAACAGTTGATACAGACGCATCAAGTAGTAACCGAGTTGCATATATAGGAACCGATAACTATTATGCAGGCTATTTGGCAGGTAAGGCTCTAATAGAAGATACAAAGGGAAAAGCCAATGTAGCTATAATAGCTGGAAATCTTGAAGCAAATCATCAGCAGCAAAGAGTAGATGGATTTAAGGAAGCAGTAAAAGACGAGCAAGGAATTGAGATTATAGCTATAGAGGAATCAAAAATTAGCAGAGTTAGAGCGGCTGAAAAGGCTTATTTAATATTAAGCGAGCACCCTGAAGTGAATGCTTTTTACGGAACGAGTGCCCTTGATGGAATAGGAATTGCTCGGATGATTGAAAAGTATGATCAACCTTCTAGAATATATGTAATCGGTTTCGATACACTTCCAGAAACAATCGATTATATGCGTAAAGGTACAATTGAAGCCACTGTGGCTCAGGAACCTGAAGAAATGGGATACAAAAGTATAAAGATGATGATTAATTTAATTGAAGGAAAATATGTGCCCTCAATCGTTCATACAAATACAAGTATTTTACGAGTTAAAGATGTACCTTTGAATGATGAAAAGGGTGATAAATGATGTTTCGTATACGAACAAAATTACTGCTCTATTTCATGCTATTGGTTGCTCTTTTATCAACGATTAGCCTCTTCTATTATAAAAACACCGAAAATTTTATTGTCGAGTATGATGATAGCTTAAAGGGATTTCTTTTATTAAATGATATTTCGCAAAAAATTAATCTTATAACAGATAACCTTAACTCATATATATCAGATAAAGAAGGAGATTATATTTCTGGTTATTTAGAAGAAAAAGACAAGCTGATTCAATCTCAAAAACAACTTTATGAGGAAGCTAATGGAAAAGACATTCATTTAATAAATTATAATCATATGATTGATAGTTTCATTGAACAGGCAGATCAGACAATTGCTGCCTTTCATCAAGAAGACATTAATGAATATTCCAAACATTTCAGTGAAGTATTAAAAATTAATGGATTTATACAAGAAACAACACTTGTTTTATTAAACGATAAACTAACGAACTATCAAACGTTTTATCTTCAAATGGAACAGAAGAATCATGATTATAAACTGATGTCTATTTTTCTCTTCGGTGCAACATTTCTTCTTAGCACTTTGCTTGCCCTATGGGTTTCTGGTGGTATTACGAAGCCTATTAAGTTATTATCAAAAGCTGCAAAAGAAATATCTAGAGGAAACCTATCAGGAGAAGACATCAAAATTACGACAAAAGATGAATTGAAGCCTTTAACAGAAACATTCAATTTAATGCGTTCTAATTTGAATCAATTAGTACTGGAAATAAAGCAAAAATCAGAGCTAAATCAACTGTTAAAGGAATTAGAACTCAGAAGCTTACAAAATCAAATGAATCCTCACTTTTTATTTAACACATTAAATGTTGTTTCAAAAATGGCATATTTGGAGGGAGCAGAGCAGACAAAGAGATTAATTGAATCCGTTGCAACAATTCTTCGATACAATTTGAGCGATTTTAACCATACATCTACATTAGGAGAAGAGGTACAAATTGTAAAAGAATATTTTTTTATTCAGCAAACAAGATTTGGCGAAAGAATCCAATTTATTTCTGAAATAGAAGAAGATGCTTTATCAGCGGAAGTTCCATGCCTAATACTTCAGCCATTGATTGAGAATGCATTTATTCACGGTGTTGAATCGTATGAAAAAAATGGGAAAATTCATCTCTATATTGCTAGGAGGAATAAACAAATAATAGTAGAAATAATCGATAATGGAGTAGGAATGGATGATCAGACTAAACAAAAGTTAATGAGTTATATGAATGAAAGAAATAGTATCGATAGTATTGAATCAAATAAGGAAAAATCACCAGTATCAACTGGCATCGGTGTCAAAAATGTTATTAGAAGGTTACAGCTTTTCTATCAACGAAATGCTCAAGTTGAAATTGAATCAGAGCTGAATAAAGGAACTACTTTTAGACTGTTCATACCTGATTTTCAAAAGGGGAAATAACGTTGCTGAAAATACTGATTGTGGATGATGAATTGCTTGAAAGAAAAGCACTTACAAAAATGATTAATAGCTCTTTGGATTGTGTAACTGTTGTGGGGGAAGCTTCCAATGGTCGAAAAGCGATTGAAATGGTCGATAGATTGCAACCCGATATTGTTTTAATGGATATTAAAATGCCAGGAATAAACGGTATAGAAGCAGTTAAAGTAATCAGAAAACGGAGTCCTAGTATTCGTTTCATTATGGTTTCTGCCTTTAATACATTTGAGCATGCCAAAGAAGTAATGCAGCAAGGTGTAAAGGAATACGTTCTGAAGCCAAGCAGGCAACAAGATATATTGGATAGTATACAACGTGTATCTATGGAGATTTTTGAAGAAAGAAAGCAGTTAGCAGAGCAAAAGAATCTCCGAGAAAATTTGGAACGTGCAGTAACGATTGCACAAAAAGAATGGTTTTCCTCCCTTTTACTCAATCAAGTTCAAAATATTTCATTTGACGAATGGGGAAGACTTTTAGGGGTAGAAATTATCTCAGGTTACATTATGATTTTTACGATACAGCCAAAGGAAGCTAAACTTGTTGATGCAACTGTCATACAACAAGTTTATAGTACTATCGAAAAAATTCTGAACAATATTGTTCTAAATCGGACATTTATGATAGGACCTGCAATAAGTACTCATCTCCCAGTATTATTTCTATGTAAACAAGAATCTGAAAACAAACATATAACAGGGACCATTCAGAAAATAATCAATCAGTTTACTATCCAATATAAATTAGCGAATATACCAGCTGATGTGAAAATAGGTATTGGATCAAATTATAAACAAGCAAGGGAATTGATAAAATCGTATTATGAAGCGCTATCAGCCTCCAAACAAATTATCAATAGTTCTAATCTCCATTATATGTATAGTAGGAAAAATAAAAACGATACCGTCCTCGTAGAAAATGATGTATTTGAACTCGAGAAAAAGCTCGTGGAAGCTGTACAACAAGGAGATTTAAATGATGTTCTATTGATGCTTGACTCTTTCATTGACAAGCTTGAAAAGAAAGAAAATGAAGGTGAAACAGTAGTAAGAGCATTTGAGGCGCTGTTTATTCTTATTTCTAAAATGTTACACGAACTGGGTATAAGCCATGAGACTTATCCGCTATTAAAAGATTTTAATGATAAATATATAATGTATGAGCGAGTGAGAGCATATGTCATTTCTGTAGTCCAGGATGTTCAAATTTGGAGAAATCGTTACGGAAAAGGGATGATGCATCAAGCTAAGAAGTTTATCGAATCAAATTATGCTAACCATATGACACTAGAAATTGTAGCTGATCATGTGGGAATTAGTCCTTACTATTTCAGTAAACTTTTCAAAGATCGTTATGGATTAACCTTTATTGATTATTTAACAGAAATTAGAATCCAAAAAGCAAAGGAAGAAATGCTTCATTCCACGAAAAATTTAAAGGAAATTTGCTATGCGATTGGCTATAAAGACCCCAATTATTTTAGTCGAGTATTTAAAAAGCACACAGGCTTGTCTCCCTCTGAATATCGAAGAATAACAAGCAATTAAAAATGTGTTAGCTCCAAAGACTTCTAAAAGAGTAAAAGAGAATTACTTTTAGAAGTCTTTAAACTTAACTAACACTTGCTTCGAAACTCCTAGTGATACCAATCTAGTAGATTCTCTGCTTTCCCGATTCTCTCCAAAAAGAAGCTACAACTGCCTCAATAACGATAAACATATAAAGACAATAGTCAATTTTTACTAAAGATTTGTAAAATAATCTAGGAAATCACAATTTAATGCTATAGATTGTACTATAACAAAAACAAATCCCATGTTACTATTTTTGTAAGGGCTTTCAATTAATGGGAGTTACTTGCATTTGTAAAATAAAACAAAAAGGGGAAATTATATAATGTTTAAAAAGAAAAGAAAGTTAATGCTCTCATTGACAATTGCATCAAGTATTCTTTTAGCAGCTGGGTGCTCAAGTGAAACAAGCAATAGTGGGAAAGATGGAGATGATGGACTTCCGAAGGTTGGTGCAACAATCTATAAATATGACGATAACTTCATGTCATATGTTCGCCGTGCAATGGAAACTTCAGCTGAAGGTAAAGTAGAATTAATGCTTAATGACTCTCAAAATGACCAAGCAAAACAAATCGAGCAAGTTGATACACTTATCGCTAAAGGTGCAAAAGCATTAGCAATTAATCTTGTTGATCCTCTATCAGCTCAAACAATCGTTGATAAAGCATCAGCGAAAAACATACCTGTAATTTTCTTTAACAAAGAGCCAGATGCAGCTGTATTAGCAGGCTATGATAAAGCATATTACGTTGGAACAACTTCTTCTGAATCAGGAGTTATCCAAGGTGAACTAATCGCTAAGGCTTGGGAAGCAAATAAGGAAGCTTATGACAAAAATAAAGACGGAAAACTTCAATATGTATTATTAAAAGGTGAACCAGGACATCCAGATGCTGAGGCACGTACATCATTTGCTATCGATACAATCAAGTCTAAAGGTATAGATGTGGAAGAACTAGCTTTGGATACAGCTATGTGGGATGCAACGAAAGCAACTGAAAAAATGGATGCTTGGATTGCAAAATATGATGAAAAAATCGAGTTTGTAATTGCAAATAATGACGGTATGGCTCTTGGTGCTATTGCTTCTCTTGAAAAAGCTGGATACTTCGCAGGAGATAAATTTGTTCCTGTAGTTGGTGTAGATGCAATTCCAGAAGCACTTGAAATGATTGAAAACGGTAAAATGATTGGTACAGTTCTTAATGATGCAACTAACCAGGGTGCGGCAACAGTTGAATTAGCAACAAATGCTGCAAACGGAAAAGATGTATTAGAGGGTACTTCGTGGACATTAGATGACAAAAAAGCAGTTCGTGTACCATATATTGAAGTTACAAGTGAAAATATTCAAGTTGGAAAAGATGCATATAAGTAAGATGCGGGTAAAGAAGTGAAATAAGAGAATATCTTATTTTGACCAAAAGAATGGAATCTCCGAATATTTGATGGTTTTCTATTACTTTCTATTGGAGATTCTATTTCTATTTTACTATCATCTTTTTAGGCCAAATCAAAAAAATGAGTTAATCTCATTTTTTTGATTTGTGTCTAATGAGTTCAATGAAAACTATCAAAATTTTATAATTTGAGCGGAAACTGGCTAGTTGTATTCTCAATAATATTGTAACTAATGTTTATTACCTATCGTAAAATCAGTGAATATCCATTTATAAGGGCATATCATTCAATATTACAGCTTTATTCTCGAATGCTATAAAGAGGATGAAAGAAGATAAATATTCACTTTAGCTTAGGAGGTTTTTAGCATGTCAGATGCCAACATCTATATACTTGAAATGATTAATTTAACAAAAAGATTTCCTGGCGTTATCGCATTAAAAAATGTTTCGTTAAAAGTGAAACCTGGAGCTGTCCATGCTTTGATGGGCGAAAACGGGGCAGGTAAATCGACTTTAATGAAATGTTTATTTGGCATTTATACAATGGATGAAGGCAATATTATTTTCGATGGGAAAGAAGTTGCCTTTACAAACTCCAAACAAGCACTAGAAAATGGTGTATCAATGGTACACCAAGAGTTAAACCAAGTGCGTCAACAAAGTGTTATGGACAATATTTGGCTAGGTAGATATCCGAAAAAAGGTCTGTTTATAGATGAAAAGAAAATATATGAAGATACTTTACAAATATTTGAAAGCTTAGATATTCAAATTGACCCTCGATGTAAGGTTAGTACACTTTCAGTTTCTGAAATGCAAATGATTGAAATTGCAAAGGCCGTTTCCTATCAATCCAAATTAATTGTAATGGACGAGCCAACTTCATCTTTAACATCAAGAGAAGTTGACCACCTATTTAAAATCATCAAGAAATTACAAGAAGACAATGTAGCTATAATCTATATATCTCACAAAATGGAAGAAATATTGAAGATTTCTGATGAAGTTACAATCATGCGTGATGGAGAGTATATTGCAACAAAAAATGCAAACGAAATTACTACAGATGAAATAATCAAGCTTATGGTTGGGCGTGATTTATCACAACGTTTTCCAGATAAAATAAATAAACCCGAAGATGTTATTCTGAAAGTTTCAAACTTAACAGCAGTAACTCAGCCTTCATTTAAGGATATTAATTTCGAGTTAAAAAAAGGTGAAATATTAGGAATTGCTGGTTTAGTTGGATCTAAACGAACAGAAGTTGTTGAGGCTATATTTGGTTTAAGAGAACTTCAATCCGGAACAATTGAATTATATGGTAAGCAAGTTCAAAATCGAAATTCCCAAGATGCCATAAAAAATGGTTTCGCCCTTGTTACAGAGGAAAGAAGAAGCACCGGTATTTTCCCCCAGCTTAACGTTAGCTTTAACTCTATAATTTCTAATATAAGGAATTATCGTAAAGGATTGCTTTTATCAGATAAAAAAGTAGCAGATGATACACAATGGGTTATTGATTCAATGAAAGTAAAAACACCTAGTCAAAAGACATCTATTAGTAGTTTATCTGGAGGAAATCAACAAAAGGTTATTATCGGAAGATGGTTATTAACAAATCCAGAAATTTTACTTTTAGATGAACCAACACGCGGCATTGATGTTGGAGCTAAGTTTGAGATATATCAACTAATAAACCAATTGGCTGCTGATGGAAAAGGAATTATTATGATCTCTTCAGAGATGCCGGAACTGTTGGGCGTAACGGATCGAATTTTAGTTATGAGTAATGGAAAGGCTGCCGGTATCGTTGAAACAAAGAATACAACGCAAGAAGAAATTATGCGATTAGCAGCATTGTATTAGGAGGAAAGTATATATGAATACTGAAGTCTCAAACAAAAATAAACTGTCAAAATGGTTAGTGGAAAATGTTATATATGTGGTTTTAATACTACTGGTTGTTGTAATTGTCATTGCTTCACCTGACTTTCTATCGTTAACAAATCTATTAAATATTTTAAGTCAGTCTTCTTCTCGTATAATCATTGCACTTGGGATTGCTGGCATATTAATCACAGCGGGTACAGACCTTTCAGCCGGTCGTATGGTTGGTCTAGCAGCTGTTATATCAGCATCTCTTCTACAGGCATCAGATTATGCCTATAAAATGTATCCTAATTTAGTAGAGCTACCATTATTTGTGCCTATTTTAATAGCTATGTCAATTACTGGTTTGCTAGGAGCCCTTAATGGTTTCGTTGTTTCTAAACTTCATGTTCCTCCATTTATTGCAACATTAGGTATGATGATTGGTATATATGGATTAACGTCTATTTATTTTGACAGACCTCCTTATGGGGCACAACCAATTGGTGGTTTAAGTGAATCTTTCAGAACATTCGCTCAACGTGGGATTCCTGTGGGTGAATATGAAATTCCATACCTCATTTTTTATGCTATCATTGCTTCTTTTATTATTTGGATTGTTTGGAATAAAACACAACTAGGAAAAAACATGTATGCAATTGGTGGAAATCCTGAAGCAGCAAAGGTTTCTGGAGTAAATGTTGCAAAAAATATGATTATCATTTACGCAATTGCTGGTCTTTTATATGGTTTTGCAGGTACATTAGAAGCTGGTCGTGTTGGAAGTGCAACAAATAATACAGGGAATATGTATGAGCTAGATGCCATTGCAGCTTGTGTTGTTGGTGGTGTTTCATTAGCAGGTGGTATTGGTCGAGTTTCTGGTGTTATCACAGGAGTTCTGATTTTCCAAATCATCAACTATGGATTAGCTTTCTTAGGGGTAAGCCCATACATACAATTCATTGTAAAAGGGTTAATTATTATCGTTGCGGTTGCATTTGATATGCGCAAACACGCTAAGAAAAAATAATGAAGAATAAAGAGCATCATTCAACTAAGAGTGATGCTCTTTTCGTAAACTTTGTTGCTGTTTATAATTGATTTTAAGCTCCAGGATACTCAGCGTCCCCACGGGAGTCTCGTACCTTGCGCTCCAATCACCTTTTTAGGACTCATTTTTACTTAAATTTGTTTAAAACAACAATCTTTTAGAAAACAACCTAAAAATTAACTATTTTCTATTAAACAACTTCGAGAATCTTTTTGTATCTACGCAAAATTATCAATATCAACAACATGATGATATACGAAAGGTTTTTTCGAGGTAATTTTTTACATAAAAACAAATAAATATTGTAAAATTAAAATATATTTTAATTTCTTCGATGAATACATGAGGTGAATGATGAAGAAGATTAACACTGTTGGAATAATTGGGCTAGGTGCTTTAGGCATTATGTATGCAAAACATTTCACTGAACAAATGGGGAAAGATTCCGTTAGAATCGTTGCTGACAAAAATCGAATTGCAAAATATCGTAATGAAGGAATCTATTGTAACGGACAAAAATGCGACTTTCAATATGTTAGTGATGAGGATGTATGTGAACCAGTTGACTTACTCTTATTTACTGTAAAAAATAATGATTTGCATGAAGCGATAAAAATTGCCAACAATCAAGTGGGGGAAAATACAATTATTCTTTCACTCTTAAATGGTATTACGAGTGAAGAAATAATTGGAAAAACCTATGGGAGTGAAAAGTTATTATATAGTGTTGCTCAAGGAATGGATGCCTCGAAGATTGGTAATAGACTTACTTTTGTAAATCTTGGTTTTCTTAGTATTGGGGAAGAGAATAATCAGCTTAATGACAATCTTCAATCAGTAGCTGCTTTTTTCGATCAAACGAACACTCCTTATGAAATCCCAAAGAATATAAAGCATAAATTATGGAGTAAGCTTATGTTAAACACTGGTGTTAACACAACTGTGGCAATATTCGAAACAAATTATGGGGGAATACAAGTTAGCGGAAGGCCGAGGGATACTGTTATTAGTGCAATGAAAGAAGTTATCATAATTGCTTGCAAAGAAGGAATTGCACTTCAAGAACAAGAAATTGATTACTGGTTACAAATTATCGATTCATTGAATCCAAATGGAATGCCTTCTATGAGACAAGATACAATGTCACGCAGGAATACAGAAATCGACTTATTCTCAGGTACAATCATCACTCTTGGAAGAAAACATGGAATTCCAACTCCAGTAAATGATTTTTTATTCGATCGCATAAAAAAGCTAGAAGCAAACTATTAAATACTACTAATTATAAAATTTATTAGGGATGTGAGCAATTGATTGATTCATGTATTCATCCAATTAGTTTACCAGCCAAGTGGGGACTAAAAAGCTTTAACTTTTATTTAGTGCAGCAAGCAAATTCTTTAATGTTAATTGATGCGGGTATTGATACAGATTCATGCTGGGAATTGTTAAATGAAACGTTAGCTAAAAATGGATTTAGCCTACAAGACTTAACACATATTCTTTTAACCCATAATCATGAAGACCATGTAGGACTCGTCAATCGAATAATAGAACGGAAAGACGTTCCTGTATATGCGCATGAGGAATCTATTCATCGTCTAAAACGTGACCCTGACTATTTTGCATTAAGAATTCAATTTTTCCAGCAACTATATAAAGAAATGGGATGTGGGGAAGCTGGAAAAAGACAAATTAAAAAATTAAAGAAGGCGATGGAGAAAGGGATTCAAAACCGAATTCAAGCAAACATTATATCGATAAAAGAGTCAGATGTCATTTCTGGTTTACAGGTTATCGAAACGCCTGGTCATTCTTCTGATCATGTCGTTTTTCTAGAGCCGACTAATAAACTTTTATTCAGCGGTGATCATTTAGTCAGTCATATTTCGAGTAATGCTATTATCGAGCCAAATCGAAATGGAAAACGAATGACTACTGTAAGTGACTATTTGCAATCACTAGAAAAGTGTTTAAACTACGATTTTGATATCGTTTATTCTGGCCATGGAGATGTCATTGAGCAACCGAAAAAGTTAATAGAATATCGTATTAACCGAATCCATAAGAAATCGAATAAGTTTCTTTCGCTGATAAAAGAAGGTGAGACAACGGCAAGCCAATTGGCACAGTTTTATTATAAAGACAAGTATCTGAGTGAATTCAGTTTAGTAATGTCTGAAATTATCGGCCACTTGGATTTCTTAGAATTAGGAAACAAAGTAAAAAAAGAAAAACGTGATGGCATATGGTATTATTTTTGTTTTTAATAGTGATAAGCGTAAAAACACCCTTACAATCGGTCAATAGTAAGGGTGTTTTTATTATTACTTATAACTCGCGTTAGAAATGACGGATTTTTCAAATAAACATCCTATAACATGAGTAACAAATAAAGTAGATAAATAGAGAGTTAATTAATGATTGTAGACATTGATATAGACCCGATAAGCAAAAATTCCCACTATTTCATTGAAAGATATTTTATATTGATTTAGGTTTCAAATAATCTAAGAATATCGTTTTCATAATTTGCAATTGTTTTTGTGATGGTAGTTCGGGTTCTATTACTTTAACATTACTTTTTAAAGAAAGCTTTAAAGTGAATACAGAAAAATTACTGAAAATAGTTGAGATAAATGGGGTTATTTCTATGTCACTGCGGATTGAACGATCCGATTTACCATTTTCAATCATTTGAATAAACTGAGTTGTTATTTCTCTACGCACATTAGTATAGATTTCCATGTTCTCTAATGAAACATTAGAAATAGCAGAATAGTTGATAAAATTATCTAGTAGTTTTGGTAATGTTCCATTTTTCTCTGACATTTGCTCAATAAAAAAATCAAAGGTTAATGAAAGTTTTTCAATACAACTGATTGTCCTTTTATCAATCTCTTGTAAGGCAGTTAATATAATCTGAAGCTTTGAAGTAGCGATCGTTATAATGATAATCTCCTTTTTAGGAAAATAGCGAAATAACGTTGCAACTCCAATATTAGTTTCTTTTGCAATGTCATTCATAGTTGTATTATCAATGCCTTTTTGAAGAAATAATTTTTCGGCACTTTCTAAAATGGCAGCTTTTCTTTTTTGTTTAGAAGATTCACGTATATTTGTTTGATTAACTAACATGTTTAACCCCATATAGTATAAATTTTATTCTATTACTTTAGACTTATTAAATACTTTAACACGAATACAATTCTGATAATAGTGAAAATTTTCAATCCAAAGAGTTTGCAGAAAATATCGATATTTGTTATCCTAAAAGTGATAGTGCAACTATCATTTTTAGGATGATCTATTTTTTATAAGATAATAGATTAAAAATTTGATTTTTTCATATTAGGGAGGTTACATATTATGCCAGCAAAAAAACCGGCAAAATGGGATCGTGAAGTAGATGTAGTTGTTTTAGGAACAGGTGGAGCCGCATTAGTAGCTGCTATTACAGCACACGATCAAGGTTCGAAAGTTATAGTTCTTGAGAAAACACATCAGATTGGTGGTACAACAGCTTTTTCAGGTGGAATTCCTTGGATTCCAATGAACAGATACATGAAGGAAGCGGGCATTGAAGATAGTCGTGAAAATGCATTGAAATACATCCGACGTGTTACTGGAGATAAAGTACCTGATCCAAAGTTGTTAGAGGTATATGTAGATAATGCTTATAAAATGATTGACTACTTACATGATAATACACCTTTACGTTTTAAAGTACCTGAAAATTATCCTGAGTATTACGGATATTTCGAAGGGACAACAACAGGGCGTTCAATTGATCCGCTACCATATGATATGAATGAAATTGGTGAATATGGAGCATTAATTCGTAACAACCCAACGTTTCCACCATTAACACTTGAAGAAGGTGGTGCAAAGGGTGGCATCGACTTCGGTAAAGTTGCTGAACGTATGGAAAACAATATCGTTACAATGGGTCGTTCATTAACGGCTTCATTAGTAAAAGGTTGCTTAGATAGAGGTATAGAAATCGTTATGGAAACACCTGGAACAGAATTAGTCCTAAGTGATGAAGGTGATGTAATTGGTATTGTAGCCGAACATAACGGCGAGAAACAATATATCGCTACTTCAAAAGGTGTTATTTTAGGTTCTGGTGGGTTCGAGTGGAATAAAGAGCTTGTTAAAACATTCTTAAAAGGCGCAATTACTCATCCACTTTCTCCGTGGGGTAATGAAGGTGACGGTTTAATTATGGCAATGGAGGCTGGTGCAGCTCTTGGAAATATGAGTGAAGCATGGTGGTATCCAGCATACCAAGATCCAACTTTTGAATATGAAGATCGCGTAATGAACCAATTAGGTGGTAGCGGTCGTTTCGGCCCTAACAGTATTATTGTAAACGGGAAAGGTAAACGTTTCGTTCATGAAGGTACTACTTATAACGATTTACCAAAAGCGTTCCATCACTACGATCCAGTTGCTGTTGATTGGCCAAATGAAAAAAATAACTGGATGGTTTTCGATCAACAATTAAAAGATCGTACAATGATCATAACAATGATGCCAGGTGAAGAAGCGCCAGAATGGGTCCCTCAAGCAAACAGCATTAAAGAACTTGCTGAAAAAATAGGTCTAGACCCTGAAGCACTAGAAGCTACAGTTAACCGTTGGAATGAGCAAGTAGAAGCAGGAGAAGATACTGATTTCCGCCGTGGTACTACATTCTTCGAAGGCCTTCAATCTGGAGGAGGTTCTGCTAAAAATAACCTTGGAAAAATCGAAAAGGGTCCATTTTATGCAGTACCAGTATACTTCGGTGCACTAGGAACAAATGGTGGTCCTCGTATCGATGAGAATGGACAAGTACTAAACTTACGTGGTGGAAAAATCAAAGGATTATACGCAGCTGGTAATGCAGCGATGGGTATTTTCGGTGAATCCTACTTAAGTGCAGGTGGTACAATTGGACCAGCTATGACATTTGGTTATTTAGCAGGTCTAGCAATTGGAAAAGAATAAAGAATAAGCAATATAAATCTTATAATCTATTTAAACAAAAATTTTAAACTAAGGACGTGTATTATTATGCCAGCAGGTACTCACACAGTAGTATTACCAGTAGGAATTGAAGAAATTTGGAATTTTGTAAGCGAAATGAACAAGTGGGCTCCACTTGTACCAGGTTACATCGAACATGAAATTATTAACGAAAACGAATCTACATGGTCATTCAAAGGTGACCTTGGATTCATGAAAAAAACAGTAAAGCTAAAAGTTGATATTACAGAATGGAAAGAACCAACAACTGTAACATTCAACCTAAAAGGTATATCTGATAATTTCAAGGGTGGCGGCTACTTTGAAGCTGAAGTAATCGATGCAAATACTACGAAAATGACAGGTAACCTAGACATTACTGCAGGCGGAGCAATGGGCCCAATGGTTAATACAATTTTGAAAAATTTCGTTCCAAAAACAGCAGAAGAACTAACAATTGCTGTTGCTGAAAAAATCAAAGAAGAAGTAACTGTATAATTTTAAAAATACCCTTTCTTCAAGCGCTGTTTGCTTAGAAGAAAGGGTATTTTCATTATTTACTAAAGTATGAAAGTAACATAGTTACAGCAGGTGGAGCAATGTAACCAATAGCTACTACACTTTAAAGCGATATAGTCCCTATACATTAGAATGATTGTTTGAAAATTTAGATAACTATTATTTCAATCTATTTTTTCACGAATTGCATATAAAGCTGCTTGGGTACGGTCTTGTACATTTAACTTTGCTAGTATATTTGAAACATGTGTTTTCACTGTTTTTTCAGTAATAAAAAGAGATGAGGCAATTTCTTTGTTGCTCTTTCCGTTCGTTATTTCTTTTAATACTTCTTTCTCTCTTTTGGTCAGAGAATGGTGTAGCTGACTCACGTTATTTTTTTGTGTATGTAGAGCTGATAGTAATTCATCAGTTACTTTAGAATGGATTGTTTTTTCACCATTCATTATTTTTCTTATACCTATAATGACATCATCTGGATTACTTTCTTTCAATAAATAGCCATTAGCTCCTGCCTCTAGGGCTGGAATGGCATAATCTTGATCTGAAAAACTAGTTAAAATTAATATTTTCTGTTTCGGGTTATTTTCTATTATTTGTTTCGTTGCTTCTATACCATTTAATACGGGCATCACTAAATCCATCAGAACAATATCAGGTGATAATTCCTTTGCTTGTTGGACTGCTTCAGCTCCATTTGTTGCTTCTGCAACCACTTCAAAATCTTCTTGGCTATTTAGTAAGAGAACCAATCCTCTTCTAACAACATGATGGTCATCTACTAATACGATTTTAATCGTCATTATTACACCCCTTTATAAGGCAATTCAACCGTTATTGATGTTCCTTTTCCTAAACTACTCTCGATGGCTAGCTTGCCTTCTAAAGCTTTAACCCGTTCCACAATACTTTTAAGTCCTATCGTTGGTAATTCTTCTGAAGATGTATAGTGAAAACCAACTCCATAATCAGCTATGTGCATTATGATTTTCTCCTCTGTATAGGTAATATGTAAAAAAACTGTGTTTACACCAGAATATTTTAAAGTATTTTGAAAGGCCTCTTGACCAATTCTCCATAAAACTTCCTCCATCGTAATTGGCAGAGATGAAACACCAACAACGGTTACATCTACACGTAAACCGAGCATCTCACCGTAAGTTTTTAAAGCAGAAACAAGTCCGTTTTCTAAGCCTTCTGGACGTAGCTGCCAGATTAATGCTTTCATTTCTGCTTGAGCGTGTTGTGAAATCTTTTGAATATCAGTGAAAATATTTTGAATAGATTTGTCCTTCGCCATTTTCTTTCCAGCTCCAGACATAACATTTACAGAATAAAGTAACTGATTAACTGAATCATGAAGATCTCTTGCTAATCGATTTCGTTCTTCTACAATTTTCATTTCATGTTCTCTTTTTGATAGATTAATACGCTTCAATGCAGTTCCTATTTGATAAGCAACTGATTCTAATAAAGCAAGCTCTTCACGTTCAAACCTTTCTTTATTCGTAACAGCAACATTTAGTAGCCCAAACTGCTCATCACCTGCTGACAATGGAACAGTTGCATGATACGTTAATCCATTTGTTTCTCCCCAATTATTCAGTTTGGCTTTTTCCAGCCTTTTGCAACTCATAATGTTGGAAGCTTTAAGAAGTTCTCCATTAGTAAATCTATTTACGCACCAACAATCTCCTTGATTCATCGGATCGTGTTCAGCATTTTTTAAAGCAGGAGGTAGTGATTCAGCTGCGACTAATCGGTATGCCCCTTGATCATCGAAAAGAAAAATCCATCCCGTCTCAAGTGAGGTAACGTGCAGCAGTTTTTTTAATACCGTGTTTAACATTGTATCAAGCTCTGTGCATTCATTTAACGTCACGGCAATGTCTTTTAATATTTGTAATTCCGAGAAAAAAATGTTTCTTTCCATCTGTATCCTCCTCGCTTTATGCATTGTTAATATTATACATTAATATCAATTTCTACGACTAAAGATGTAGCTTACATTCCGTCCATTCTCTGATGATACATCCCTTTAAAACCCTTACCATTAAAGTACAACGAATTGAAGGAGGAAATAGATCATGAAAACAATTGTTATAACAGGCGGTGCTAAAGGATTAGGAAAAGCATTAACCTTAGCTTTTGCAAAGAAAGGATACAATGTATCTATTTGTGGGCGAACAGAATCAGCATTAGAACAAGTACAAAAAGATGCTAATAATTTGGGTGGAAATGTGTTAGCTGTTCAAGCAGATGTCTCGATTGAACGGGAGGTGGAAACTTTTATATCGTTAACTGAACAAAAGTTTGGTCATATTGATGTTCTGATTAATAATGCAGCTATCTTAGGTCCTAGCCCAATGCCTCTTTTATTAGATTATGATAGCGAGGACTTTTTAAATGTATTAAAAGTAAATGTGTTGAATCCATTTTTAGTAACCAAAAGGGTTTTACCAGGCATGATACAAAGAAATGTTGGATCCATCATAAATCTCACTTCCGAGGCTGGTGGCACTGGATATGCTGGATGGGGAGCATATGGCATTTCTAAATTTGCTGTAGAAGGATTAACAGAAACATGGGCCGACGAGGTATCCACTACAGCAATTCGAGTCAATATGGTCGATCCGGGAAGTATGGATACACATATGCACGCACTAGCAGTACCTGACCGTGATTATGATCTGCCAAAACCCGAAGAAATTGTTGATGTGTTTTTATTCCTCGCATCAGATGAATCAAAGCATTTGACGGGAAAGAGATTTATTGCTCAAACCTTCAATAATGGAGTAAGGGAGGTATGAAGTCATTGTTAAAATCAAAGACATTTCATTTGCCAGATGATTTGAATGCTACTAAACCACCTGAAAAAAGGGGAGTACGACGTGATCACGTAAAACTCATGGTCACCGACAGAAAAGCAAAATCGATTTTCCATGATACTTTCTTTCATCTGGGCGATTATTTGAAAAGTGGTGACCTATTAATCTTGAATAACAGTAGAACGATCCCGGCTGTATTAAAAGCTAATGTATTTCAAAGAAATCGTAAAGTATTACAAGATGTAGAAATACGTCTAGCAAGGAAAGTAAGTGAAAATTCCTGGGACGTTCTAATATTAGATCATTCTATAAATGAAGGAGATACGTTGAATTTTTATAATGAAGTAGATGCAGTTGTAATAGAACGTAGATCCAATTCGCCATTATGGAACATTTCATTCAAATGCAATTCAGAGAAATTGTACCCATTTATTTATCGATATGGCCAGCCAATACGTTATGAATATATTCATTACCCTTGGGAGCTAGGCTATTATCAAACTACATTCGCTTCTGTTCCAGGCTCTGTAGAACTACCCTCAGCAGGTAGGGCATTTAGTTGGGAAATGCTCTTTAACTTGCAGAAGAAAGGAATAAAAATTGGTTATTTACAGCTTCATACGAGCTTAAGCTACATGCTAGAAGACCATTGGCCGTTGCAACCACAATCTAATCCAGAGTATTATCATGTACCTGATGAAACAATGAAAATGGTTGAAGAGGCAAAGTTGAGTGGAGGGAGAATTATTGCTGTTGGTACGACCGTTGTCCGGGCACTTGAAACAGCATTAAAAACGAATATGAATGAGGGTATGACCAATCTATATATTGGCCCCGATTTTAATCTTAAAGGCGCAAATGGCATTTTAACCGGTTTTCATGAACCAGAAGCAAGCCATTTAGATTTATTATCTGCTTTTATCAATACACATTATTTACTAGACACCTATAACCAAGCAATCGACCGCGGCTATTTATGGCATGAATTCGGTGACATGAATTTAATTATCTGAAAAAAGAAGGAGAAACGAAGAATGAACCTTCATCATATTGGAATAGAAGTAAAAGATATAGAACAATCAAGAAAATTTTACGAACATGTATTAGGTTTTCAAGAAGAAACATATTTTAAACTTAATGATGAAACAATATTATTTTTAAAAAGGCAAAATTTCCTTTTAGAATTAATACAATCCAGCAATAATGAAAGCATCATGGTACAGCGGTATCATTTATGCTTTGAAACGGAATCTTTTCAATTTATTAAAGATAATAATCTTACAATTTACGAAGGACCAATTAAATTAGAGAATGGATGGGATACGGTGTTTATTAAGAATTCTGATGGAGAATTGGTTGAATTTTTAAAATGTACACAAGAGTAGGTTAAGAATGGAGCAGTGTAATAACGGATCACTGCTCCATTTTGTTTTAAATTTCAATGATAATTGGAAGAATCATTGGCTTTCTCTTCGTCTGCGTAAAAATATATTGCCCAACTGTCTTTTTAATATTTTGCTTCCAAACATTCCATTGATAAATATTTTCTTCCTGCAACTTAATGACTGATGTTAGAACGAGTTCGTTTAAGTTTCTTAGAAGTTCTTCTGAATCTCTTACATAGACAAATCCACGAGTAATAAGATCAGGTCCAGAAATCATTTTTCTTTCTGATTTACTCATTGTAACGATAATGACTAACATACCATCCTCAGATAATTGTTTTCGATCCCGTAAAACAATGTCACCAATGTCACCGACTCCGATACCATCTACAAATGTATTACCAGCTTGGATTTTTCTTGTTTGTCTAGCTGTGGACTTTTCGATATCTACAACATCACCATTGTTAATGATAAAGATGTTTTCTTCCTCGACACCAACGGATTGTGCTAATAAACCATGTAAATGGAGCATCCTGAATTCACCATGAATTGGGATAAAGTATTTTGGCTTCATAAGTGTCAACATTAGTTTTAAATCTTCTTGATAGCCATGTCCAGAAACATGCATTCCAGTAATACTTGATGAACCATAAATGACTTTTGCTCTTAGCTTGAAAAGATTATCTACAATTTTAGATACGTCTGTTTCGTTTCCTGGGATAGGAGAAGCTGCGAGTATAACAGTATCATCGGGTAATACTTCTACATCTCGAAAGCTGTTGCTAGCAAGACGAGCAAGTGCAGCCATCGGTTCACCTTGACTGCCAGTACAAAGTATAGCGACTTTTTCAGGTGGCAGTTTCATCACTTCTCGGGGCTCAATTAGCATCCCTTCAGGTATTTGGACATATCCCCGTTCCATTGCAACTGAAATGACATTCACCATACTTCTGCCAAGTAAGGCCAACTTTCGATTCGTTTTTTGCGCTGCATGAACAACTTGCTGAACACGATTTACATTGGAAGCGAAAGTTGAAATAAATATCTTTCTTTCTGCTTTCATAAATGCCTCTTCAATGTGATCACCAACTAGTTGTTCGGATGGAGTAGAGCCAGGTCGTTCTGCATTTGTACTTTCTGACAATAGAAGCAGAACACCGTCCAAACCAATTTTAGCCATTTTGTGAATGTCCGAATACTGATTATTCACAGGTGTTAAATCAAATTTGAAGTCCCCTGTATGTACAACATTTCCTTCAGGTGTATGAAAAACAATTCCTAGGCAGTCTGGAATACTATGACTGGTCTTAAAGAATGTTATACGAGTATGTTCAAAATCAAGAGTTGAATCAGAATTAATCGTAATTAATTCGCTATTTGCCAAAAGATTATGTTCTTGTAATTTCAATTCAATTAGCCCTAAAGTAAATCTTGTAGAATAAATAGGGATGTTTAATCGTTTTATTAAATATGGAATACCACCTATATGATCTTCATGACCATGAGTAACAATAAGAGCACGAATTTTGTTTTTATTTTCTTCCAAATAGCTTATATCAGGAATAATCAAATCGATGCCAAGCAAGCTTTCATCAGGAAACTTTGCCCCACAATCAATAATAAATAGTTCATTTGAATATTCAATTACGTACATATTTTTCCCTATTTCATTAATTCCACCTAAGGCAAATACGGATAAGGTATTTTCTGATGTATTCAAGTTATATACCTCCAAATTTTGTTTAGTATATTTAGTATTACCTTTTGTATTAGAATCATGTTTTTCTTGTGAAATTCATGTTTTTCCATATTTGTACAAGCCATTCTTCAACTTTAAAAATAAAATAATGAGAATCAATAAAATATAAAAAGGTGTGAGCAAATTGAGCGAATGTATGAATGGAACATATTTTTGGTCGAGCGATATGGTGCTTATTGAT
>Ga0233379_1000026_pt1 | contig 23437 bp, 22 predicted proteins | sample ElkDunMinimDraft_8_FD_180679 | JGI IMG/M metagenome (GOLD analysis project Ga0233379, IMG submission 180679) | Fecal eukaryotic communites from dung pellets of Tule Elk in California, USA - Elk Dung F1 | ecosystem: Host-associated > Mammals > Digestive system > Large intestine > Fecal | place...
AAGTAGTATTTCTCCCTCTCCAAGATTGCAAGAACCACCTTCGGGACAATCGGGACATTCTCCTATTGGAATATCCACAGTAACAGTACCCCATCCGTCTTCTCTCTCATACTGTCCATTTTCAGTAACATAGAGATTTAACAGTTGGTCTTTCTGATACTCTTTTCCGTCTTCCAAACCCTCTCTATAACCATCCTCATAAGTCTTCGTTGAAGCAATATAGGCTTCCTTCTGTAACTCATTACGTGGTATAAAGATAGTCTGTGTTTCTGTCGTATTCTTTATATAAATCATTATAAATCTATTTTATTATCAAATATAATCTACCGCCCAATTTGTTTTTTATCAATATTTTTTGTATTTTCTCACTATGAGTAATAATATTGAAATATGGAAGCCCGTTGTAGGGTATGAGGGACTTTATGAAGTTAGTAGTATGGGTAATGTAAGAAGTAGTAATTATAACCACACAAATAAACCTAAGTTATTAAAACAAGAGTTATGTAAAAATGGTGGTTTAAGGGTGACACTTTACAAGCACACAAAAACAAGATTTTTGGTACATCGTCTTGTAGCAGAAGCATTTATCCCCAATCCTAATAATTTACCCGAAATAGACCATATAAATACGAACCGCACAGATAATACTGTATGGTTGAATGAAGATGGTTCTGTAAATTATAATAAAACAAACCTAAGATGGTGTACAAGAAAAGGAAATATGAATAATCCTATCACTCGTGCAAAATTAAGTAATTCAAAACTTTATCACACTTACAATATGAAAGCAATAATACAAACATCAAAAGATGGTACTTTCATAGAAGAATATAAATGCACAAGGGAAGCAGAAAGGGCAACAAATATAGACCATTCAAGTATCAATAAATGTTGTAAAGGAATATATAAAACTGCGGGTGGTTTTATATGGAAATATAAAGAGGTGGCTTAACTAACCACCTCTTTATCTGTTAATGCATTATCTGTCACTTCAACCGAGAATGGTTTGATTGTTACACTATTCTTAACACCAAAGATTTTGTCAAGATTATCTATGATTGTGTCGGCAATCGTCTTAACAACTGTCCTATTGTAAATAGCGAAAGACTGCAAATATTCATCTTGAGAGAAACCATTATTTTCTTTCATTATACCAAAAAGAATAGGCTGCGCACGGAACGCTGTGAATATCTGATTTTGGCAACGCTTAACCAAACTTTCATATTTTGAGCCAAAATCCTCTACATCAAGTTTTTCAAGGGTTGTTGCGTTATCTTTCCCGTTAGCAAAATTGATGAGGATACGACCCGCATTAGATGCTCCCGCAAACTTTTCATTCACATTCTTCTCAATCTCATATTTCTGTTCATCCGAAGGAATACCGTTCAAGAAATTAAGGATATATGAACCCGCAAACCCATTCTCCAAAGAACTAAGGTGATATGTATCAATTGCTCTTTCCATTTCGCAAGCCTTAATACTACCACTATATCTTGGTGTAGGATAAGTCTTTGATTTTTCGTTAGTTACGTAAAGTATTGAAGACGGAATATCCCTATTTTCCTTTATGAACTTAGGATAAACAACCATCTTATTTGCACGTACGTATTTCTTAGTGAAATCCTCTGAATAATACAGTACCTCATTCTTCTTTGAACTACGTACATTTCTGAAATCCACATAGTAAAGTTCTCTTACATCACCCACCTTATTACGGATTATTTGGATTGCATAACCACCATAGATAAGATAATCTCTTGCAAGAAGTCTTATAAGTTCTCGCATAGTATCTCCTTTGGTGTTCACCTCAACATCAAACCCTTTAACATTACAAGTCACATCATCACCGATAACATAATCAGCAGTACCCTCTATGACTGTTTTAAGTGTTGAAACATCATTAAACAAGCCCCATAAATAATCGGGGTATCTGTTATCTTCTCCATAAAGGACAAAATCTTTAACACCCTCTTTCTCAGTAGGTTGTGGTATTAAACTCTCCCATTCCTTATCTGTGGCAGCAAATGCCATCTGTATCTTATTCTCCATAGACTATATATCCTTTTTTATTGTCATTATATTCCTTATTGATATTGGCATCCCTTTTATAATCACCTATCTGTAAGAGACCCGTTGCTTTTACCTCTTCTCCGTCTAACAGTCTGTATGTGTATTCCCCATCTTCATAAATACCTTCCAAACAGATGTCAAATGAATAGAATAAAGCACTATTGTTTTTGTCCTCAAGATTTTCAAGAACCGTAGTCTTTTTAGATAAATTGTGAATTATCTCTAATTTCATCATAATTATTATGCTTTTAGTATAAATATAATAGCAACTCACCTTGGATTTGTAAAGATTTATTTGTATATCTGCATTATGGAAGAGATTTGGAAAGATATTGAAGAATACGAAGGACTGTACCAAGTGAGTAGTGAAGGTAGAGTGAGAAGCCTTGATAGAGTGGGAGATAGGGGTTGGAATTATAAGGGGAGAAGAACACCACAGAAATAAACCCGTTATACAATACGATAAAAAGAACAATTTTATAAGAGAATACTTTTCTATTAGAGAAGCAAGTAAAGAAAATAGTGTCAGAGAACAAGGTATTTCTGCTTGTTGTAGTGGTAAACTTAAAACTTGCGGTGGATATATATGGAAATATAAAAGGATAGCCATTTGACTATCCTTTAACTATTTGTGTGTTATTTAATTACTCTGTTGGTTCTGTTGGTTCTGTTACTTCTGTTGGTTTCACATCAAGACGATAAGGGAACTGTTTTGCTTCATCAGTAAGAGTGATAGTGTAACGGTTTGCGTCACCCATAGCAGTACCCGTTTCACCCGCACCCGCAGTTGCAGTAAGCGGAGCATCAGCACCTAAGAACCAAAGTTCACCGTTGCTATCCTCTACGACTGCCATCAACTCATCAAGAGCAAGTGCTTGAATAGAAGCACGTTTAGCAGCATCCATACGTGAGAAAACAAGAGCAAGTTCAGTTGTTACATATGAAGCACCATCTGTACTGTTATTGAGGGTTGAAGTCATAGATGCTACATTCTTACGCATCTTGAAGTTATACCAAGAAGAACCTTCTTTTAAAGAAACAAGTTCACCCTTTCCTTCTGCATCCTTTACAATAGCATCCTCCACCCACTCAGCAAGCCACACATTCTTGATACCTCCTAAGTTGGCAAGACAAGGATTATATGTGTAAGTTTTAAGTAAATTACAAGTAGCCATAATTGTTATATGTTGTTTAATGTATTATTATTCTTAATAAATGGGGCTTACCCTATTGTAAACCCCTTAATTTCAATAGTTTACTATCGTCCACTTACTACAAGGTCAGGGAAGATGAAAGCAGCACCATAGTTGAAGCGAACCTTAACTCTGTAAGTATCGTTATCATCTGAGAACCAAACCTTTACTTCCTCTGCGTTACCCATAAAGTCAGTTGCATAAACCATATTCTTAGGTGAAGTACCGTAAGTTGTGTTATCCTTAATACCTCTTGCCTTGCGAACCTTTACAGATGCGCCAGGGATGAAGATTTCCTCTAAAGCACCATCAGCGGGATTGTAGTGGTAAAGATTCTTCTCTACAAGAGCAGCAACATACTCTCTGAAAAGTGAAGGAGATACGAAGATGATACCATCCTCAAGGAACTTTTCATCCATTCTCATATAAGTTGCCATAACCTTGTCATATGCGGTTGTAGCACCCGCTTCCTCATATGAGAAGTTGGTTGTACCCGATTCACTAAGTTGTCCCCATACACCATCCTCTATCTGACGGTTGATGTCCTTTACAAGACCCTCAACAATCTCTGCTTCAAAAGGAAGTGCATCCTCGTTAGCACCTACTCTAACCTTATACTCAGCAAACTTTCCGATAAGTTTCTCAGCACAGAACTCTGTGTTAACCTTATACTGTTTTGTTACGATAGTAACATCCTTAATCTCAAGGTCTCCCGATGCGTTGAAACCACACTCTCCGTTAACCTCTTGAAGAGCAGCCGAAATAGTTGCGGGATGAATCTTTGCAGTACCCTTTACACCAAGTTCCTTTGTCATAAGTGGAACTGTATTACCATACTCGCCACCGAATACGATGTCCTTAAGGATAATGTCTTTGTTCTCTGCTACATAAGCACCAAGTGCATCTACATTATAAGCCATAATTTTCTATCTATTTAATTGATTATTATTATTTTCCGTTTTATGGTAAAATATACACCGTTTTATTTTTGGTCTATTTGTTAAAACTTGTAACCACGTTTTGCCATCTTACCCTTTGGAGAGTTATCTACTACCTCTTTTGCGTTAGCGAACTCTTGTTCTGCATCCTTTGCAGCGGGTTCATTCTCCAACTCAGCAATTTTCGCTTTAAGTTCCTCAATCTCAGCATCCTTTGCTGCGATAGCATCCTCTAACTCCTTGATTTTGAGGTCTTTCTCATCATCTTGAGGTTCATCAATAGGTTTTTCCTCTTCTTCAATAGGCTTTTCCTCTCCCTCAATAGGTTTTGGCTCTTCCTCAATAGGTTTTTCCTCTTCTGCTACGGGTGCTTCCTCTTTCTCCTTGATTTCCTCTACCTTACCTTCTTTAACTACGATAGTCTTACTGTCCTCAGTAACATAGTCACCGTCCTCAAGGTCAACCTCAGTACCCTCTTCGTTAAGTCCTTTAACTGCATCACCTACTGCAAGTTCCTCTTCTCCGTTCCATACAAGGATACCCTTGTCGGTGCTAACCTCGTTCATTTCAACAAGGATGCTTCTTAAAAGTGTTTTAAGTGTTGTTAATTTCATATTGAAAGTCTCTTTATCTGTTTTATTAAATGTCTCTTGGGTTTCAATCACTTGGAAATATCCTTCTAAACTAAAAGAAAGGACTTCACCTTTTTCTATCATATTCCACACATCTTCATTATGAACCTTGTATGTACCTATAAGGCTTCCATCGGGTACTGCTTCAAAATAAGTTGGGGATATTCCTTTTTCTCTATCTATTACAAATAACTCAACAAGATTAACCCCTTCAACATTTGAATTGTCTTTATGTTGAATATTGACAGAAGAACCCACCCCATCAAAAATCATCTTTTCAGCCATTATCTTTAGTGTGTCTTTTGAATAACGTATGTAATATTCATAATCACCGTTTCTACGATATATTGGGGTATCTGCTAACATTATTACACCCGAAACAAGTCTTTCTTTAGCATCTTCAACCGCAAACTTCATAATAGGTTTATCTTCATCAAAACAAACAAAATCAATCTGTGTTGCGGGGTTTGATACTAAACTAACACAAAAAACCCCACTATTTTCGTCTGTTATCACCGCTTCAAAAATCGGCAACTTATTGTGTATATCGTTCATACTATTTCGTTTTTAATTGAAATATAACAGTATAGTGTTTTGGTACTCCTACAACACCTAACACTTTGATATTCAATTGGATTTGTTTTTCTCATAGATTTTTTGTATTTTTTCACTATGAGTAATAATATTGAAATATGGAAGCCCGTTGTAGGATATGAGGGGCTTTATGAAATCAGTAGTTTTGGAAGGGTAAAAAACATAAAAAGAAATAAGATTTTATCTTTAGGAATGGATAAAGATGGTTATAAACTATGTGCTTTATATTCTTTTAACACAAGAAGAATGAAAAAAGTACATAGACTTGTGGCTCAAGCATTTCCTGAAATCTGTGGAGAATGGTTTGAGGGTTGTGTAATTGACCATATAAACACTTTATGTGATGATAATAGAGCCACAAACCTAAAAGTCTGTACACATAAAGAAAATTGTTCTAACCCTTTAACTATGCAACATAGAAAACTAAACCCACCAAAACCTTGGATAGGTAGGGCGGGAAAAGACCATATTAGGTCAAAACCTGTTTTACAATACGATATACACCAAAACCTAATTAAAGAATGGGGAAGTACAAGAGAAGCGGGTAGAGAATTACAACTTTGTTGTTCCACAATAAGTGCTTGTTGTAGAGGTAAAGGAAAAACTTGTGGCGGATATATATGGAAATATAAAAGGACAGCCTAAATGACTGTCCTTTAATATTTTAGAAAGATGTCTCTACACTTCTGCGTTGTGCTTTCTTCTGTGTGTCAGTAATATCACTTTCAACCACATATGCTTTGATTGGTGATTTAGTTAACGCATTAGCCAAATCCTCTTGCTCCTTTCCTCCCGTTACATTCATTATTGCCGTTGGAGAATAGTCGGGAGCGGTTGGTGTAATTTCGGCATAGCGAACAGAAGAACCCGAACCCTTGTCACCTTTCTTTACTTTGTTGATTGCAGCAACTTGTGCCAAACCGCTCGCTAAAGCAGCAGCAGAAGCAGCAATACCAAGAGGAACACCCACATAAGGTATTGAAGCCAAACTGTTATAAGCACTTACTGCCGAACTAAATGCATTTATGAGTGCTATTGCGGACTGAATACCCCTCATATTTTCCATCTGTTTCTCACCCTCTTCCTCAGAGATTTCACCCGCATCTACTTGTGCTTGTATTGAAGTTTCCCAAGCGGATGCTACATCACCTAAGATTTGAGATATACCACTTAAACTATCTTGGACTGCTGCCATATAATTGTCAGTTGCTTCAACCTTTCTTGTGTTCGCTGCAATCATATAATCAGCACTCTCTTGTGCCATCTGTCTTTCTATTGCGTTTGCTTTCGCAAGGGCTTCAAGACGGGCTTCCTCAGTAAGTGTAATATCTTGAGCAGCAGCCTTATACATATCTACCTCTTGCTGCATCCTCAACATTCTCTGCTGATAGATTGCATCCTCTGCATCCCATCTTAGATACATCTGTGATATGTAGTTGTTAGCAAAGTCAGTATAGTAGTTATTTTCTGCCATATAAAGGTCATAGGCATTTTGATACTGCTGACTTTCCCATTCCATAAGGTTTTGAAGTGCGGTTATCTCCTTTTCAATTTCCGCAACCCTCTTATCACTTTTCTCTTGTGCTACTTGCTTCTGATAGTTAGCGAGTGCTTCTTGTGCGTTCTCCAATTCTCTCTGTACGATTTTGAAGTAAGCAAGGAAATCACTTCCACCCTTCATAGCCAATCCATAGGTCTCATTAAGGTACTGTATATCTTCCGCTAACACTTGATAACCACTATCACTAACATTCGCTGCATTATAGACTTCCATAAAGTCCTCCATCTTCTCAATAGCACTACTGAGTTGATTATCAAAGTATTCAAAAGAAGGGTTCTTGAAACCTTGTTCTATGAGTTTGTTATACTCTCTCGCTGCTTTTGCACGGGCTTCACTTTCTTTCAATACGATAGCAGTCTTATCTTGCTCATATTTTCTTGTAAGTAAAGTTGTGTCTTTTCCAAACTTTTCAAGAAGGGCTTTCTCTTCCTCATACTTCTCTTTGAGTTTTGTCTTCTCATCTTTGAAAAACTCTATGGTCTGTTTATAAAGTTTATCGGCTTCCTCCTTCTGTTTGTTGTAGTTTGATTTCGCTTGCTCTGCTGCTTTCTTCGCTGCTGCTGCTGCCTCTTCCTCTGCCTTTTTCTTCGCCTTAATATCATCTATGTAGTTCTTGTAATCAAGGTCATCTATGGTCTGTTTTAACTCCTTCTCCTTTGCTACAAGTTCATCTAAGGTCTCTCGGAACTCATCATACTTCTTCTTCTGCAACTTCCTCTGTCCAATATCGTTTGCAATAGCCCTTTGGGTTGCTAAAAGTGCTTGAGTTTCAGCAAGTTGTGATTGAAGGTTTTTCCTACGGGCTTCATAGATTTCCTCATAAGATTTGCCTTGTGCTTCCATAAGCATCTCTTGTCTTTCCCAAGCCTTTTCTTGTGCTGCCAAAGTCTCATTTAAAGCATCAAGAGAAGCCTTTAAAGCATCTGTCTGTTCTTGTGCTTTATTTGCTCCGCTAATCCATCCCCATAGTTTACCGATACCTTTTCCAAGAAGGCTAATAAGTGAACCAAGCAATACCAAGATAGCACCGATACCCGTTGCAATTAAAGCCTTGGTAAACAACTTAGTAGCAAGTGTAAGTCCCGTAGTTGCAGCAGTAGCAAGAAGTTGGGATGTGGTGAAGGCATCTACTTGTGCTTTGGTTAAACCAACAGTATTTTTCTCCAATACCCAAGCAGCAATACGGGCTTTGATACCTTTTGTCTGTGCTGCTCCCGCTGCGGTTTCTGCGGTTGTTGCTGCGGTCTCTTCTTTTACTCCCTCTATCTTTGCTTTAATAGCAGCAAGTTCTTTTTCATAAAGTTCTTTTTCAATTTTGTAATTTGCGATTGTTTTTTGTGACACATTTAAGTGTTGTTCTGCACATTTGATAAGTGCATCCAATCTGCCTATTCTTCTCTCAAGGTGTTCTGCCCTTTCTTCTTCTGTTAGGATATGTGCATCTTCCGCTTCTTTCAAAACACTAACTGCACCCGCATATTCTAAAGTTGCGTTTGATGCTTGAGTTGTGGCAGCAGCAGTAGCATTTGTCGCAACATTCGCTGCTTGTACTCTTTCCTCAGTTTCGGTAGTTTCTTCCGCAAAGTCAATCAAAGCAAGTGTACCCGCTGCGGTCTGTTTAGCGAAGTTCTCAATACCTTGCCATAAACCCCTAATCTTATCACCTAACTGTTCTAACTGTTCAAGTCCTTGAATGAGTTGGATAAATCTCTGTGCTTGAAGCATAGCCTTTTCCATATCCTCATTCTCACCCATTCCAAGAAGACCACCAAGGGCATTAAAAGCACTAAAACCACCCGCTAAAGATGTCGCAACACCCGCCACATTACCAAGGATGTCACCAAGGTCAGCGGAACTCCATTTGAGCATTTCTTGCTGCTCTGTTACATCGTGGGTAAGTTGAGCCATACGGGAGAATACTGCGTTATATTCGGCAGTTCCTTCCGTTAACTGTGCAAGTTGTTGTCTAAGTGCCTTTAACTCTTGTTGAGGTGTTTTAAGGGCTGATTTTATGGCATTTTCATAGTTACCGACATTACGGACATAAACACCATTTTTGGCATCTATCTCCTTTAATTGGTCGTTTATCTTTCTGATTTCATCACCTAACCTCATACGTGATGCTTCATCAGTAACCGCCTTCTGTGCCTTCTTCAAGGCTGCCATTCTATTTACAAGGGCATTATAACTACCCTCTTGTGCGGATAACTGTGACTTACCCGCCTTCATTACCGTATTAAGTTCCTCTTGTGCATCAACCAACATATCCACAGTACGGTGATACTCAAGACTTTCTGTATCAAGGGTGTCCATCAAATGTGTAAGTTCGGCAATTTGGTCTTTCAACATCTTTACCGTCTTTTCACCTTCCACCTTTGCTTTTATCTCCACAACTTTTTGTGTTACTTGTGCCATATAACTGTCTATTTTCTATGGAGATATAAAAATTAAAGCACTCTGTATTAGAGTGCTTTTTCTTCGTTATTCTGTGGCAGTTTCTACTGTCCAATTTGATGGGATACCACTTTCTCCGCTTGGTAAATCAGCATCGGGGTGTTTTATGAAAGTACCACTTTTTGTTTGTACTCCGACCACCCAATCATTCAGAACACCGAAATTATTAAAACCATCATATGCTAACATCTTAATGTAGTTAAGATTTGAACAATATTTAAACATAGTGTCATAGCAAGAAATCTCCAATTTTTCTGCTTTTAAAATAGGGGTTGTTGTAAGATTTATACAATTGTAAAACATACTGCTACAACAACTTCGTGCTAAAGTAGTAGCCGCCAAAACGGGAGGTGTTGTAAGGTTTGTGCAATTGTAAAACATATCTGCATAACATCTTTCTGCCAAAATAGTAGCGGGTAAATCGGGTGCATTTGTAAACTTACAACTTGCAAACATACCTTTATAACATTCGGTTGCTAATGTAGTAGCCGATAATGTTGGGGGATTTACAAGGCTGTGGCAATTTTCAAACATACCACTATAACATCCATCTGCTAAAATAGTAGCGGGCAAAGCAGGGGCTTTAGTTAAAGATGTACAACCTGCGAACATACCACTATAACACAAACTTTCAATAGAGGTAGCGGGTAAATCGGGCGCTTCTGTAAGACTTGTACAACCATAGAACATATCAGCATAACTTGCTTTGTGAGTACCGTCACCATAACCGTTATTATTGTCATAGTAAAGAGTTGTGGCGGGTAATTTAGGCGCTACTACAAGTGATTCACATCCTTGGAACATTTTATGAAAAGTACCTATTAAAACCCCGTCTCCCAAAGTTTTTGGAGGGTATTTAAGATTAGTACAACCCATAAACAAACGAGGCCCACGTATTAAAGATGTGACATCCAATTCAGAAGCATCTAAAAGTTTGGTTTGGCCCTCAAATAATCCTTCAAGAGATGAACCCATAGATGATACGTTTCCTCCCACACTATAGTTTTTATTAAAAGCAATCTGATTTGTACGGTCATCATTATCTTTCTTCTTCATATAGACAATCTTGTTTTGTCCAAGGTTAATGTAATTACCCTCAGTCCAAGTGTTGCCATCGTAAGAAACCATAATTGTAGGGTTTGAGGTTAATAACCCATCTGTTTCAGCAGTTTCCAACCATAGGTATTGACTATCCATTTCAGATGCTTGTCCCACGATTATTGAACCTAAATAAAAATCACCTTCTGTTGCATAAAGTGAAATACTACCTACTCTCCTTGCTCCATCGTTGTCATTTACACGTACAGAGATATTTGAAACCCCATTATTATTTGAAGGGGTAACTGTAAACCAATCGCCATCTGTTACAATATACCAAGAAGCATCATTCAACACCTTATTTGTCTGTGTCTCAGCATTATAACCAAAAGACATAACATCTTTTTCAAAGGATTTAACACCATACTGAGTGATATAAAGAGTTGCAATCACATTACCATTAAACAGAAAATCTATTGCACCATTTCTGTTATTACCAAGGTTTTCTGTAACCTCCACCCTAAAAGTGGTCTCCCCTTTATCACCGCCATAAATGTGACTTATATAAAACCAATCTCCTTCATATTTTACATCCCATTCTACATTTGATGTCACAATAGTATCTAAATAAACACCACCATCGTGCCCAAAATAAAGATTGCCTTGTGAGAAAGTGATAGTAGGCACTAATGCTTCTTGTCTTATCGTCAAGATTGCGTTTGTGCTTATTCCTTGTACTTTTATGGTTGCAGTTCTCTCAACCAACTCTTCATAAGAAGAAGCGGAAAGGGTAATCTGTGCATTACCCGTTCCACTTGTCTTATCTATTGTTAACCATTCTTTTATATTCGCCATATATTATTCTGTTATTGTCCAAGATGTATTACTTGTTATTGTTATTGTTGCAGTTCCACCCTCCGCATCAAAGACTATTGAACTTGGATTTATGGATATTACCTCAACCAATTTTCCTTGTGTTACCTTTATGGTAGAAAGGATTGCGTTGGTCTCAACTGACTTGAAATAAACATATCCTGTTCTATCCTCAACAGTAGGGTTCTTCTCTGTTACGATACTTACACCCATCTTGCCATCACCGCTTGAAGGATTTACCGTAATCCAACTTACTGAGGTCTCTGCATACCAAGGGACATTACTGTTTACAGATACGTTATTGCTATCTCCGTTCATATCAGAACCTATCATAGTCTTGTCTGTTGTCAAGGTCTCTTCCAAACCCTCTTGATTTATGGTTAATATAACATCACCCATAGAACTTGTAAAGGTCATATTGAAGACTTTATCACTATGCGTAGGGTTATTCGGTACGGTGACAGATAAAGTTGCCACATCACCAATCCATAAAAGGTCTGTATGTTCCAAATCACTCTCCACTCCTACGTAATCACCATTTCTATTTTCATAGTTTACTGTGATTGTATAAACACCACCGTCAGCGGGAGCATCAATACTTGTAGGGTTTATAGTGAAACTACGGACAGATGTAGTACCCACTTGCGAAACATATACATCATACTTCTCTTTGGTAACAACATCCTCAACCACAATCACACCGCTTCGTGTATTACCACTATTCGCTGATGCAGTAACAGATACAATACCTACCCCATCACCGTTGCTCATATTCAAACTAATCCAATCAAGGGTCTCTGTTACCCTCCAAGTATTAGGGATATTTATGGATAAGAACTGACTTCCGCCCTCAGAAGCAAAATAAAGGCTATTTGGCGAGACTTTAGGTATCTCAGTAGCGGGACTACTACCCACCGCTTGTTTGAGCCTTATATACGCAAAAGAACGGTCATTTTGAACCATTATGTTTGCACTTCTCTCAGTCTCATAGTAGTTAGGGATAACTGTCAACTTATTTCCCTCAACAGTAGCCCAATATGGAAGGTAATTATACTGTACATCTTCGTTATAATTGAAGACAAACTCATACTCCCCGCCATCCTTACCGAACTCCAACATTTCGGGCATTTGGTCTATCAACACTTCTCCATCATAATTTCCCGCATAAAACAACACTTTTCCACTAATAATAGCATCCTCTGTATTCTTATTCACGGAAACCGCTGCTGAAAAGCCATCAATTTCACATTTTCCCGTAACATCACCTACGAAAGAAGCAGCCGTTACCTCGTTATCACCTTGGTTAATCCATTCAAAATCAATATCATAAGTACCTCCGTTTGATGGTACAATCAATTTTGAAGGTGTTATATTCAATCTTGTACTGTTATTATAACCTTGCACTATGACAATAGAGTGTGTATTACCCTCATTATCTACTGCGGTGATTGTATAGTTAGTATTGTTAGTTGGTGCTTTGGTCTGTGGGATAGTAAGTGTTACCGTTCCGTTTCCCTTTCCTTTATCAGAAGAAAAGATAAGTCCCGTTAATTCTTTATCGTTCCAACTATCTTTTAATATCCAATCAATACCGCTTGCGGTTTCAATACTAAGTGTAACTTGCTCACCGTTAGGGGCTACATTATACTTTGAAGACATCAATCGTATGGTATTACTCTTGGTCTGTGTGATTGATGTGTAGCCCTCAAGGTCTTGTACCTTTACGAACTCTACCTTTGTGACATCATCAAGTCCTATGTTCCAATCGGTAATCTTGTTTATTCTCCATACCGCATTTTCAAACCAATAGAACTGTCTCAACAAGTCATATCCCACCTTTCCTTTAAGTCTTACATAAACTGTAAGTATCTTGGTGTTAATGTCATATAAGTCTTCAAGATAGGTCTTCCAAAAGTTAGAATAGATGTTAACCTCTTCCTTTATGCCGTATTTTGGCACATACAACTCTTGTGCAGTACCGAAATCAAGAGACTTCTTTATGGTCGTACCATTAGCATCTGTCAAATATCTCTCAAATACGGGGATTGAACTGAGTTTCCTTGCGATAGGTTTCTCGTTTACATCCTTATCACCGCTTACAAACAACCAACAAGCACTATCCTCGTTAAGTGTTGACTGCCAATAACTATCATCGGTAAGGAAATAGTTGATAGGATTTGCCCTTCCGCTTGTGAAATCCTTGAAACCACTAAAGAAAACAAGCACATTATTACCGTCAGTAGCACCATTCTTATTGTCGTGGAACTGTACTTTAGGGAAGGTATCGTAATATTTCATTCCATCTTCCTCATTTATACCTAACAGATTGCTACCTATTGAGTTAGTACCGTTAACTTCTATGGTATCATCACCGTTATAGAGGTTGTATTTCATTCCATAACCGAAGAAAGGTCGTACCTTACTGTCGTTATTGTAACAAGTAAAATATTTACTACGTTCCAATCCTTCTATGGCTGACCTAATTACGTTGCCCTCAAGCAGTTCCTTCTTCTCGCTATCAAACTCATAACCCGTATTCAACACCTTTGAACCATATACAACACCCTTTGTAGTGTTATACTCAGTAACAAACTGTGTATCATCTTGCTCTTGACTGAACTGTACCCATTTAGCATCAAAGGCAATAGGAGTGATTGTAACACCTCTTGAATAATCCACTTCATTAGATATATCATTTACCTTTGTACGGTCATAGAAGGTCTTTCTTGTCTGTATGTAAATCTTATCCTCATATAAGGATTTTGAGAAATACAGACCGAACATTTTACAATAAGAAAGAAGATAATCAGCGGGTGATGCTTCTGTATTGAGTATCAAAGACTTAGTAACCTCTGTTCCCGTTCTACCGATTGTGCCTCCCATAACCGCTTTCAAGTTTGAAGTGGTTATACCAAAGTTGTAATCCTCTATACGGCTAATTGTCTGCCAATTATAGTTTTGTGACATCCAACCATCACTATAATCATCAATAAACAAAGCATTTGGAGTATTCTGTGTCTTCTTCAATTTATCTTTTGAAGCACCCCAATAATACACCATTTCAACAGAAGTCACATTCGTTGTAAGTCCCCTTATTGTAAATGTGAACTCAGCGGGGCTTGTCTCACCCTCTCTTACCCATAAACCGTTTTCAAATGTTCCAAGACTGTTATAGATAGTCTTCCCCATATATGGAGTATATGCGTGTCCATCTGTATAATCTGTGTTGTCACCGTAATATAGTTTACCGTTATGACGGATAGGGGTTGTAAGATTGTACACATCGGATGCACCCACAACTGTTTCACCGTTCTTAGCAACCAACTGACAGAAAAGCGAACCCATACACCACCATCCCGTGTGGTAACTGTCTCCGTTCCAATTCCAAAACCACACATAAGATGTATAGTGTTGTGGGAAACCGCAATCAATAGTACCACGTACTGTTATAGATGACGGGATTGAATTTGGATAATCACCCATATCAAAGTCAAGTGGCTGATACATATAATCTTCTACCTTTCCCTTAGTCGTCAAAGCCATCAATTTAGAACCTTCTAAGGGCTGTTCACCACTATCATATTCAAGTGCTTGAATCATAGGAAGGGATAACCAAGTCTGTTCCCAATAAGGGTTGTTCTCGTTGAAGAAATCACTATCCAACTCCACACTATAACCACCGTTGTTATCGGGGTTGCAGCAAGCCTTTACAATCTCCTTCATACGGATACAAGGTCTTTGGAGATAACTGCGAAGGTCTCTTGTCTCCCACTCTGTCATCTCATCGGGAAGTTCTGCCATCACCCAATTTTCCCTTGTCTTATAGGTCTTTCCATCCTCGGTCTTGCTCTTCGCAAGGTTGGTTGACTTGGTATCAATAAGCATCTTATCCGCTTCAAAATCTTCGGGAATACCGTTGTAAGCGGGCATAAAGTTTATGGTCTGCCACTTGTTTTGTCTGTTATTCTTGAGACTATCCCACGCAGTTTTAACAGTATCAAGGTTAATAGTAAAATCAATATCATAATCAAAGTTCAAGTCGCTGAGTTTCATTTCATTACCATCATCGTTTATGGATAGGTTATAGAAAAAGTCTCCCAATCCTCCATATAAGGTAATATCATATTCATAGTCACCGTCAACTCTACGTACCTCATCAAGTTTAACATAACCTTGTTCGTATAGTTCGGTATCTACGAATAACTGAAACCCCATCTTCTTTGATGCGTTGAAATAAACACCATCAGCATTACCACTACCACCTACTTGTGTCCTTTCCACATTCCAATAGTGACCGAATAACTTATTATTCGCCTTTGTACCCCTTACCGTAATGGTCTTTGAAAAACTGTTCTTTACGATAGTAGGGTTTGTAAGTTCATCCACTTGGTATGTGTATAGGATTTCGGGGGCAGTATCAAACTCTACCTCTGTGTTTCCTATGTATAAGTGTATGTTATTCATCTAAAACGAATTGTTATGAGTGTTATTATATTAGTTTTTATTATACTCTGTCTGTGCTGAAACCGCATTTATTGTGTAATTGAGAAGTCTTCTACCGCTATTCTTATGGTTCTTATGAAGAACATCTGCATCTGTGATTACAATAGGGATAACCTCTTCTGTTTCAAGGTTATGTAGATACAATCTTGTGCTTTGGAATACGTTTGCAGCAAGCACCTCACTCTCTCTGTCGTTCATCCATCCCGTATGGATTTCGTAGTTAGGTGTTATCTGTGTCATATATGGTTTGTTACCAAACTCCAAAGTGTTGTTATTGAAGGACTTAACAATATTCTTCCTTACGAAGTTGTCCTTTCTGCTCACATAACCGTCAATTAAATAACTGTCCCATCCACCGTATCTGTTGAGGTAATATAAAGCCCATTTACCCGCATTACATTCTGTTGTCTCTGTATAACCGCTTAGTGGTGTGCGTGAAGCAAGTGTCCTTACATAAGTGCCGTTAAATACCGTACGGAAATAGTACATACCGCTAACACCTTTCCCGTTGATAGGGTGGCTCATTTCTGTTGTCTGCCCCTCGGCATATGTGACGGTACTGTCAAAACTCCAATCATAAATGAAGGTCACTCTATCTATTTCTGCTCCGTTGTCTTCGTTCTTAATCACAAAGGTCTTCATAGCATCAGTATGTTCCACGTTCTTTCCGTTTGCCCCTACTGCTGCAAATGAATTGAAATCGTTTGAAAGGTAATCTTCACATATCTTGTTTATGTTGGTCTTAAAAGTATCTTGGTCATATGAGGGTGCAGCCCAAGCCTTACCCGAAAAGATAAGGTTCTCTGTGTTCTGATAGGTGACATCATTATGTTCTGTCGTTCCAAAATCTCCCACCTCATAAATACCATAACTGATAGGACTATCATTCGTATTGAACTCTACATAGTAATCTTGCCATATAGGAATTATCTGTGCCATATAATCTGTTTTTACTTTGAAAATATAATCGTTATTGTTTAATGTATTACACATAAAAAATAAACCTTAACTGTTTAATAGTCAAGGTTTAATACTTAAATATCTTTATCAAGGCACTATCCCAATCCTTATCTATGGCTTCATATATCTCATAGACAAATCTATCCCACGTATCATCTGTGGCTTTTCTTAGGTCGTGCGTACCTTCATATCCTTCCATATGGATTTTCCTACTGATAAGATATGCAAGTTGTTCGGGGGTCGGCAGTTTACCGTCCTTGTCGGGATGTGGCAGTACGGGCTTTACCCTTATCCAATCAAGGATAGCCCTTCTGAGGTCTCCGTTACCACCTCCCGTAGTAGGCGGTCTTCCGCTTTCAATCCACTTCCAATAGTCTTGCAGTTTGAGGGAAACAGTATATGTGCCGTTCTTATCCTTAACCTCATACTCCACCGTATTCAACAACTTTCCCGATGCTACCCTATCGTTCCTAATCAAGTTGTCTTGATAACTGTTTCGCAAGGCAATAGCATACCTCTCCAAAACCTCTAAAAGATGGTCATATTTTATTAGTTCTTCCATCAGTATATCTTCTTGTTCTTATTCTGAAACTCCTTTATTTGCTGCTTTTCAAGTTCTGCCTTATCCCTTGAATAAGATAGGACATTAAGGAACTCTACAACATTCTTATTGAATACCGTATCCCAATCGGTGTTTATCGTTTTAGCAACTGCATCAACGCAAGAAATCCATCCCCATCTTTTGTTAAACTCCTTAGCGAATGTATGCTCTTCACCGCTTCCTCCATCTTCTGTTTCATCGTCTCGTCCTTCATCTTCCTCGCCTTCTTCTTCATCATCCATTCCAAATAAAGCAGAGTACCCCTTGTTAAAGAGCGAGACTTGTTCATAAAAAAATTGGCAATCGTAAGTGCCTCCTCCACAGATAGTTGCATAATATCTTCTATTGCATCAACCTCTCCGTACTTCTTTCCCTTTGGTATGATAACACAAGAAAGTGTATATGGGAGCATCTTTATATCGTTCTGTTGGATATATGACTGATAATCAATATATTGTCCCGCAGTCATATCCTTTACATCCTTGAGTACATAGAACTCCTTTCCGTTAATCTTAACCTTATCTATCTTACGGGGTTTCACCTTTGGTTCTACGGTCATAAACTGCAACTGTGCTGCCATCTTCCTATATTCGCCAATAGGTAAATCCAACACATCATCAACATCCATATCCGCTAAGATACTTATCATAGTTGACTGTATATCAATCTCTTCCATAGAAGTCCAATCCACCTCTTGAAGTTGTAGATATTTCTCTACTGTTAAATCTTTATAGTTGTTAATCATAGTCCTTTCTATTTGGTCTCTTCATTCTTGTTCCACCTAAACTGTAATGTCCCGTGCTTTGTCTTTCCTTATATCCGTGATAACTGAGCATCAATCCCATCACCCTATCATCGTGCAATCCTCTCGGAGCATTATATGTCACGGTCTTTGTCTTAGGGTTATATTCAGCACTATATATGGATAACTGTCTCACTTGCTTTTCCTCGTTCAATATCCCTATCTTACCCTCTTGAAATGCTACTTGTAAATCACTTACCAAATCCGCTTTACTACTGTTTGATGTGGTAAACCCAATCACCTTATTTCTATGGTTTAAAGGTAATTTCTCTATCAACAAATCCGTATATGGCTTACCAATACTGTTGGTCTCTGTCGTTATGGTCACTATCTGTCCCAAATGGGGTTGTATGATACCCATTATCCTCTCTATGGTCTGTGTCGTATTCAAGGTGTTCCATCCGTCAATAAACACTTGCTCACCCCTACTGTTAATGATACTAACAACAGTCTCGTCACCGTCAACACCACTCGCCCAATCTATACCCACAAACAGTTGGTCGTAGAAGTTTAATGTATTGTCCTTATAGCAACACTTGAAGTTATCAAATACAACTCCCTCATTATCAAGCCATTCGCCAAGATATTCTGTCTTGAACTGATTTTTAGGGAGCATCCTTCTGTACTCTTCCAACTTCTCTAATGGTAGAATCTTCTGTATGTCTTCCTTGAACTCTTCATCACTCCAATTTATTGTGACTGTGTTGTTTATCTTTTCCAAACCATAGTTATAGAAGTTCCAAAAGAAGCCTTCCTTTACGAATGGTGTAGATACCATCAGCACGGGTGCTTGCTTTGCATCAGCCCAAGGTGCTACGATATAATAAACATCATCACTTATGAAGCAGCACTCATCTATACATAGGAAATCAGCCGTATATCCACGAAGAGCATCCTTCTGTTCCGCTGACTTAAAGAAGATGAAACTACTGTTGATGAACTTTATTTCAAGGTCTGCTGCATTTGCTTTGGTTATCAGACCGCTTGCAGATACCGCATCATATATGGTGTTGAATATGGATTTTGACTGTTTTAATGTAGGGCTTATACAATAACACTTGAACTTCTTGTTATTGAGTGCATAGTATAACAACAAGTTTGCTATCATAAAGGTCTTTCCCTTCTGTCTTGAGGATAGGCAAACTACTCTTTTACCCGTTCCCTTGGCATCCCTAAGTTCCTCTATAACAGCCTTTTGGTGTTTATACGGTGTAAATCCCCTACAAGTAATCTTATTCTCCACCAAAGTCAAAGTTGATAGTGGTCTCTGCCTTTACTTCAACCTTATTACTCTCATACAGTCCATTCATCTTACATATTTGGTCGTATGCTCTTAATGCACTCTTTCTGTCGTTGTTCCTCATAGCATCCTCAACCAAACTTTCTAATTTATGGAATATGATGTCCTTTAAATGCTCTGTATCTTCCTTATAAGTCTCTGTAATGAACTTGATTGCATCATTCACATACTCATACGAAGCATTTAGACAAACACCCCATCTCTCCATAACCCTCTTAACACAGTTGGTCTTGGTCAAACCTTCTCCCATCCACTTCATAATAAGTTGCCTACGGAACAAAAGCGGTGTCTCTTGCCATCCGTTTCTCTTACCCTTATTGGCGGTGGGCTGCTTTGGGTTCTGTCGGTGTCTGTCTATCTCAGCAATCACGATTGCTTCCATTTCCTCATAACTTAACTCCATACACTACTCCTTCTTTTTCTGTGACCTCTTTACGGTCTTATTCTTCGTAACAGTCTGTACCTCAACCTTTTCTGTCTCGGTTTCCTTGTTCTGTTCTAATCCTTCTCGGATTTTATATATCTCTTCATCAGCAAAATACAACCTTCCAAGTTGTTTCATTTCATTTAAGGTACATCCACCACAACCGTTATCTATTCTACTCTTCTTATTGAAGTGCTTTGTGTAGATTGCTGCCAACTCCTTCTTCTCTTGTATGCTTTTAAACCTTACATAATTACCGTATGTTGCCGTGTACAAATACGTTCTATATGGTGTCAGCATTTCATATATCTCTTCTGTATAATTCATAGTCGTTTTATAGTTAAATATCTTATTCCATTTTAAAGGCTTTATAGAGCCAATAAACCATCTGTTCTAATACATCCCTCACCCATCGCAAGAAAATTGAAAATACGGGGGTTAGAAAGGCAAATAGAGCCACAATACATACATATGGAAAGGTGAAGTCCCATACACATAACATATAGATGAGATTTGTCCACCAACTCATACATAGGCTGCAAGAAAAAGGTTTCGGTACTCTTGCCCTACCTTTCAACCATCTTGACAGTCCATCTTCTATGGTCTCAATAAATCCCGATAGGTCTATAATAAAAACCCATAGAAGGGTTATAAATAAAAAGTTCAATATCATAGTCGTTCAATAATCTGTTTCTTAATCTTTACCAAAAGCATATGAAGCGGTGTTCTGCTGCACCCCAATAGGTCTGCTACCTTTCTTTCCGATTGATATTCCATATACAGACAGAAGATGATGTAATCTGCCTTATCCAAATAGGACATAGCCCTTTTGATTAAATGCGGTGTCTCGTTCTCCCCTTCATCACATAACATATGCTCTTCCTCGTTATACTCATACTCCTTACAGATGCTCTTCAACTCCTTTGGTGTTATCTTAATATTCCCAATCCTCTCCTTCATACTCTAATTCTTGTGCATTATTATTGTACTTCTTGAAAGCATAGTAATATCTTGATGTCTTACTGTTTATGGAATTAAGTACCATCCTTGTGAGGAAGTATTGAAGTTGTTGTGTCTCATACAGTTGCACTATCTTCGCTTCATCCTTCATCAAAAGGTCTTCGTATAACATCTGTGCAAGGTCTTTCAAGGTATCATCTGACGGGTTCTGTGCCACATTACCGATAATCTCTTCTATGGTCTTGTTCCCCGCCAACTCTTCTATTATCTCATATTTTCCTTTAACCATTTACGTATCTTGGTTATTCTCTCCTTACTGTCGTGCAATCCCGTAAGGTTATTCAGTTGTTCATAGGACATATTGCATAAGAGATACATACGGAACACCTCAAATGATTTCCTATCAAACTTATCCTTTACTTTAGATAATATAACAGAAATTGTTGAATAGTAAAGGTTTATGTTGTTTTCTTCGTATTCTTTTTCTTTAAGTACCTCAAAGGGGTCTATATCCTCTTTCTTTTTTGTATGGGAATACTGTGTCTGTCGTTTGGTATTGTTGAGGAATGTCGTGTACCAATAACCCATATAGTCTGCATCCACCTCTTTTTTGAGGATTGCTTCATAGGTCTTCAAAATACTGTCGTTGTAGATGTCTTCGTTAAATGACAATCCCTTGTCTTTCAATAGGGTCTTCCACTTCTTCTTGTTTGTTTCATACAGTCTTCCCGACTGTTCAAGAAACTCCTTCGCTGCTTTTTCCATAAGTGCTTTATGGATAAATATAAAAATCCACCTCTGTTGAGATGGATTTGTGACTAAAATATGTAAGTGGCTGATAATCAATATGGGTTCTAATCCTATGATAATTTTTCAAGGATATTGGATACGACTGTCTGATTTGACATTTCCGCATAGATGCGTTCTGTTGTCCTCATACTACTGTGTCCAAGGGTCTTGCTTATGGTCTTCATATCAACACCGCTATTAAGGAGAATACAAGCATATGAGTGACGGTTATGGGTATGAAAAAACCCTTTGACGTTGATTATCAAAGGGTTCTGTTTGTTGTTTTGTTGTTTTGCGGAGAGAGAGGGATTCGAACCCCCTAAACAAAACCTTAACCTCCAAACAGTTACATAAGCCCTTCTTCTAATCGGTCTCAAATCTGTTACGGATGCAAAGATAAACAAAAAATTATATTTCCATCTAAAAAGACAGAAATATGTTTATAGTTTTAGATTGTGGTCACAGTAAGAAGACTGCGGGCAAAAGAAGTCCCGATGGGAGATTCCTTGAATACGAACATAACAGAAAACTCGGAAGAGCAATAGGAAAAAGGCTAACAGAACTTGGTATATCTTGGTGCTTTACCTACGATACTGAAAGGGAAGATGATTTATCATTAACTGAAAGAGCGGGTGTTGCTAACAGAATGAGCAAGATGTATGGAAGCAAGAATGTAATACTAATATCCCTACATCATAATGCTGCGGGGAATGGTAAGGATTTCGTTAAGGCATCGGGGTTTGAGGTATATACAACCAAAGGTGATACTGTAAGTGATAAGTATGCTGATATTGTTATGGAGGAAGCAGAAAAGGTATTGAAACCGCTTGGAAGGAAAATGAGAGGGCATAGGGAATATAACTTCACCGTTATATATAAAACTGTCTGTCCCGCAATACTAATAGAATATGGTTTCTATACAGACAAGGAAGAAATGGAATGGATGTTAACAGATGAAGCATTTAATGCTTTCGTTGAACTTACGGTTAATTCCATACAGAGATTTATGGAAAAAGGGTAGTGAAAACTACCCTTTATACATCTTATTGGGCTTCCGTCCCCTTGTCTCTTCTACCGTCATACCATCTAATGTCCTTAAACCCTTTATTCTAAATAGGCTCAAAATCCTATTATATTCCTCTTGTGAGACACTTATAGGTTTTGGTGAAAGGAAGTCTTCACTTAATATAATCAACTCTGCAAATGCCGTTAAAATCTCATTTAAAGGGTAATTGGATAAATGGTTTATCAAATCCTTCTGTGTGGCATTTCCTTCCTTTATGGATTTCAATAACTTGGGGTCAATCTGTATCATAATTTTATTCTATTTATTTAATTCAAGATATTCTTCATAAGTTTCATAATCTATATTTTCAAGTTTAACAACATTCTTCGCTTTCGCCTTTACTAATTTCATATCCTCTATGGTCATATCTTCTAATACTTCTGTGGTTGCTAATCTAATTGCTTCTGCTTTGCTTTTTGCATCCATTATTTCCACATCAAATGTGTATGTACATTCTACTGTTACATTATAATTTGCCATAGTGTTATTTTTTAATTTCTGTCAAATATAAGGATTTTTGTCGTATTGTAGTCTGTTTTTGTTAAGTTTTGTCGTATTAAATAAAAATAACCCTCCTTAAAAGGGAAGGTTATCATCTTCTGTTATTATAGGTTTCTTTGGTGTGAACAATTCTTTATGGATATATTCATAATAGTAATCTATATTGATATTCTTATCT
>Ga0233379_1000027_pt1 | contig 22304 bp, 24 predicted proteins | sample ElkDunMinimDraft_8_FD_180679 | JGI IMG/M metagenome (GOLD analysis project Ga0233379, IMG submission 180679) | Fecal eukaryotic communites from dung pellets of Tule Elk in California, USA - Elk Dung F1 | ecosystem: Host-associated > Mammals > Digestive system > Large intestine > Fecal | place...
TTAATATTAGTTGAGCAAATTTACCGAGCGTTTAGAATTAATCGTAATGAACCGTATCATAAGTAAACGAGAAAAGCCAACCACAAAGGGTTGGCTTTTTCGGATTTTAGTTTTGCAGACACTTAAAATGGAAGTTCAATTTTATTGGATGAAGACAACCTTCTAAATGTTGCTATTGAACAGATAATCTTATTTGGCATCAGTTTTGTGTACACGTACTGGTTTAAAAATAGAAGAAAGATACAACAATAAACCTGCTATACCTATCCCTAAAATAGTATTAAATGATTGGCCAGTATAAAATCCACTGCCAAAGTAGAATATTTCACGTAAACCTTCAGAAGCAAAGCGGATAGGAACCCATGGGCGAATAAAGTTTACGAAGAAATCAGGAAGCATTTCTTGAGGTGTCATTAAAACACCCATACCTAATAACATCACAACCATGAATAAAGTAATGGCTGGTTTGCCGATCCATGCAGTAACACCTGATACTAATAAAAAGAAACAGAAGGCTGCAAATGAAACGAACGAACCAACTAAGAAGTAACTAGGCATATTAACACCAGCAATTAAACCAAGTGTTGCAACGGTAAATCCTGAGAATAGGGCAATAATAATGCCGAATAAGGCTTGACCGCCCATTAGGCGTAATGTTTGTTTACGTGTTAATAATTCTTTCTTAAAAATGCTTGATGTTACTAAAAATAAAATGAAACCACCGATTAGTGCACCTACCCAAGCAGGCACTGCCATTAAAGTTGGAGCACTGCCGTTTGCTGTAGAGGCAGTAATGGCGTTGAATACTTTTTCTTCTGAAACAATTGGGTTCACAAGCACAGCTGCTTTATTAGCATCAATTTGCGCGTCACCCATTTGTGCTACAAAGTTTGCAGAATATTGATTGCTTAATTGTGCAATTAAAGTGTTTAAAGCGGTCTTCGCATAGTTGGCACCTGTTGCGTTAAAGCCTTGATTAATATATACCTGTAAAGTTGCTGCAGAGTTGTTTGTTATTGCATTTTGCAATGCATCATTATATCCTTCAGGGATAACCAATGCTGCATAGTACTTTTTGTCATCAAATAAATTTTCAATATCTGCTTCTTTTTCATTTGTAAAAGCTATCATCGATTCTTCAATGTCAGTGCCTTTACTCATTTGTTCAACAGCTGATTTAACTGCATCTACATGTGCGCCTTCGTCATTTACAATGAAAGCTACTGGCAAATTTCTTACTTTTGGGTCTGCTTGAGCAAATAAGTTTACCGAGAATAGCGCAATAATTAATATAACAGCAATAGGAGCAGCCCACGCTAATTTTTCTTTAAATAATCTCAATGGATTTCGTCCTTTCCAAATTTTCGAAATGTTGTTAAGTAATATCTATTCATTTTATAATCTAGAGGTACGTGAAAGCAATGAACAAAATTGAACAGGTTGTTCAATTTTTAAAAGGGTGATTTATATGGGTATTTATGAAGAAAAAAATCGAAAAACTGAACAACTTATTCAAAAGTCATTTATACAAATTTTAGAGAATAAGCCGTTTGAAACAATTACCATAGGAGATATTACGAAAACAGCACAAATAAATCGTGGGACATTTTATTTGCACTATCAAGATAAATTCGATTTGCTCGATCAGATAGAGCAACAGTTATTTGAAGATTTAGGAAATCATATAGATGAATTACAATCTAACTATCGCTCTACTCCCACATTCGAGAAAGGACAGGCGCAGTTAGCTGCCACACTATTTAGCTCTATTAAAATGCATTTACCCTTATTAAAAATTTTTCTAAGCAATCATGGTAGAGCGGGTTTTCATATTCGATTTAGAGATGCCTTTTCAGAAAAAGTGCATTTTCATTTAGAGAAAAATGAAAGCATAAATGCAAATTTAAAAGCTCCAATGGAATATTTTTTATCATTTATCACATCTGCTTTTTTGGGTTTAATTGAACAATGGGTTCAAAATGGTTTAGATAAAACTCCTGAAGAAATGACAGCAGTTTATGTAGATATTATTTCTTTTATTCAAAAGAAGTGATGAGTTTTCCAAATGTGAATTTAGTACTATTAAGTAGACAGACGAAGTTTTTTAATTTCAAGGCTGTGTATAATTTAATTCTATTAACTTTCGTTTTTAACGGTGTTTCGCGAGGGAAACATACTGATGAATCAAAGGAACAAGAAAAATGATCTCCGTACTATAGAGAAATCAGTTTTTTTACATCAACTTAGCTTTTTAAAATGCACTTTCGTATGATGATAGATTTAATAGAAAGATTTTGTCATTTCGATTCACGATTACTTGTATAGCTTGCTTTAAGGCTTCGTCCCAATATTGTCTCTCGGGTAAATGGTCTTTTAATATTTTGGGGTTATTTCTCTCAAATTCTTCAATTGTTAGGCCATCAATTTTTAGGATTAAATCACCAATTTGTAAGGAAGCCTCTGCCTTTTTATCTCGAAAGATTAAATGGTTGCTACACCAAGGAGAGTTGTCTGCATAATATAAATGGATAACCCTAGCTTTTATTTATGATATTTTTTTAGTTCATTATTGGAGTTTCCGATGAAGAAAAAGAGAGGCGCCTCTTGTAGGGAGTACTAGAAATGGTCTGCGAAAATTATTAGGTTAATGAGTAAATCTATTAAACATTCTATTAATTTTTATAGAGATATTACAATTTAAATTGCTTATATATTCAATTTGACTAGCTATAAAGAAATGGAATTCATATTTATATTAGTAATTTACCAATTAGTGTTGGAAAAAGAGTGGGTCAATCATGTATGATGAATAAAGACAGGGGGAGTTCACTTGTTCAATGGAAATAAAAAGTATGTGAAAAGAAAAACATGGATTTTTAGAATTGTACTGGCATTGTTGATTCTATCAACAATTTATGCAATGTATATGTTTGTTATATCACCATCCGGACCTGCACAAAATGAATATGAGCGTGTAAAAAGTGATTATGTATTAATGATTCTCCAATGTATGGTCGGAAGTGTTATTATCTTTTTACCGTCAAAAGTGGAAAAGCGGTTCCGCATTGATATACCTGATATAATGGAAATTATTTATTTTATCTTTTTATTTTGTGCTATTTATCTTGGTGAGGTGCAAAACTTTTACTTTAAAATCCCCTATTGGGATTTAATACTTCATTGCTTCAGTGCAGCAATGTTAGGAGCACTTGGTTTTGTTATTGTCAACTATTTGAATGATTCAGAGAAGACGAATGTTCGCCTAACACCGTTTTTTGTAGCTTTATTTTCCTTTTGTTTTGCATTGACTTGCGGGACAATGTGGGAGATATATGAATTTACGGCAGATGGCATTCTGAGTACAAACATGCAAAAATTTATAACTTCAGATGGAACAGTATTGATTGGCAGAGAAGCTTTAGTTGATACGATGGAGGATTTCATCGTCGATACTTTAGGTGCACTGACAATAACAATTATCGGCTATATGAATTTAAAAAGAGAACATAAAAAACAACATTTAGAAGCTTAGTAAATTGCTAGAGATACAAAAAAGAAGACCTGATGGGTCTTCTTTTTTGTTAATTATTATGGAAAAGGATCTTAATTTTTCCACGTTTTCTGGAAGAATTCATCCCTTCCACTTGCGGCTCGGTCTTCGTTATAGTGTTTTGGATTCTTTTTATAATAATCTTGATGATAGTCCTCTGCAGAGTAGAAATTTGTCGCTTCTATTATTTCCGTTACAATTTCTTTAGTAAATCTACCAGATTCAGCTAGCTTCTTTTTAGAGTGTTCTGCCTGAGTTCTTTGCTCCTCATTTGTTACAAAAATCGCTGTTCTATACTGTGAGCCTCTATCATGGAACTGCCCGTCTGGATCGGTGGGGTCAATTTGTGTCCAATAAATCTCGAGTATTTTTTCTAATGGAAACTTCTTCTCATTATATGAAATTTCAACTACTTCATAATGTCCAGTTGTGCCTGTCTTTACTTGTTCATATGTAGGATTCTCCATATTACCACCCATGTATCCGGAAATAACAGATTCAATACCCTCATACGAATCAAATGGTTTAACCATACACCAGAAACAACCACCAGCAAAATATATTTTTTCCATAAAAGCCCTCCCATCATCAATATATCTATTATAGTTAGTAGGACACTAATATTCTATTAAAATGAAACAGTGGCTTGTTAATTGTGAAGCATATTTCATTAAGATTATCTGTTAATTTCAATAAGATAAACATAATTTTATGATAATTGCAATGATTGATGTGTTTAGCGGGCGTTTATCTATCAGTGGAAGTAATAATAGGATATATAGAATACTTTCTAAAATTTGTTATTTCTAAAAAGGTCCGAAGAGCGAAATGAGTTAATAAAAAGTTAATTGGTATAATCACTACTTGCGTTAGCAAAACAGCCCATATAAAAAACAGGGTAAGTGAATTTATTGACATATATTTTAATAAAAAACGAATAAATGCAAAGACTAAAACAAGAAGTAATTACATTTATTCATCAAAAGGTACATATTCGGAATCAGTTGGAACTTGAAGGAAAGCTAACTAGAAGTCTTGTCAATATGTGAATACTATGACAGTATATAAATATTGTTTAGTATTTCGTTCAAATTTGCTGTATTTGAATTTGAAGAACTAGGAAATATAACTTTTTAAGCAACACTGAACTTTAACTATTGGAGGAAATGAAATTATGTCAGCTTTACCAAATTGCCCTAAATGTAATTCAGAATATACATATGAAGATGGAGCACTTATAGTATGTCCAGAGTGTGGCTATGAGTGGACTCCACAATCTGAAGAAGAATCAAATGAAGATGTAAAAGTAGTCAAAGATGCAAATGGAAATGTTTTAAATGACGGTGATTCAGTTACAATCATTAAAGACCTCAAAGTAAAGGGAAGTTCATCAGTACTTAAACAAGGCACAAAAGTAAAAAGCATTCGTTTAGTTGATGGTGATCACGATATCGATTGTAAAATTGATGGTTTTGGAGCAATGAAACTTAAATCAGAGTTTGTTAAAAAGATTTAATTAAAAGAATCTATTGAATGATATTGTTGGTTTTGCTTATGAATAAATATCTTCCCAAAAGAAGTCTTCGTTCGCAATGAAGTCAATGGAATCTATAACAGCTTCCTTTTGGATAGTGGTTTAAGCAAACTGTTTATACAATATTAGCATTGAAGAGGAAGAGGCTGTCATAATATGGCAGTCTCTTTTTTGTGTTTGTTGGAATTGGATAAATTTTGCTTTCATGAAAGTTTGTGAAAAAGGTAACATAAAACAAATCAATCTGTATCAAAACTGTCACATTTTATGTTGTAATTTAATTATTACAGTTTAGGTGTATGTTAGTATGCCTTTGAATAGAGCTTTCTTTATTATGTAATGTATTAATGGTTAATATCGATAAAAGCTGGTTTAATAAGAAGTGTAATTTCTTGAAAGAATATAATTACATTAATTTACCAACTAGACTGTTATATTATTTTTTGTGTATACTGTATTACATAGATGAGCTATTAGTAAAGAAAAAGATTGTGAAATTAATGAGGAGGTTATCAAGTTGAAAAATGTAGCAACAATATTTGCAGGTAAAACTATAACAATTGCAATTTTATTCAGTGCTATTCAGTTATTTGTTTAATTTCGAAAGAAAAAGGCAAAGGAGGAAAAACACCTTATGAAATGGTTTGTTTTAACTTTCTTAGGAAAAGCAGTATCTGGATTTACATTTTTCGTAATGTAATAGGTTTTAGTTAATGATAATGAATGTATTTATTAGTAAGGGTCTTGCATTAGCAGGAGCTTTTTTTGGTTTATATTGTGATGTATTGAGCAATATTCGTCACTACATTAAAATACACAGTCGAAGTTTTGTAGTTTTCAACTGTGTACGTTTAATACAAATGTAACAATTTCATTTTAAATTTCTACTTAAAAAGGTTTTCGTCCTTTCATGCTTTGGACTTTCAAACAGTTCACTAGGATGCCCAGATTCAACTATCTCACCATTATCCATAAAAATAACATGATTAGCTACTTCCTTGGCAAACCCCATCTCATGTGTGACGATAATCATTGTCATATGTTCCTCAGCTAAATTTTTCATCACTTGCAATACTTCACCAGTCAGTTCAGGATCTAATGCAGAGGTTGGTTCATCAAATAATAGAATTTCCGGATTTAACATGAGCGCTCGTGCGATGGCAACTCGTTGCTTTTGTCCGCCAGAAAGCTTGGCTGGATATGCGTTTGCCCGTTCAGTCAGTCCGATTTTCTTCAATAGCTCTGTACTTTTCCTTCGAATATTAGCAGGAGTATCCAGTTTTAAAAGTTTTGGAGCTACTTCCATGTTTTCAATAACTGTCAAATGGGGAAAAAGATTAAAGTGTTGAAAAACCATTCCCATTTTCGCAGTGATTTTTTTAATATCTTGTTGTTTAGAGTAAACGCCATCCTTTACTAAATAGTCGTTAGCTACTCGAATTGAACCTTTATCTATTTCTTCTAAATGTACGAGGCTACGAAGCATCGTACTTTTGCCTGACCCTGAAGGTCCGATGACGGCAATGACATCATTCTTATTTACATTAAATGAAATGTGCTTCAAAACTTCAAAGCTTCCATAAGACTTTGTAAGATTGGTTATTTCAATTATATTCATACTAAATACTCCTTTCATTCAAATCTAAAACGGCGTTCTAACCATTTGAAAAATAACGTTAATACTAATGTAATTAATAAATAAATAATCCCAGCTACAAAGAACGGTGCAATAGTAAAATCACGATTTACAGCTGTTTGTGCAAAATGTAGAAGTTCGGGTACGGCAACAGCATAGAGTAATGCTGTATCTTTCACCAAAGTCACAGACTCGTTCGCAACAGAAGGAAGAGCTATACGAAACATTTGTGGCAAGATGATTTTTCTAGTAGTTTGCCATTTGTTTAATCCCAAGACCTTTGCTGCTTCGTATTGCCCTTTTTCAATAGCTAAAAGGCCTCCTCGGAAAATTTCTGCAAAGTAAGCAGCGTAATTTAATACAAAGCCCAAACAAGCAGCAACAAAACGATCTAATACTAAATATTCACCTACGACAGGTAGCATTGGTAGCCCAAAGCAGATGAGTAGTAGCTGAAGTAATAAGGGGGTTCCACGCATAATATATATATAGGCATGAGCTACCCAAGCAATGAGCTTTATTTTACTTTTAGCCAGTAACGTTAAAATAAAGCCAAGTGGAACGGAGGCAATAATAACAATTAAAAACAATAAAATTGTTACTTGTGCGCCTTCGAGCATCGGTTTTATGATGGTAGTAAGATAATCTGACATATAAGGATTCCTCCAAAGTAAAACAGGATTTCCATTGAAGGAAAACCTGTTTGGCATATATTATTTTAAAACTTTGTCTTCTCCAAACCATTTTTCAGAGATTTTAGCAGCTGTGCCATCTTCGTTCATCTCATCAAGAGCAGCTTGAAGTTGTTCAAGTAATTCTTCATTTCCTTTTTTGACACCAACTCCGTATTCTTCAGGTGCCAATGATTCATCTACTAATTTAAAGGTGTTTGTATCTTTAGCTATATAATAGTTGATAACAATTTCATCAATTACAACAGCATCTAATCGCCCATTCTTTAGATCATTTAATGCCATAACATTATCAGTGTACTCTGTAATTGTTTTGATTTTTGAGCTGATTGGATTTGCACTTAATGCATCCGCTGCTGAAGAAAGAGATTGAAGTCCAACAACTTTGTTTTCTAAATCAGCTAAATTAGTAACCTTAGAATCTTCCAAAGTGACTACTACTTGAGCATTTGCTAAGTATGGTTTTGTAAATAATACTTTTTCCTTACGCTCTTCTGTAATGGTGTAGCCATTCCAAATTAAATCGATTCTTCCGCTGCTTAGTTCAGCTTCTTTCGTCTTCCAATCGATTGGTTGGAATTTCACTTCAACATCCATTTTTTCTGCTGCGGCTCTAGCAAGGTCAATATCAAATCCGACAATTTCATTATTTTCATCTCTGAAGCCCATTGGAGCAAATTTATCGTCTATCCCGATGACGATTGTTTTTTTCTTCCCATCTTTTTGATTTGAATCATTTGAGTCAGAGCTGGAGCAAGCTGTCAAAAAAGTTAAAAGTGCTACAATCATTAGAAGTAAAGTAGTAAGACGCTTCATCGTTGTTAATCCCCCATGTTTTTAGAATTTTATATTTGCTTTAGTACGTTACCATATTAACATAATAACTTAATAAAAAAAAGAAAAATGCTATACTTTGAATTTACTTTATCCGTAACTACAAATAATGAAACGTTTTAATGAATATATTTTGTCAATTTTCCATCATTAAAGTAATAAGGGGTAGAGTATATTGAAAGAAAATAAAAAGCTATTGAACGGAATTGGAATCAATAATTTCTTAGGATTATAGTCAGCAACTTCCATACATGTTCAATTACGTACATGCCCTTCTCACTTGTTAATATTCATTAAAATCTTTTATCGGTATTTACTCTATTATTCCTTTATTATCCATATCTATTGGTATTATTTTTTACTATAATATTTATTTCTTCTGTTAGATAAAATTTTTGATACTACCCCAAGGATAAATGACTTGTAAGTTGTAAAAATATAAAGTAAATGAAAGGAAAGCTAGTAGAGGAACTTAATATAGAAAGGAAATACATTACAGCGTGAAAGAATTATTACATCTTTATCTCACTTTTTGTAAATTAGGAGCAGTAACATTTGGTGGAGGTTATGCAATGTTGCCTATTTTACAAAGGGAAATTGTAGAAAAAAGAAATTGGGCAACGAATGAAGAAATTACTGATTATTATGCGATTGGTCAATGTACCCCTGGTGTAATTGCTATTAATACATCGACATTTATTGGAGAAAAGCGAAAAGGAACTATAGGAGGAATTGTTGCTACGTTAGGTTTTATTACACCTTCTATTGTTATTATCACGATTATCGCAAGCTTTTTGCAAAACTTTGCGGATTTATCTATTGTTAAAGATGCCTTTGCGGGGATTCGAGTTTGCATTTGTGTGCTAATTATTCAAGCAGTTATTAAACTGTTGAAAAATTCAGTAGTGGATAGGATTACGGCTATTTTGTTTGTAGTAGTACTTTTGTTCTCATCTTTTACTACTATATCTCCTATTATATTTGTTATTATTGCTGGAATTACAGGAGTTTTGGTGAAGAACTGGGGAGGTAAAGTACAATGATTATAATCCGTCTGTTTTATGAATTTTTTATTATTGGTTTATTTTCAGTAGGTGGAGGACTCGCTACCTTACCATTCTTATATGATTTGTCAGCAAGAACAGGCTGGTTTACTGAAATAGACGTTGTTAATATGCTGGCAGTTTCTGAATCAACTCCAGGTGCCATCGGAGTTAATATGGCCTCTTATGTTGGCTATACAACAGCGGGAATACCAGGCAGTATTGTGGCTACCATAGCACTTGTTTCTCCTTCTGTTTTCATCATAATAATCATTGCGCGTTTTTTGAAAAAGTTTCGGGAAAATGAATTGGTTCAATCCGCTTTTTATGGCTTACGACCAGCATCAACTGGTTTAATTGCAGCAGCGGGATTTGGAGTGATGAAAGTATCGCTACTATCACTTGAAAATTGGTCGGTTTCTTTTATGGAAATATTCAATTGGAAAGAAATCATCATTGCTGTTGTTTTATTTATAGTGATCATGAAATATAAGAAGCATCCTGTGTTTTACATTATTTTAGCTGCCTTAGTTGGAATTCTTTTTCACTTAGGTACATAGCAGAAAAGACACCCCTCGAAAATAATTTAATTCGAAGAGTGTCTTTTCATTTAATTTAATGAATTACTTATTTCGGGTGTTTTCACTTCATCTTGTGGATTCGGCACAAAAAGTAAGATAATAATACCTATAATGAAAAGAATAACTAAGCTGAAGACACCGTATGCTGTATTTCCAGTGATCTGAGCTGTTAAGCCAAGTAAAAGTGGTCCCATAATTGAAGCAAACTTACCAATAATATTATAAAATCCGAAGAACTCATTGGCATTTTCCTTAGGTACAAGCTTAGCAAAATAAGAGCGGCTCAATGCTTGAATACCGCCTTGAGATGTCCCGACTAACATAGCTAAAATCCAGAAGTCTAAAGTTGTTTCTAGGAAAAAAGCATATATACAAACGAAAATATAAATAATGATTCCAACATAGAGCATCGTTTTTCCTGTGAATTTTTCAGATAGTCTTCCGTAAATAATAGCGCATGGTGCAGCAACTAGTTGTGTGACAAATAAAATGATTAGAAGATTAGTTGCGCTAATGCCCAAATCGGAACCATAGGCGGTGGACATTGTAATAATCGTTCCAACTCCATCAATATAGAAAAAATATGCTAATAAGAATAAAAATAATGGTTTATGGCTTCTGATGTTTTTAAATGTTTTACCTAAACGTTTAAAGCTATTTACAATAGGTTTTGGTTCACGGGCAATATAGTAGTTCTGTGTTACATTCTTAAAGAGCGGGATTGAAAACAGCCCCCACCATAAAGCGGTTAGAAGGAATGATATTTGTGTTGCTATGGTCACTGATAAAGCAATAATATCTCTTTCTGCTAAAAGAATGAGCGCTAGACAGATTACAAATGGAATGGTACTGCCTAGATAACCCATACCGTAGCCTCGAGCTGATACCCTGTTCATTCTTTCTTCTGTCGTAATATCTACTAGAAAGGCATCATAAAAAATATTAGCACCAGCAAAGCCAATTGTTGAAAAGGTATAAAACAGTAAAAGAATTAACCACTGGTCACCAGGGACAAAAGCTAGCAACCCAGTAAATGCAACACCTAAAGCAAAGAAGAAGGCAAAAAACTTTTTCTTAAAACCTTGATAGTCTGCTATTGTACCTAAAATTGGTCCAAGTAACGCTAAAACAAGCGTAGCGATGGAAATGGTATAGCCTAAGTAGGCAGTTGAATCGGCATTGCTTATTCCAGCTTCCGTCGCAGAAGCCTTATAAAACAATGGAAAGATGGCTGTTACAATGACAATAGAATAAGCAGAATTTGCCCAATCATAACGAATCCAGCTATTCTCTTCTTTTGTATAACCTTTCATTAATTTCTCCCCTTCATGGATAAAAAGTTTTCAATAACCTTTCCATCGGTTTGTCCTAGATTTAAGCCCAGTAAACGAGCGAATGTTGGCCCTTCATCCACCAAATGCATGGATGGAATAACCTGATGTGGTTTAATGCCTTTTCCTGCCGCAATAAAAATAGTTTCATAATTTTCTTTTTTGGGTGAATAACCATGTGAAGACCATGTGTATCTTTTATTTTTAACATCTAATTCAGTAATATCATCAATGAAAGCGCCTTCCATTTCATCTTTGAAGTAATAGCCGAGACGTGCTTCAAGCATAAGGAAGCAATCGGCATCGGCTCCTGCTTGGATTGCCTCTTCATTTGTTAATATTTTTTCAAGTCCATTCTCATTTTTTTGTATCAAGTTCTGCAATAGTTGTCTGACTTCTTTTTTTGTTTCTTCATCTTGATCATCTTTTATGTAGATATAGGAGGACCCGTCACAACCTTTACAGTAGGCTTTCCAATCTGTCACTTTTCCTTGTGTGTTTAACTTAATTAGACCTGTCTCTTTAAGGAGTACATTGATTTTGATAGCTTTTGATTCATCAAGCGAACTATGGTCTCCTAGTGCAACGATTGTTGAATGATCGTATAAATCACTTTGTTTTAAGGCTTCCATAATTCGTCCTAATCTTTGATCATGACGTAATAGAGCTTCTTCAGCTTGTTTAGAGGAAAAACCATGATAGTGACGCTGTGAATCAAGATCTACGAAATGGATTAGCATAAGATTAGGCTTTTTTTCTTTGATGGTATATACAGCAGACTCTAAAACGAAATCATCAAGCTCTGGTTGGTTAAGCCCTTTCCGAATATGTCCGAAGCGATTATTTAAATTTAATTGGTAGATGGGGCTTCCATTAAATAGAGAAACGAGAATTTGGTGGTGCCAAGGACGATTAGCGAATATTTCAGGTAAATTGTAGTCGATATTTGCTTTAGCTGTTACAGGCCATAATAATGCTGCAGTCTTCATTCTCGCTTTTTTGGCTTCATCATATAAAGTAGTGCCTTTAACATAATGACGATACCAATACCAATCAGGAGAGGATCTCCCTGGTTGAATAAGTGTGTTATTAATTACACCATGCTTATTAGGGTAGTTACCTGTGACAATCGTAGCGTGACAAGGATAGGTAACGGATGGATAGATAGTTTCAACATTTTTACAATATGAGCCTCGCTTTAAAAGCTTCTTAAAATGAGGTAGTTTCTCGATTGTAGGAAAATCTAGGGAGGAAAGACAATCAAATGAAATGACAATTAAATGTTCAGTAAGTCGATGCATAGCGACCTCCATTAAAAACATTATTAGTACCCCTTTAATATAGCAAATAATGTAAAAATAGTATATCGTTTCTTGTTTTGAGTTTTTGTAGAGGTTATAAGTTTTTTATTGTTCCAACAGGACATTATGCAAAGTGAATAGATAGGAATATGTTATAATTATCCATAAAATTTGTAACTCACCTAAATTTTGATAGGAGTTGAGAAAATGGGGATAGCAGATGTAAAGGAATTTTTTAAGCAGTATAATATGGCTGAAAATATTATGGAGTTTGACCAATCAAGTGCAACGGTAGAACAAGCAGCCACTACGATTGGTGTTACCCCTGCTAGAATTGCTAAGACCATCTCATTAAGGAATATTGATGGCGCATTGTTAATCGTATCGGCAGGCGATACAAAAATTGATAATAAAAAGTTTCGAGATGAATTTGGCTTTAAAGCACGAATGCTATCTCCAGACGAAGTGCTGCAATATACAGGACATGCTATAGGTGGGGTTTGTCCATTTGGTCTCATTAATGACTTAGAAGTGTATCTGGATGAATCAATGAAGCGCTTCGAATCTGTCTTTCCTGCTTGTGGCAGTACAAATTCTGCCATTGAGCTAACGTGTGACGAGATAGAAACCTATTCAAAAGCAGTCAAATGGGTAGATGTGTGTAAAAAGACAGAAGCATAAAGTTCAAAGTAAATTAGAAAAATAGTTGAAAATAAAAAGTGGTCCGTAAGTTTTTTAAAATGATTACGGACCACTTTTTTTATTTGAATTTATTTGGAAATTGTTTAATAATACCTTCTGATAATGTATCGGCAAGCATAAGCATATGTGCTTCACCTTTATCAAAGGCTTCAACACTTCCTTGCCAATTTTTATTCAATCTTGCTACAACATCTTCTGTAAGTAATTGTAAGTGAGTATGTAGCATTTTTTGAAGGGGTTTAAATGACCAATTTGGATTAGCTTTACTTAAAAAGAGAGCTATATCATCGGCATTTTTGTACCAACGTTTATTGGCTTGATTAAGTTCGGCTTTGTTTCCAGATTTAGCTGCATGAACAACATCCACAGCAATAAGGATGTGCTCACGTAATAATTTTGCTAGTTGATTTCCTGCTTTTTCACCGTAATATGGTTTAATAGAGTTGCCGATATCATCTTGATTTTTAAGTAATCTTTCCGAAACGGCCTTTACGTCTCCTAATGAAGCGAGATCACTGATTATGAAGTTTTTGGTCCAGAATACATGATCAGCCCAAAGTTTTCTTTGCTCCATCTTAAGATTTGTCGTTTTAGGATTGCATGTTATGGCAGTATGATTTGTAGGCATAGCCATGGCTTTGAATGGCATTGCAAGACTAGAAACTAACAGTAATAAAGCTAATAGCTTGAAAGCGGATTTTGTCATTATAAATAACTCCTTTAATCAAAATTCCCTAGTATTGTTTTCATAAAGGGAGAATCATATGCAAGAGTATTTACGGTATCTAATAATGAATGAAACCACCATTTTTTAGCATAATAAAAAAGATTATGTTGAAGAGGTGAAACGTTCATGAAGAAGCAATTGAGAAATGTTTTAATTGTATTGTTTACTTATTCATTATTAGCTGTAAGTATGAGTGTCCATGCAGATTCTGATAATGAGGAATTATATTTAAAAAACTATGAAAGTATACTTTCTGTTATGAAAAAAGAAATGGAGGCAGCTCCGAAGACAGGAGATCCTACGCTGGATTTCCTGTATGAGATGATTCCTCACCATGAAGCAGCTGTTTCTATGGCTGAAAATCTTCTTTCTTATGGGGAAGGCTTAGAGGTCAAAAAATTGGCTATGACGATCATGCGTGATCAAATTGAGGGAATTCAAAGGATGAAAACACTGCTGGATCAACTCAAAAATAATCCACAAGTGGATAAAGCAAAAGAAACCGCTTATTTAAAAATATACAATGATGATTATAAGCAGATGATGAATAAAATGAGCAAAGTAGAACCAACAGGAAGTGTTGATAAAGATTTTCTTGAGCAAATGATCGCACATCATGAAGGTGCTGTGAAAATGGCGACTAATATTCTAAACTATACTAACAATGAAGAACTTAGAGAAATTGCTACACATATGATATCCGGCCAACAGAGACAACTGGAAGAGATGAAGCGATTATTAAAAACTGTCAAATAAGATAAAAAAACAAGTCGAGACTTCAATAGTTTGAAGGCTTCGACTTGTTTTTTTTATTTTAAAGTTGCTGCCTCTAACGTAGCGTTTATTTCATGAATGATTATTTGGTTACCAAGGATTGGAGATTCTTTTTTTGCTTCCTCAGATCCTGGTTCTGGACGTTTATGTGCATGTTTGAATACATCACTGTTTTTCCAAGCTTCGAAATGCTCTAAAGTTTCCCAGTACATATTAACATTTAGTTCATCAAAATCCGGAGAATATTGAGAAAGTAATACTTCAACTTTTACAAACCCTTCAAATGCATCTAGTCCGGTAGGTCGTACAAAACCTGGTCCGATCTTCGCTCCAAGACCTGGTTTGATTTTAAATCTGTTTGTTACAACTACCATTATTCATTTCCCCTTTATATGAAAAGTAAATAGCCTATTTTTGAAAATTTAGCTCCATTACGCGACAATGAAAATTATTATCATTAATAATAACTTTCTTATCGAAGGGCTGTCAATGTAAAATTTAGAATATTTTGTACATATGGAGTTTTTATTAACGATAAATTTTGAAAAGAAAAAGACTACCTAATTAGAATTGCTACTAGGTAATCTTTTTTGGTAGTTTATTATGCTCTTTGTTCGTATAGTTTCACAATCTCGATAATAACGTTTGTTGCTTTTAACATATTTTCAATTGAAATATATTCAAATTTCCCGTGATAATTTTCTCCACCAGTAAATACATTTGGCGTCGGTAGACCCATATAAGAAAGCTGTGAACCATCCGTACCACCACGAATTGGCTGGATAATCGGTTCAATATCAAGATTTTTCATTGCTTGGTAGGCAATGTCTACAATTTCTTTTACAGGTTCTATTTTCTCACGCATGTTGTAATATTGGTCATTCATTTCTAAAATAATACGTTCTTTTCCGTATTTCTCTTGCAGTTTGGCTGTGATCGTTTCGAAAGTCGCTTTACGAGCAGCAAATTTCTCCTTGTCGAAGTCACGAATAATGTAGTTCAGCTTTGTTTCCTCGACATCACCATGAACAGATAAAAGGTGATAAAACCCTTCATATCCTTCTGTATACTCAGGTGCTTCGTCAGCAGGAAGCATGCTTTGGAATTCCATAGCCATTTTTGTAGAATTAATCATTTTATCCTTAGCAGTGCCAGGATGTACATTTTTCCCTTTGAACACAACCTTTGCTCCAGCCGCATTGAAGCTTTCATATTGTAATTCTCCTAAAGGTCCACCATCCATTGTGTAAGCATAGGTTGCGTTAAAAACTTCAACGTTAAATTTATGTGGTCCGCGACCAATTTCTTCATCAGGTGTAAAGGCGACACGAATTTTACCATGTTTAATTTCTGGATGATTGATTAGATAAGACATGGCTGTCATAATTTCGGCAATACCTGCTTTGTTATCTGCACCTAGTAAAGTTGTACCATCAGTAGTAATCAGTGTATGTCCTTTATAGTTGGCTAATTCAGGGAAATCCTTTGGTGACATGATCACCTTCATTTCTTCATTTAACACAATATCTTTCCCGTCATAATTTTCTACAAATTGCGGATTTACGTTAGCCCCTGTCATGTCTGTAGCAGTGTCAATATGTGCTAAGAAGCCGATAGTCGGAATGTCTTTATCTGTATTAGCAGGTAACGTGGCCATTACGTAGCCATGCTCATCCACTGATACCTCGCTCATACCGATTTGCTTCAGTTCTTCAACTAACATGTTTGCTAGCGTCCATTGTCCAGAAGTAGAAGGACAAGTTGTACTTTCATCATTTGATTGCGTATCAACTTTTACATATGTAATAAATCTGTCGACCATTTCTTTTCTCATCATCTCAATCTCCTTACTTGTAGTTATAATGCTATCTTATCAAATCGAAAGGAGAATCGAAACTTTCACAAATAGTACACAATTAAAAATACACAATAAAACATAATTGTAAAATTTTATAAAAAACGCTTGAATTTGGATGTGTATGAATGTAATAATACACTCATACGGTGTATTAAGTCTGTAATACACAACCTCGTATAAAAGGGGGAGAGTGTGTGAAGTTCGAATTAAATAACCGAGATCCTATTTACTTACAAGTTGTAATGTATTTTAAACAGCAAATTGCTTTAGGGGAAATATCTGCAGGAATGGAAATTCCTTCGAGAAGAGAATTAGCTACCATGTTAAACATTAATCCAAATACTGTACAAAAAGCATATAAAGAAATGGAGGATCAGAAATTGATTGTTACTGAAAGAAATTTTCCAAGTAAGGTGACAACGAATGAAGAGGTCTTGCAGAAAATACGAAAAGATTTAATAGAAGAAGCTACTGTTCAGTATGTCGAGACGATGAAACGAATTGCCATTTCTTTTGATGAAGTAATGGATGAAGTCAAAAAAGCATACGAAAAAAAGGGGGGTAAACATGATTGATGTAAAAGGAATATCTAAGAAATATCTATTTAAAAAAGTATTAAAGGATGTTTCGTTTACAGTGAAAAAAGGTGAAATTACATGTTTAATTGGTGTTAATGGAACGGGGAAGTCGACAACTTTGAAGACTATCACTAATTTAACACCTTTCAATAATGGAGATATTTTAATAGATGGTATAAGTATTAAAAAGAAAAGAAGTGATAACATTTCCTTTGTACCAGATCATATGACGATGCCTGCCAACATGAAAATTAGACAAGCCTTTCAATTTATGAAGGATTTTTATCCGCGTTGGAATGAAGAGCGGGCAGCTGAATTGGTGGATTATATGAATATTGATGTTAACCAAAAGATTGGTGCTCTATCGAAAGGAAATGCAGCTAAGGTAAGTCTCATTCTAGGATTGTCATTAAACACTGATTATGTTCTATTAGATGAGCCATTTTCCGGTATTGATCTGTTTGCTAAAGAAAAAATACGCAACTTATTTTCATCCCATTTCATTGAAGGACGCGGCATTCTATTAACGACCCACGAAATTGAAGAAGTCGAGCATCTATTAGACCGGGTGGTCATTTTAAATGATGGTGTAATAGTGAAAGATTTTTATACGGAACAGATGCGAATGGAAGAAGGGAAGTCAGTCATTGATCAATTAAGGGAGGTGTATCAAGGATGAAGAATTATTTTAAGCTTGTTGATTTTGAAATGAAGCGGTTTTGGAAAATTTACGCTGCTCTTATTGGACTATTAATAACCGCTCAAAGTATAACAGTAGCAGTACTATCAAATTCTTACAAAAACCGATTTGAAGAAAGTTATATGCCTGGTATGAATTATGTGGATGATTATTCTGTTAGGTTTTCTAATGTAACGATGTCGGACGGTTTTATGGTGCCAATTGTCTTAATTATTTCTGCACTTGTATTTTATATTTTTTTCACTTGGTATCGCGAATGGCTTGGGAAAAATACATTTGCTTATCAATTACTATTATTGCCGTTTAACCGTATGACTATCTATTTTGCCAAGCTTACATCATTGCTTTTGTACATTTTCGGGTGCCTCGTTATACAAATTGCTATGTATCCTTTGTTGAATACTATCTTTACAAGTATTGTTCCGCAAGAAATTAGAATTGACCAAAGTTTGTTGCTATGGCTTAGTCCAGATAGTTTATTGGGTGTCCTTATTCCTTCCAATAGTGTCGATTTCTTTACTTCTTATGGAGTCGGAATAGTAGCTGTATCCGTTATATTTACCGTTATTATTTTAGAAAGAAGTTTCCGCTTAAAAGGAGTTGGCCTCGGTATAGCATTTATAGCATTTTGTATTTTCTTATTCGTAGAGTCTTTTATCATTGGTGAGAATTATCTGCTATATATACAGGAAAGGGTAATTTTACAAATTGTTAGTCTTGTAATGATCACAGTGCTTTCCTTTATGATTAGTTATTATATTATTAATAAAAAAATTTCGGTGTGAGGGGGGAATTTATGTTGAAGCGATATAGCTTTACGTTATTGTTTTCCACCATATCAATTTTTTCAATATTCATATTTTATACATATGTAAATGCTAACGTGAAAGAATTTGAGAAGGTGAAGATAGAGACAGTTGGTGGAGATGAGGAAGAAGGAGAACAGCTAAAGATTAATGGACATTTAAGTTATAACAATAGTGACTATCATATGAATGTCTCCGCGAAAGAAATGAGAATTGCTCCAATTACATTTTTGGATCGGGTTTCAGGTAATGAATCTTTATTTTTAGAAGATATGCAAATTAGAAAACTACAAGAACAATATAAGGGCTTTATGAGAGGGAAATATTTCATTTCATCTTTATATGAGGATAATTCTTTTCTAATTTCTGCTGATTTGGATTCTTTACGTAATGAACCAACTATAGATAGCCTTACTATAGAGATTTTTGATAAAGCCAATGAGACAACGAGAAGTTTTTCTCTGTCTATCCCTGAAGAATCTATTCAGTATGAGTATGGAAGTGTTGAGGATGTACAGTTATTAGATCAACAATTAAGTATTATTATGCGAATGTCAAATGATGAGAAAATTGAACTAATACAGGCAACGATCAATGTTCATCAACAGAAGTTAATAGATGCTAAAGCACTTTACTCAGTTAACAAAGATAAAAAAGGAGTGATTTCTGTTTCTTCTATAGTAAATGAAGACTATTATCGACACTTGGGCAATCATAATCGTTTTTTATCATTCACAACAGTTGTAGACGAAAAGTCTTTTGATTATGTAATAGATATTAGAGCTGGAAGGGTATTTCAACTACCTGAAAAATTGATGGCTAATGCATCTGTTCTCATAGAAGGCAATAAAATTTATGTAATTGATAAGAGTGTTGGAGCTTTATACAAATACGATGTGGCCACAAGCTTGTCTCATTTGCTGATGGAACATGAAATCATTAAAGAAATGATATTGTTTGAAATAAAGGACAGTAAATTATACTTTTTGAATTATAGAGGTAGTGAAGACGAGCAAGATGTAACAACGATTGTCGATATTAGTATACTGGATATAAATAAAGGTGAAGAAGTATATAGAGGGAAAATAGATGTCAGTGAATTTAATAATAGTCAAATTAATTATATAAGCAGTATTTTTTAGATATATAACAAAAGGCAAGAAATTATTTAACGACTTTCTTGCCTTTTTTTAATGTTTTTCTTTTAAAGAAAATCTTAGAATATCCTGCTGCTTAATTATATTGCTTTTTCATTGTCTAGATTTTCGAAGCCATCTTTATCAAGGCCATCTTCTTCTGTTGATTTTGGCTTGTTCAAGTAGAAGTAAAGCATTCCCATGAAAGCAGCACCACCGACGATGTTACCTAAAGTAACTGGGATGATGTTGCGGATTGCTTTCATAACGGAAATTGTATCAGGATGTTCACCAATTAAAGCGATTGAGAATGTTCCCATATTGGCAATACTGTGCTCATAGCTAGAAATGAAGAAACCAAATACGAAGAAGACCATTGTAAATAGTTTTGGTCCATCGCCTTTAAGGGTCATTGGAATGTAGAAGGCTAAACAAACTAGCCAGTTACAAAGAATGCCTCGGAAGAACAATTGGTAAATTGGTGCATTCATTTTTGCTTCTGCCACACTAACAATAAAGCTATTGGCAGAAGATGTTGCAAATAGACCTGTCAAATAAATGAATCCAGCAAATAGTAAAGCTCCGACTAAGTTACCTGCATAAGTAGTACACCACATTTGCACAACTTGCTTCCAATCCATTTTTCCTTTTAAAGCAGCATAGGTGAAGTAGAATGTATTTCCTGTAAATAAATCACCGCCTCCATATGCGATCAAAATAATGGCAACACTAAATGTAAGAGCTGCTATTACGTATGCAAAAGGATTATGATCTAAGTAAAAATAATTACCTGATTTGAATGCAACAATGACACCAAAGCCAACGAATCCACTAGCAAGCATTGCGCGAATAAAGTATCTCAAAATACTTTCATCAAAAATTTTCTTTTTCTTAAGAGCCAATTTCTCGACATCTTGAAGTGCTGTTTTTTCCATATTACCTCCTGTTGCTTTTCATAGTTGTATTTTTATTGTTGCCATAATCCATGACAATATTTATGTAGAAAAAATTCTATATGTGAATGATTGCACTTTTAGAACGCTACTGATTATGACAAAAAGGCAAAGCACAACTCATAATATCACTTTTGAACCATCTTAGGTAGGTGAGATAAGTTATTTCCGTGAATTTTTGTTGACAAATTTGAATAAAAAAGTGTAAGTGGAATCGGATAAAGTTAAGAAATTCTTAAGAAATCACCTACCTCTATTTTAAGAAATGGAACCTATACTAAAAGTAAGTTAAGAGCTTAAATGGAAAGTTTTATCAGTCGTGCTATAATTTTGGAAAGGAGGATGAAAAGGTTGACGAAATTTAATGTATTAGTGGTTGATGATGATCAAGATATCCGTGATGGAATTGAAATATATTTAAAAAATGAGGGCTTGAATGTAATCAAAGCGGCAGATGGCATTGAAGCTTTGGAGAAGCTACAAGAGCAAACGATTCACTGCATTTTATTAGATATTATGATGCCAAAATTGGATGGTATATCGACAACGTTTAAAATACGTGAACAGCGAAATATACCAATCATTATGTTAAGTGCCAAAAGTGAGGATACCGATAAAGTGTTAGGATTGCAAATTGGAGCGGATGATTATGTGACAAAGCCGTTCAATCCGTTGGAACTTATTGCCCGGGTGAAGTCACAGCTTAGACGATATGTCACGCTTGGAACGTATGAAGGTGTAAAAAAGCATATTGATTTAAACGGCCTAATATTAGATGAAGATGCCAAGCAAGTTGTAGTTAATGGAGAAACAGTAAAATTGACTCCGATTGAATATAAAATTGTGGAATTATTGATGAAAAATGCAGGTCGTGTATTTTCAATTAACGAAATTTATGAGCTAGTTTGGAAGGAGCCTGGCTACAATGCCGAAAATACAGTAGCAGTCCATATTAGGAAAATTCGTGAAAAAATTGAAATCGATCCAAAAAATCCAAGATATTTAAAGGTGGTTTGGGGAATTGGATATAAAATGGAAAAGTAAAAGGATACTTTTGATTGTCATTCTTCTGTTTAGTTTTGGAGCAAGTATGTGCTATTCAGGTTTATTTTCCGCAAAAAACATTCTAACAGAAGATTATTATCAAACGGGTGAATTCGAAAATACTTATGATAATTTTTTGGAACTGCTGACCATATTTGAATTAAGTGATATGGACGAAGATGACATAAAAGAACGTATTGTTGTGACTGACAGGGAAATTGAAGAACATCAATATCGTTATGGTGATCTGCCAAGTCAAATTTCCTCCATTCACGAGCAATATGATGAAAAGATTAATGATTTGGAGAATGCAGGTAATAAAGAGACTGCTGAAGTTTTAATCAAAGAGCGTGATGAGAAAATTGCTGATATCACCCTTAACTTTACTGATCGTGAGCATGTTCGGAAAAAGATTATCGCCGAAAAAGAAAAAATCATCGATCAAAGTATGGAGCAACTTGAATCACATCGTTCGGGTTATAATGAGTTAAAGGGATTATTTTCGTATTATTTAGTTGATCAAG
>Ga0233379_1000028_pt1 | contig 22021 bp, 18 predicted proteins | sample ElkDunMinimDraft_8_FD_180679 | JGI IMG/M metagenome (GOLD analysis project Ga0233379, IMG submission 180679) | Fecal eukaryotic communites from dung pellets of Tule Elk in California, USA - Elk Dung F1 | ecosystem: Host-associated > Mammals > Digestive system > Large intestine > Fecal | place...
CTCACCTGTCCCGCTTCTCCCGCAGGAGTCTCACACCTTACGCTCCAATCAATCAACATTTTTGTACATACTTCATTCTTTGAAACTTGTACAAAAGCAACAATCTTTTAGAAAACAGCCTTATTAAAAGAGCGCTCATCCTAAATATATGGTACTAGTTCATAATTAGAACAACCAGTTACTAAGAAACATTCCTAAGTTTGAAATTTAAAACAGTATTGCTAGATGTCTGAACAAGCATAAAAGGATAGATACCAGCAATTATCATCTGCTTGTATCTATCCTTTATTTACTTAGCAACTACTACATATCTTGTAAATCCTAGATATCTTGTTCCTTGATATTTTAGTTCTCCTTCATCACCTTCGGCTAATTTTCCATATTCTTCACCTTTCACATTAAACTCAAGCCTCTCACCGTTCTCAAGTTCGAACGTCACATAATACTCATTATATGCTCGAGTCTCACCACCACCATGTATGCTCGTGCGTCGGCCAATCACTTTCGAAACAACTGTCTCAATCGGCGAATTGTTATTACGGTTTCTCTCAATAGCAGCTTTAGCGGCATTTTTAATAATTATAAAAAATACAATAAAAGTTACGATTGCAATAAAGATAGGTACTATAGCAAATAGTGGAGGCATACCTTCAAAGAAAAATAATATCTCATCAAAAAAACCTGGCTCCTCATACATCTCTAACTCTTCAAATTGCTCGTTCATAAAATCCCCTTCCCATTTGTATTGATGATTGATAATACGATTATATCGGTATTAAGTTTCTTTTTTGTAATTTTTTTAAAATAGGCTCTATTAAATTACAATGTTGATTTCCACTACAGACGGACGCTTTCCGCAGGCTTGGCTTTAGCCTCCTCGCCGCTCATTCTTTGCTCCTCGCGGGGTCTTTTAGCTCAAGCTCATCCCGCTGGAGTTGCCGTCTTTCGCTCCAATCTCCTTTTAACAAAATCAACCTCAAAATATAAAAGAGCTTTCAAATAAAAGAAGCTTCCTCATATAAGGAAGCTTCTTGTCATTTCTTTTTTCTCTTACCATTTACCCGGCATTAACTACTTGAAAACCAAGTTTCTCTGCTTCAGCGACCGAAAAAGCTGGATCTAAATGCATACAATATACTCGATTTCTCCATTTTTCCGGGATCAGCTCTGTCAGTTCACGTAAGGATAAATGAACATTTCCGACAAAATCTGCTTTGCTTGTGTCTTGGTAAAAATAATCAATTTCCCCTGCTAGCATACTTGTTAATATTTCATCAGGCACCATATTGCAATCACCGCTATAGTATACTTTTTGGCCATTAATATGAAACATATAGGCAAAACAAGTTAAGTGCGGTACATGCTGAACTAAGTAAGGCTTAATATACGATATTCCCATCAGATTGTCAGGTCGATACTCGTCCTCAATTTCTACACTGTTAAACTGGCTTTCTGGCACTCCAACTTTTTTCAAAATAGCCTTCACGTCCGCTGTTAAAGCTGTTGGAGTTAAAAGCGTCACTTTCACTTTACCTTTTGGTTCCATTACATTGAAAGCATAGCCAACAAGATCTCCGAGCGATCCAACATGATCAGCATGCAAATGTGTCTGTAATATTGTAATTTTTTTCACGCCTTGTAACAGATTCATTTCCATCATTCGGCTGAAATTCGTACTGCCACAATCAATCAAGAACAGTTCACCATCTTGTTTTAAATAGGCATTATTATTGCCGAGTTCTGTATTGAACGCACTTCCAATACCAATAAACTTCAACAAATGGTCTCAACTCCTTGTATGTACGTGTAATTCGATTATAACAATAGTAGATGAGAAAACATAATAAGCGAAGAGATATCCAATTTTGAACTTACTTGCCATAACTCTACAAATACTTGCGGTAACTTCTCTTTTACTTGCCATAACTCTGTATTTACTTGCTATAACCATCAACTAGCTCTCTCAATACCTCTACATCAAGTTTATAGACTCTATCTTTATATGATCCTGTTGATTTTAGATTGAGCGAGGACAACATCTTGGCAACAATTGAAATTGAAGATATACAAAGGAAGGCTCTGCACTGTTTGTTTGTTATGGTATCTCCAATTATTAAGCGATAATCTAATAAAGCTTCAAGATGAGCATTCTTTTTACTAATATTACATTTAGGACAACACCATCTTTCTCTTTTTTTCTCAAGTAAAACACCATGACAATTGGAACATAAAACTCCTCGTATAATCTCGGATGGAGAAATTTGAAAACGAGTTAAAATATCAGGATCTAATTCTACATGTTCCTTCATTAGATAGCGTGATAGTTTCTTCATGTCTTTATTAGTTAAAACTGCATGTTTAAAACGATTTTTGAAGGAAATGAATTTTTCAGGAATTTTCGCTGCATGAATGACAAGATTTGAGATTTCTTTATGGTTGGGGGTTGCTTTAATAATCGTTGTAGGGTGACTAATTGCAATAATGGAAGAAATGGGTACGGCAGGGAACTTATTGTTCTCTAACCATCTATAGAGTTGGTAAACATGCTTTCTAACTTGAATGATGGGGTCATGGAAAGCTTCTTCCTTTTCCGAGGTTATTCGAATCAACTGATGAAACTCTCGATCAAAATATAGTATCCCTGTTATATTTTTCACTTCAATAATAAGGATAAAAAACGTTGTGAGAATAAGGAAGTCTAATTGAAAAAAAGTACCGTCTTTACATGGAAGTCTAATATCTTGAAAAATAAAATACGGCTCTTCATCTAAATCATTCAAATAATAATCAATAGCTTCCTCCCCTCTAAAACCTGCATAGTATTTCTTTAAACTTTCCTCTATGTTTTTTCGTTGAGGATGATTAGATGGCAACCTTCTTAACAGTGCCTCTAACTTCAAAATAGTGAGTGGAGTTTGTCTTTTTTTCTTTATCATAGCTTCACCTCTTTTGCCATTTGCCTATACATTACGATTTTTTCAAACAAAAACCTCCTATTTCATTATTTTATTCATGATTTTGTCGTTTTTTTGATTTGTATCTTGCTGTATCTCTATTTACTTGCCATAACTTCAGATTTACTTGCCATATCTCCGAAAATACTTGCCGTATCTCCACTTTTACTTGCCACAGCTCCGAAAATACTTGCCGTATCTCCACTTTTACTTGCCACACAGATCCGAAAATACTTGCCGTATCTCCACTTTTACTTGCCATATCTCCCAAAATACTTGCCATAAACAAATAACCCGATAATATCATATCGGGTTATCTACGATTTTTATATGTTGATACGCCCCAGACAAGGATTGGGATGCTGGCGAGAACAATAAAAATAACGACTGTCATCACGGGGCTATCTTGGTATGGTAATGGGACGTTCATTCCGAAAAATCCTGTAATAGCTGCAATGATGGCTGTCATCACTGTAATAATCGTTAAACTCTTCATTGTGTTGTTGGTTCGAGCAGAAACGAGGGAGAAATAAGTATCCATTGCACCGGATACAAGATCACGGTACACCTCCAATGAGTCAGATATCCGCTCCAAATGGTCAACTAAATCCATGAAGTAAGGGATATGTTCTTCTCTGACCGTCAATAAGCGACGATTGCTAATGCTAGTGAAAATTTGTTTTTTCGGTCGAATAACTCTACGGAAAAGTACAATTGTTCTTTTTAAAGCTAAAAACTCCTCCGATATTTCTTGAGCTGGATGAATGTACATTTCATCTTCGAGCTCATCAATACGTTCAGACAATCGCGACAATATCGGAAAATATTCATCAACGATTTCATCCAACAAGGAGTACAATAAGTAATCCGACCCTTTTTTCATAATATGAGAGTCACTTAAGACCTTATTAACTGCCTTACCAATGGCATTAATTCGTTCTTGATGTACGGTTACCACGTAATTTTTCCCTAAAAAAATATTTAAAGGATGGATAATAAATTCTTCTTCTTTCTCCTCATTGTAAATCGTAGCATGGAAAATAAAGAAAGAATGATTCGGGTATTGATCAACTTTAGAACGTAACGTATATTGCAAGCAATCTTCCATCGCCAAAGGATGAAAATCAAATATTTCTCCTACAGTTTTTAATTCTTCTAAAGATGTATCAAATAAATCGACCCATATCAGATCGGTTGTGTTGGTTAAATACTGTTTTTCTTTCGTTATATCAATATTTTTTATTATTTTGTTTTCTTTTTCGGAGTATATGTACGTTTTAATCATGTTAGTTCCTCTGTCTTTCTTACTAGTCGCTTCAAAACTAAAATAAACTGTCAAAATCATAGTATTTCCAAGTTTATAGGAGCTATCCTTCACAAACAAAACGAAAAAACGCCCAAAATACCGGGCGTATGAGTAATAAATTATTTAGACTCTTACTACTACAGTATATGCTTTAAATTGTTACAGTAAATATTGAAATTTTAACCAATTAAGATATTCATAAATATGTTTCGAGTATAAAAATCCAAAATGGCTAAATCTTAAGAAGAAACGAGAAGTTAACATCTTTTAATTGACGGAAAATTGAAGTAAGGCTAAAATGTTTCCTATAGACAACTTTATTGAACAAAAGCATATTTCACATAAAATATAAATACATGAAGGAGGCTAAGACAATGGAAAATGTCTTATTGGCCTTTACGCTGACACTTTTTGCAGGATTGGCAACAGGAATTGGCAGTCTCATTGCGATTTTCACTTCAACAACCAATAAAAAATTCCTGTCTGTTTCACTCGGTTTTTCTGCTGGTGTAATGATTTACGTTTCGATGATTGAAATTTTTGTAAAAGCTAAAGATGCACTAGTTGGTGGGTTAGGCATTACAACAGGAAATTGGGTAACGGTTTTGTCCTTTTTTGGCGGAATTTTTGTTATTGCACTAATTGATAAATTCATTCCTGAGCAAGGGAATCCTCATGAACTTAGGAAAGTTGAAGATATGAATAAACCAGTTGGGGATATAAAAAATCCTGATCTGATGAAAATGGGGACTTTTACTGCGCTCGCAATCGCTATTCATAACTTTCCTGAAGGGATTGCAACCTTCACTTCTGCACTTCAGGATCCTGGCTTGGGTATCGCAATCGCCGTTGCCATTGCTATTCATAACATTCCCGAAGGTGTTGCTGTTGCTGTGCCGATTTATTATGCTACTGGAGATAAGAAAAAGGCCTTCAAACTTTCCTTCCTGTCTGGTTTATCTGAGCCAATAGGAGCACTCGTAGCCTTTTTATTTTTAATGCCATTTTTAGATGATATAATGTTCGGAATTATTTTTGCCGCTGTTGCAGGTATTATGGTATTCATTTCCCTTGATGAATTATTACCAGCCGCAAAAAAATTCGATGAGGGACATTATTCAATTTATGGCGTAGTTGGTGGTATGGCTGTTATGGCACTCAGTTTATTATTATTTATTTAACAAAAGCCCTTTTGAAGAGCGTCGAACGCAACTCTTGCGGGAGAAGAGTTTGACAGCAGCAGAAATCAACGTTATTTTATAACAGATTCAAACAAAAAAGCAGACATTCTTGCTACTAGCAAGTGCCTGCTTTTTCTTATGATTTGAGGTGAGTCCTTACACAAAAGTCTTACCTTCTAGTTTTATCGTTTAATTACAACTTTTTCACCGTTCAAATCGAATCCTTGAACAGCTTCTTTACTTGCAATTTGGAAATCCCCTACAATCGTATGCTTCATTGCAAATGATGATAAGGCAAAATCCAATGTATCTTGAAGGCTGTAAGAATTCGCGAGTCCATACAATGCACCGGCAACAAATGAATCTCCTGTACCGATTCGTTCAAGTACATTCACTTTAACCGGTCCAAGCTTATGAACCTCCGTACCCGTTATAACCGCACAACTTAAATTTTGCTCATTGTCATCTAGGATTTCTCGTTCTGTCGTAAAGATTTGGTCAAAGTTATATTCCCTTTGTAGCTCTTGCAACAATTTGATCTTTTCATCAAAAGAGTCGATCGTTCTTTTCTCTTTTCGGATTGTCAGAACATCCATGTAGCTGCCAAAGCAAACATTTACATATGGTAAAATCTCAATAAATGCCTCTCTAGCTTCTTCAATGCTCCATAATTTTGTTCGATAATTGAAATCGAAGCTCACTTTAATATCCTTTTGGCGAGCTAATTTCACAAGTGCCATCGTTGTTTCACGTGCTTGCTTGCTCACTCCTAGGCTAATGCCGCTGACATGTAGCCATTTCGCTTGCTCTAGCATTTCCTCCAACTGATAATCACTCGGTACAGCTTCTACGAATGCTGAGTTTTGACGATCATACGTAACTTCAGTCGGACGGATGGAGTGTCCTTGCTCTACAAAATAAAGCCCCATTTTATGACCTTTTTGAATTACAAAATCCGTATTTACACCATACTGACGCAATTGCATAATAGCAGCCAATCCAATGTTATTATCAGGCACACAAGTGGCAAAGGACGTTTTTTCACCCCAATTGCTTAAAGCAACTGCAATATTCGCCTCAGAACCGCCATAAACCATGTTTAATTGGCTAGCTTGAATAAACAATTGATGATTTGAAGGTGTTAAACGTAACAGCATTTCTCCAAATAGCATCATTGACTTCATTATTACACCATCTCTTTCAAAATTATTGTAAAGAACGACTAGATCAAGAATCTAGCCGTTCCGATATGTTTATCAGCACGTTGTCATTATGCTTTTTTAATTTTTGTCAAATCTCTGTTTAACAGATACATCAATTCTTTAGTAAACATTTCTGGTGATAAAGAAGCCAACATGTCGATTTGCATGCCTTCAGCCATACCAAACATTGGATGTTCCTCTGAGAAGCCATTTAAGTATTTTTGTAATACCGCTTTTGTTTCTGCGTTCGCAAATAGCTCTCCAAATGTGCAGCGAGTTGAATATACATCATCTGTGATTTCCAACTCTTCCATTTCAATTTCTCCAATATCTTCAGGCATTTCGAACCAGTTATCTACTACTCCTCCTGCCTCTGACTCAGGAAGAACATAGCTTGGATTAGCTTCTTCCACTTTATTGAAGAATGCAGTATCTTCTAAATCACCTGATACAGCTTTCACTTCATTTAAACCAGGTTGTAACATTACGTTTTCAAAAATAACAATATTATCTTCACCTGTTTGAGTAGCTACTTCTGTACCATTTACATAAAGGGTAACTTCTTCACAGTTTGTATAAATTTTCACTTTGATTGATTCATCAGCACGGTCCACATAGCGTTTGCTTGTAATATGAAGTACTTTTTCATCTGACCAATTTGCTTTATACATGAAGAACGCATCTTTCTTAATTTTGCGGTCATATGTGATAAGACCTTTGTTGTTTCTTCCTTGAACGCCACCTTCATCACGGATGTTTGCTCCGAAGTCGAACATGTTCCATACATACGTTGACCATAGGTATGGACGTTCAGAGAAAGCTTTCCACACTTTTTCATGATATAGTGCATGATATTCTTCTGTATAATCTTTTACTTTTGGCTCATCTGAATGGTATTGAAGAATTCCTTCTGCACCGTATTCAGAAATACCTAGACAAACGTTAGGATTTGCAGCATGGAAACCATCCATCCAAGGACCGAAATCTTCCGCTTCACCTTGATACCAGCCATAATATTTATTATAACCAACAATATCAGTCATATAGTTATACTCGTCATTATCTGGTACAAACATAACGTTTGCTTGTGTTGTTAAACGAGTAGGATCTTCTTTTTTCGTTAGTTCAGCTAGTTCTCTTACTAGTTTTCTTACTTCAGGACGGTTACCACCGATTTGAATTTCATTTTGTACGCCCCAGAACATAATGGATGGGTGGTTGAAGTTTTGTCTAATTAACTCAACCATTTGTTGTTTTGCATTAATTCCTTCTAATTCAGTTTTAGACATAATTGAAATGAATGGAATTTCAGCCCAAACAACCATACCTTCTTGGTCACATAAATCATAGAAATATTGGTCATGTTGATAGTGAGCTAAGCGGATAGAAGTCGCACCAACCTCTTTAATCAGTTCCATATCTTCTTTATGTTCTTTTTTCGTAATAGCCCAGCCCATGTCTTTTCTATCTTGATGGCGTGATACACCATTCAAACGTAATGGTTGACCATTCAAGATAAATCCTTTTTCTGGGTCTACTTCGAAGTATCTTACACCAAAAGGAATAGCAATTTCATCAATCGTGTCATTGAAGCTTGTTAATGAAATGTTTGCTTTATACATGTAAGCATTCTTTCTGCCGTTCCATAGTGTTGGATTTTTAATAACAGCAGGCATTTCTACTTCTTTGTTCTCGCCAGCAGCTAAAACAACTTCTTTCGCTGCATAAGCAACCACTTTACCTTCAGCATCGAAAATATCAGCCCAAACTCGAACTTTCTTCTCTACTTCAAGATCATTCACTAACTTTGATTTAATTGTCAAAGCCGCTTTTTCTTCGTTTACTTCTTCTTGAACGATATAAATACCTTGTGAACCGTAATCCATTAAATCAAAATGAACATGGTTTGTGATAACTAAGTTTACGTCACGGTACATACCGCCGTAGAAAGTGAAATCAGCCATTTGAGGATAAACATCTTCCACAACCGTGTTATCCACTTTCACTGCCACTGTGTTCAGTTTTCCAAACTCAACAACATCTGTAATATCAAAACGGAAAGTAGAATACCCGCCGCGGTGTTGTCCCATATGGTGGCCATTTACGTATACGTCCGTAATACTGTTTGAACCGTTAAATTCAATATAAACACGGTTTCCTTGTTCTAATGTATCAATCATTAATTCTTTGCGATACCAGCAAGCACCTTTGTGAAAATCAAAACCATTTGCTCCATCAATAGCATTCCAAGTATGCGGAACACTTACTGCTTCCCAGTTTGTATCATCAAAGCTTTTATTATATGCGTTAACTTCATCTTGTTTAATAAATTTCCATGCGTCATTAATGTTTACTATTTTTCTCATTACTTACTCTCCTTGGGTAATAATATGATAAAATAACATTAGTTTGTGAAATAATGAGCATAACTATTCAAAAACAAACAAACTAATTGCTTATATTATAGTATGTAATCGCTTATATTAATCGTACAATTTTGCTTAATTTAGGATTATTATTGCTTTTTGTAGAATTTTTTACGATACAACAAAGAAAAATGAATGAAGAGATGATGAAATTATGTTAGAAAGTAGACTAAACAACTTAAAAAAAATCTGTCGAATAACCTCTTCTATTAGTAAAATGGATGTCAGATTAATTAATCAAGAAGAGACTCCCATTATCCAACTAGTTAAACAGAATTTACCTGCAGCATTACAAAACTTTGAAGAAGATTTCAAACAGATTAACAAGATTCTTAAGGAACATGACACACAATCCTATTACTATTATATTAATAGTTTTCGACTGCAATATATGGCATCCGGCATTTGGGATAATAGTGATTATAAAGGTGCCATAATAGTCGGACCTTTTTTATCCAGTGTTCCAGGGACCGAATTTATGAGTGATATCATAGCAAAGAATCAAATTCCAATCAGTGAAAGAAAGCAACTTCAAGAATTTTACGAATCACTATCTGTCGTTAATAATAGTTTTACTAACAGTATTGGAGAATTACTTGTTAATTTATCCTTAAATCCTTTTACTGATGCACAATGCATCACGTCCGATCCAATCCCGTCAAATCATAATAAGGAATCAATTAAAACGGTCATTGATGAAAGCAAGAGTATCATCGAGTTGCGGTACAAAAATGAAGAAAAATTCATGCATGCTATCATGACAGGTGATAAGGAGAAATTGGATCAATTAAAAATGGATATTGGCGATGTTTATTTTGAAAATAGAATTCCAGAAAGTCCAATTAGGTCTTCGAAAAATATAACACTGGTGTTAAATACTTTATGTCGTGTCGCTGCTAAAAGGGGAGGCGTTCATCCTGTCTATATTCATGAAATATCGGATAAGTTCGCCATCTTAATTGAAAGAGCTCCAAACTTACCTTATTTGAACAAGTTGATTGGTATCATGTTGCATGAATATTGTGATTTAGTTAAAGAATACTCTACTCGTCAATATAGTGAACTTGTCAAAAAAGCAGTTGAATATATTCGATTAAACATAGATAGTCCTTTAACACTGCACGACTTAGCTGATTCCATACATGTAAATCCATCGCATTTGTCCAGGAAATTTAAGCAAGAGACTGGACAAAACATTACGGATTTCATCAACATTAAAAAGGTTGAATCCGCCAAACTATACTTACAAATCGGACAAAACACCATTACCGATGTAGCCTTTATTGTTGGATTCAATGATGTAAATTATTTTAGCAGAGTGTTTAAGAAAGTAACCTCATTGACTCCATCTCAATATATGAAACTTCACAAAAGCGATAAATATTAAAAAGAGAGGTGTCCCCAATTTGGAACACCTCTCTTTTTGTCAATCTTTCTTGGCGATCTATATCATGTTAGCAAACAAGAAAAAAGGATTGAATCCTATCTGAGAATTCAATCCTTCTAACTATTACTATTTCAGTTATTCAACAATAATAGTGTCCTTGTATGGCGTATCTTCACTAGATGTCCCTAGATATACCGTATACTCACCAGGCTTCACCACGAAATCATGTTCGTAGTAGTCCCATACACCCATCGGATGGTTTGTAGCCATTGGGTCAATTGTAATAGTAACTTCGCGTGACTCATTAGGCTCAAGGTAAACTTTTTGGAATCCTACAAGACGTTTAGGTGGTTGTCCTTGGACAGGAATGCCTAGATATACTTGAACAACCTCAGCTCCAGCAACTTTTCCTGTATTCGTTACAGTTACATTTACTGTGATAGGCGATTTGCCATCTGTTTTTGATGGTGCTACTGAGAATCCAGAAAGCTCAAAGGTTGTGTAAGATAGACCGTACCCAAATGGGAATAATGGTTTAATTTCTTGAGACTGGAACCAGCGGTAGCCCATGTTAAGACCCTCAGAATAACGAATCACCGGGAAGCCGTTTCCTTCATCCGTACCAGGATAGCGTTCAGGATTATTTGCATATAAAAGATCACCCTCAGAAGCTGCATATGTAGTTGGTACCTTACCAGATGGATTTACAACACCAAACAGTAAGTCAGCTACGACGTGACCATCTTCAGTACCTTGGTTCCATGCCTCTAAAACAGCTTTAGCTTTGGAAATCCATGGCATCATAACAGGGCTGCTATCTTTCATAACGACAACCGTGTTTGGATTGATATCTAATAATTCATCGACCATACGATTCTGATCATTTAGCATGTTCGGACTAGGTAGATCGAAACCTTCAGAAGCAACTAATCCGGCCATTAGAACCACCATATCAGCCTTAGAAGCAGCAGATTTCGCCTCTTCAAGGTTCGATAAATCTTTAGCGACAGTGAACTTGCTAACCTTCGTCTCAGAACCAAGGCTTTGTAGAACATTCTGCATTCCTTCTACCGGTGGTACAGTATATAGTGGAGTAACTTTGGATGAGCCACCACCACCATTACAAGCATCATCAACAAACTCAGACTGACCAATAATCACGATAGAGCCATACGCTTTCGGATCAAGTGGTAACATCTCACCTTCATTCTTTAGAAGAACAGCCATCTGAGAACCGATTTTTCTCGAGATTGCACCATGACCTTTTGCATCGATTTCACCCGGATTGTAAGGACGCTCGAACTGACCGAAACGGAACATTTGCGTGTAGCGGCGTACAAGTGCGCGGTCAACAGTTTGTATTTCAAGACTTGTGTCTTGTAGTGCATTCTTAACATTCGTTTCATTTAACCACTTGGCATCCGGCATTTCATGGTCCATACCAGCGTTCAATGACGCAGCAGCAGAGCGACATGACCAGAAATCAGATTGTACGTAACCTTGGAAGCCCCACTCGTCACGAAGAATATCGTTAAGTAAATAGCGGCTTTCCGTTGCATAAACACCGCGAACACGGTTGTAAGCACTCATCATTGCAGCAATGTCACCGTCCTTGACTAACATTTCGAACGGAAGCAGGTACAGCTCGCGTAATACGTGCTCATCAAGCTCAACACTAGTGCGGAAGCGCTCATACTCTTGATCATTAACTGCATAATGCTTACCCATAGCAATAACATCATGATCCTGAATAGCTTTCGTAACCTCAACACCCATTACTCCAGAAAGGTACGGATCTTCTGAAAAGTATTCAAAATTACGTCCAGCAATCGGAGTTCTATGTAGACAAACGCCTGGTCCTTCAAGTACATGTTGGCCAAGTGTCGCAGTCTCAGAACCAATGATATCACCGTACTCACGTGCAAGCTCAGGATCGAAGCCAGCAGCAAGACCGATTGTCATTGGTAATGCAGTAGCAGGTGGGCTTGGGTGTCCGTCACCCATACCTACACCCACTGGACCATTAGTAATTCTAAAGCGTGGAATTCCTAACTCTTCAATACCCTTTACATGACGTTGTACTTGGATTTGAGCCATAAGTTGATCTTGCTCCTCTGGGCTCATTTCATTCATTTCATCCATAGACGGCATGTCGTAGATGTTAATCGTATTCATCGCACCGTGAAGCTGGGCAATCTTCTGCTCCAAAGTCATAGCAGCTACAAGCTTTTCAGCACGTTCACGTGGTGACAATGACTTGTCCATCCACGGAAACTCTCTATTTTTTTCTATATCATTATTATGTTGATTATTCATGTTGAACGCTCCTCACACAATATTTTTATAAAAATAATCGTATTCCTTTTCTCATACTTTTTCTCGTACTATTTTTGTTATATTAGTATATATTTGACGAGTTTGAAAATTTACTAAAGTGGCAATGGGCTTTAAATAATTGCTTTTGATGAAGGAAATCTTTATGGTGCTATAGATATTGATATAGTTGTATTCACAATATTTCTAAGATGAATTTTGCTTTTTTAATAGTTCCCTCGTTTCCTTATACTTATTCTAATGAGGTGGAAGTGGTTAAAAAGCAATATCTTTTAATGCCTAAATGTGTAGAAAGAATATGTTTCAAAGACGTAATATGAGAACCAAAAAGGAGACTCAATTCTTGTGTGAATTGTGTCCCCAAACAAATTGTTATGCTATATCTCTCCACTAACCGATCCAGTCATGAAAAAAAGCAATATCTTTTTAATTCAATGTAGGCTTCTAACTTATTAATTATCAAGAAATCACATTTTGTGATTTTTCATAATAAGTTAGAATGATTCATTGATATATATATTTTTTACAAATCACTTTTTTCATAATTAATTGGAATAAATCCCTTAAATACAGATATTACACAAGCATTTTTCATAAATAGTTAGAAAAACCATTTCAATAGAATTCAAACGATTTCATGAATTATTTGACGATATATCTTCTTTCGACCTGGTTGCAACTGAACCTGGAAGTTTAAAGTTAGGATTCAAAAAAAACAATGTCAATGAACTTTTAAACTATGAACAATTAAGTCTGTTTTATCAGTCCCCTGAAGAATCTGAGCTTGATCAGAAAATAAGTGATTTAAACGAGTTACCTCTTGAAGGATTTAAGTTACTTGCTAAAACAGTAGCATCTGTTGATAATGAGGATCTTTACAATGAATTAAAAGAAACTTTTGATGAAAAGGAAGTTCAAAAATTAGTTCATTACGCAAAAGAACTTTTACCAAGTTCTAGATCACCTATTGAGAATATCTCAATAGAAGGAGTAAACATCGGTTTACCAGACAAGAAAATCATAGCAAACAAAGTTACTAGGAAAAAGTTAGTCGATAGAGAAAAAAGCCTTAGAAACGATACTATTTTCATTACGGGTACTGGTTGGATGAGGGCAGTTGATATGAATAACTTTACAGGTGCTGTTCGTCCACTACACTATGAGGGCAATAACCTAGAAGAGATTGAGTGTAAATTTCCTAATAAAACATTTACCTCAGAAGATATAGCCGCATTCATCGAAAAGTATGTTAATATTTCAGGGTACTTGGTTTTTAATAAGCATAACACTCCTGTACGTTTGGAAATAGATGATATAACCGTTAAGCCCGAGTAAAATTCAAAAAATCTCTGAGAGTAAATATTATTGAAATTCATCACTTTACATAAACAGTCACATGACATAACAGAGTCAAGAGTATTCCTCTTGACTCTAATCATTTTAAACAAAAGTAATGTATTACCTATTAATTCGCTTAAAATTCCTACGTTCATTCTCAAGAGCATCCATCAAATTAAATTCATCATCATTAAATGGATTAACAGCATTCGGTCTTTGAGATGTTGTAATCTTTCTATATGCTTCATATAATTCAAATTCAGTTATTTGATCCATTCCATTCTTCGCTGCTTCCACAGTTGCTTCCTCTAAGATTTTCATAACAAAAAATGGGATACCTTGCGTAGCATAGAAGAACTTTTCTGCAAGCTTTGGGTCAGCTAAATTTGCCTGTTTCTCAAATGGTAATTCTTTATCAATATGTTTTAAAAATGCCCTGAATTCAATTTGTTCATCTCTTGAACGAAAATTAAAGGGTTCTAGGGACTCTCTAATACAGAACCTTCTATCTAACTGCTTATTACGTTCGAAAATTTTCTTCGATTCAGGCATTCCACAGAGCAATACCGGAATATTGACTTCTTCTAAAAATGTTTTGACCCAATCTGAGGCTTTATTAAGAACATGTTCAGTGTCCCTATCTATTAGATGTTGAAACTCATCCATAATTATCATTTCAACTTTGCATCTTTCGACAAAATAAAAAATTCTTGTTGTTTGTTGAACTTGAGTTCCTTTATCAAAATTTATGTCGCCTAGTTCATAGAGTATTTGTGATGCTACAGCTTTAGGTGTAGCACCAACAGGAACTTTAAAATATAGAATAGGAACAATAGTAGTGCCTTCCTCTATTTTACGGGGGAATCCTTCAGCATAATCTTTCAATAAGGTCGTTTTCCCAACACCTGAATTTCCTGATAAAAAGACTCCATCAGCTTGAGTAGATCCCACAGATAATTGGTGAGTTTCTTGAATTCGACTATATATGGAATTATACTTGGGATGATTTACGATTATCCCTTTCACTTTCTCTTTTCTAGCCTTGATATCATCAAAACTTGCTGGTTGTCCATTCAAAGGAGGAAAGTTCGTTCTTTTCATTTGGAATTCCCCCCTTTATAGTGAACTTCCCATTCTGGCAAGTCATCCTCATCTAGCTGGTAACTTGTAATGTAGGGTAGTTCCTCATCAGTCGGAACGTGATTTTTATTATTATTCTTATCTCTAGTTTTTTTACCTTTTTCTTTCTTATTCTTCTTTAATACGTAATTATCTTCATCTTTTAATATTTGGATTGTATCGGCAGCCTCGGGTGTATCCAATTGAATATGTGAGATACCCTCAGTTGAAACTCCTATATAACTTTTATCGGAAACATCAACGTCACTCTTACCTCTTTTAATCTCGGCTATTTTCTTTGAATTATGATTTTGAATTAACCTTATCTTCCTATTTGCTCTTCCAATAGACTTGATGTCAGTTTGGCGTTTTTGCTCTTCATAATAAATTTTCGAATCCAACTCAAGATCGGAATAATGTACTGGCATTTCTGGCAAGAAACCTTTATCTTCAAGCTCCTTATTATAAGCCTCAATATATTTTTTCTGGAATGGATTATATACAAAAATACTCCTTACATCAGATAAATCAAATCTAACTCTCACTTGTTGATTTTCAATACCTCTTGCCCTCATTTCTTGCCTTAGTTTCATTAACTCTGAAGAAGTGTAATATTCATTCTTAAGAACAATTCCCTTATTAGTTATTTTTCTTTGCTCCAACCCACACATAAGAATAAGCTGTAACTCTCTTTTGGTTTGAGATAACGAAGGAACAATTTGAGGATTTGCTTTTAAACCTTCTTTCCATTTGTCTACAGGCTTCATTCTTATTTTGGTATTGAATTGGTTAGCAACCAAATCAACTAAAGCAATATGGCAAATATAGATAAAGCCCTGCATGGTTAAACATGCTTTCTTCTCTGAATCATAACGGCCTCTTTCAAAAATATTTGATTTAGTTGTTCCTTTTAGGGTATGAAAAACTTTTGTATTAATGGTCTTAAAAGCTCTTTCAATAGTTCCTTTAATATAGCCTGAATCTATAGGACAAAATGTTTTTTCAATTCCCAATTGAAAACATGCGTCATCAATATCAAATGATTCATTCACCTTAGAATTATCCAAAACGAGGTTTTCTGGTTTTCCAAAAGCTACCCATTCATTTTCAACTTCGGTATATATATCTTTTATGTATGTTTTTGGCATGAGACAATGTAATAAGCATTGTTTCACTGCATCAGAATCTATATCATTAAAAGTCACATAAAAACCCAGAGGATGATTTGAAAATTTATCTATTGCATAAACCAAATTTGGTCTTCTAGCTTTTAAAGTATTCGGATCAACCAATAATATATCCACAGGCGTCCAATCAAGCTCTACTCTTTCTAATGGTCGGGTTACTTTAACTGTATGCTTAGAACCATTCTTATTTAAATCTGCTATGACTTTCCCATATTGGATAGTCTCAACTTTATGAATATCAATCTTCTCATTCTTTCTTCTATAAAAAGTCGAAGAAGATACAGGTTTAACTTTATTTTCTTCACTTCTACATTCATTTAACTCATTAATTCTTGCTATATATTCAGCATAAAGGTATTGGAGGGTATATTTTTCTCCACTATATAAAAACTCTTCAACTACTTCGTCAATTACCTTAATAGCAAGCTCATCAGACCACTGTTTTTTAGGTCCTCGTAAATCTACTCTAGGTATCAAACTTCTAATATCATTTGTTTTTTCATATCTTTTTTTCCAGTTATAAAAGGTTGCTAAAGATATTTTGGACGATAATGATTCTACATAATCTTTTAATTCAGAAGGTAAAATATCTCCATTAAGAACAGGCTTAAGTACTCTCAACCTCTCATTTGCTTGCTTTTTAAGTTCATCAGGGATTAAATCAAAATCAGGAAGATCCATTTCATATTCTGTTCCAGTATGTACTTTGAAAAATAGCTGCCCTTCTTCCCATTTTTTTATAAGTTCTTTAAGATTCCAAGTTTCAATAGATTGATACGATATATTCTGTAATTCAATTTCATCACCAAGTTCTTTTCGGACAACATATTCGTTGTCATCAATTTTAAAGACCGTGCCATGTGTAAATCTATAGTCATACATCAACCTCACCTCAGCTTAGTCATTATTCACCTTGAGTATAGAATTTTCATCTAAAATAAAATTAATTAAGTCAGTATATACTTGTTGTTTAAAGATCAAGTAATAAATGTGCTTATACAGCAATGATCTATCATTTAATCCATCCATTTTTTCAATTAGAGAATTAATTGTTATGGACTCTTCACTTTTTATTTTCTTTTTTAATCTTTCTAACAGAGCTATGCTTATTTGATCATAACTTACGTGGAATAGCTTTCTTAAATTTTCTTGCAAAAATCCCATTCTAATATTTTCTTCAGTGACCACAATGAACTCCCAGCCTCTTTCTTCACAGTACATTTTTCCAGCCTGAAACTTTCTCAAATTCTCTTCTTTTTGTAAAAAACTCCGAGGTTTTACTTCAACAATTCTCACATGATTGTCTGCAGTGATAATTCGAAAATCAGGATAATAACAGTATTTTCTTCCTTTATAAAGATAGTTGATTTCTACTGCCTGGGACTCGAAGTATTTAACATTTGAATCAAATTCGAGCAAGTAGATATAATCTCTCTCCAACAAACTTTCCCATTGAATCATAGTTCCACATTTTCTACTAGGTGTACTTCCTCGATAATTCTTCTTTTTACTTGCTTTAATCTTTCTTACTGGCATCTGCATCATTCCTAAAAGTTAGAGTATCTATAATTTAATTATTACCAATTTAATTCAGATACAGCATTTAAATTCTGTCTTTTCTGTTAAAAATAGAATCAAAAGTACGAAAGGGGAGACAATATGTTTCTTATTCATCCAACACCATATTCAGATGAAACCTTACTTAGTTTCTTTTACAGAACAGCTGAAGAAAATTGTATGATTAACCACAACTGGATTGTTCGTAACTATGAAGAGTATTACCAATCAAACTTGAATCCCTATGAGATTAATTGGCTAGAAGATGAACCTTTAAAAAATATCTCGGATTTCCTTAATATTTCTTTCTCATTAGCACAAGATTTGACCCTTCAGCCTATATTAAAACAACTCAACATTGATATAGGCAGTTACAATAAAAACCCTTGGTTTCTATATACCAAGGTTAAATTTTGTCCCATTTGTCTACAAAATAAAAGATATCATCGAAAAAATTGGACAAGCTCACATTCAATACTATGTGTTGAACATAATTGTTTTCTTATCGATAGTTGTTCCTATTGTAGAATGCCATTTGACATTCATTCTTTAATAAAAAGATATTGCACAAAGTGTAAAACCTCCACTAGTACAAATGAAATTATAAGCGTAAATGATAATGGGCTTATTTCCTATCAAAGATACATAAACAATATTCTAGAGAGAACTCCTTTTAAATATAAACATCCTTATATAAATCAGCCGAGTACTTTTCTGAAATCAGTTGAATTTTTTGGCCATTGGGCAACTCATTTATTATCGAAGAATACTCTCTCTTATAAGCAGAAAAATTTTATTTTTGATGAAAAAGTAATTGATGGAACTCGTTTAAAAAATGCAAAGACCATAACCCAAGCTATCTGTATTTATTCTTTTGCCTTTAAAATAATCGACGATTGGCCATCTAACTTTTATAAGTTTCTACAACTAGCTGAAATAGAAAACAATAAGAAGTTCTCACACTTGATTAAAAATGTTCTACCGTCGTTATATACAACGGATTTAGAGTTCATTGCTAAAGAGTTTTCAAATTATGTTCTGTACGAACGTGAAAAACTATCTAGAGAAGATCAATATACTAATGCTGAGGAAATTAGATTTTTAAGTAAAAAGTTTAATGCAGGGATTAAAAACAGTTATTTAATTTCAGAAATTAAATACGATTATTTAGGACATTCATTTGTTTTTGTAAAATCAAATGAAATAGAACAGTTATTAAATAAATATGAAAATAGTGTAACCAAGGACGAATTACGAGAAAGGTGGGGGACCAGTGCTAGAGCTACCTTAGCAATATTAAAGAGCAAACTGCTAGAAAATATATTCAATTACTCATACGGGAATATGGAGACTTGGGTAATACCTATGGATTCTATCCAAAAACTTGAAATAGAATTAACTCAACTTGCAAAAGAAACTCCTAAAGATGCTATAGACTTAAATCTTGCCTTTCAATGGATTGATCCTACCAATAGTTACATTTTGTTGCAAGGGATTCTAGAAAATAAAATAACATTTCATTGGAAACAAGGAAAATTAGCAGAAGCATTAATATCAAAGTATGAAGTATACCTATTTGTAAAAGAACAATTAATTGAAGAATGTAGACGTAATGAATGGATGCCGGTCAGAACTTTAGTCTTTCTCCTTGGAGTAAAAAAATCAGATATATACCACTGGTTTAAGACAGGCAGATTCGGAGCTATACAAGAAGATAAACCAATTGCTATACCTTTTAATAATTACATCTTATTTTCAGAAAGTTATCTTACAACTTTTGAATTTGGAATAATCCATAAACTTAAAGTTACCCAGGTGATTAAAAAGCACAGTATGGGTCATTTAAAAAGTGTATCCGGGCCTCACCTTCAAGATGGAAAACGTCTACTTTTTTTTAGATAAGAGACTGCTATCCGCAACAAGTTAAGTGACTAAATGAACGGCTATGTTCGCATATATTTTTGCTTTTTTATTTTGCTTTCTATATTGAGGGAGGTTAGTTTTATAATCATGTATCTTTATTCAACAATCGGCCATTTTATGGAATAACAAACTTTTGCAAGAAGGACCCAAACACCACTTTGGGAGAGTGATATAATTAAATCCCTTTAAATGAATAGCAAATAATAAATTCTTGCAAATCTCAAATACTGTCACTATACTTAGATTTATTGTAACAATAATAGTTACAATAAATCTAAGTATTAAGCTTATTTAAGGGGAAAAGGAGAGTTATTATGAAAATTGGGATTATCGGTGCTACAGGTAAAGCTGGGCAAAAGCTTACACAAGAAGCCATTAAAAGAGGACTAGACGTTACAGCAATTGTACGCGATGCATCAAATTTGACAGAATCTGTACAGGTGCTTGAAAAAAATATATTAGAACTAACAAAAGAGGATATTAAACCATTTGACGTCATTATCAATACTTTTGCAGCACCATTAACGGATGCTGAACAATATCGAGTGATGGGGAAACATTTAATCGCTATTTTTAATGAGGTTTCAACACGTTTAATTGTCATTGGTGGTGCGGGGAGACTTTTTGTTGACGAGAAAAGCACAACACATCTATTTGACACGCCTGATTTCCCAGAGTTTTTAATTCCATCTTCAAAAAATCAATACGAAAGTTATTTAGAATTAAAAGCTTCTTCAATCAAGTGGACATACGTGTCACCAGCAGCCTTTTTTGACCCAGAAGGTAAGAGAACAGGTAATTATACAGTAGGAAAAGATCATTTAATTTTTAATTCAGCAGGTGAAAGTTATATTAGTTATGCAGATTTAGCTGTGGCGATTATTGACGAAGCCATAAATAAAAAACACCTTTTTTCAGCAATTACGGTTGTTGGAGAAAAATAAGGACTTATTCGAATGGTTTTCCTAAAAAAGGACTGTTCTAAGCAGTTATTTTCATTCAAATAGTTGTTTTACATGCTATAATTTAAAACTTCAGTACATTCGTTTACTTGGCGATAAATAGGGAGGAGGGAAAAACGTGATTAATACAAGATTGGCAATTGGTATTCATATATTAGCGTTTGTCGAATGCGTACCAGAGAAAGATACGCTAAACTCAGAAATAGTTGCAGAAAGTATAGGGACAAACCCCGTAGTTGTGCGCCGGATGTCGAGTGCATTAAAAAAAGCTGGGTTATTAAAATCTGTCTCAATAAAAAAAGGACTTATGTTGGCTAAAAATCCTGAAAACATCACGTTATATGAGATATTAAAAGCTGTTGATCCTTCTAATGAACTATTTGTCATACATCAAAAGGTAAATCCTCAATGCATGTATGGACAATCCATTGTGAAAGTAATTGAAAGTGAATTTCAAACTGTCCAAGCTGAATTAGAGGAAAATCTAAAGAAAAAAACGCTACATGATTTAATGAAAAAAGTAACTCATTAATAGTCTTTATTAGTTTGCTTTATCATAAATAATTGGCTCGTTTATAAAGGCTAAATGAAATTTATAAACAGAGAATAACGTAATTTATCCTCTGTTGTAAAAAATTCTTGTAATGAATAATTTTAATATATTTCTTAATTCAATAAACAAAAGCATCTTTGTGAAAAAATGCACCTAAACTAAACCAGCTAATAGTTTGTCAAACATTTCACTTAATCATCTAGTTTTGACATGCTATACTGAAAATAAGGCATGACAAATAAACTTCCTTCAACATTATGGAAGTTCCTTGAAGATATGTGAAAATTTATTTCAAGCAACATCTTGGAATGTTGTTTTGGTTTTTAAAAGAGCGTAAATCCAATGTAAAAGCTTGTTAGCACAGGCAATAATGGATACTCGATAAGGTTTACCTTCTTCTCGCTTTTTGTCATAAAACTCACGTAATCTCTTATTTCGAGGAATAAGTTCTTTTGTTGTTCGGGACTTACGTGCGTCTCGAATGGCACAACGGACAGCTGTGAATAAGGCATGTCTAAGCCTACTGGAACCACGTTTTGTAATGTGATTTTTGGTGCCTTTGAAGGTGCCAGATTCAAATACACTAGGGTCA
>Ga0233379_1000029_pt1 | contig 21536 bp, 16 predicted proteins | sample ElkDunMinimDraft_8_FD_180679 | JGI IMG/M metagenome (GOLD analysis project Ga0233379, IMG submission 180679) | Fecal eukaryotic communites from dung pellets of Tule Elk in California, USA - Elk Dung F1 | ecosystem: Host-associated > Mammals > Digestive system > Large intestine > Fecal | place...
GGAGGAAGAGAAAAAAAATCCATATTCACAAGGAAATCAAACTCTTTACCAATTATTAAATGAACTAGGACAAGCTCGAACAAATTTACAAAACCAATTAACTAAGCTTTATGGAGACTCACAGTTATTAGCTGGGCAAGATTCCATTTATGATGTTGTTGCCTCTCAAAATGGAATTGTTCATTATCTTACACCGATTTTGCCAGGAATGGCTATGCAAGAAAACCAAATTATTGCCGAAATTTCTAATGGAGATTCAGAAGACTTTTTCATCGAAGCTTTTATACCAGCAGCAGACCGTTCAAAAGTAAGAATTGGTGATGAAGTGAAAGTTGCTATTACTGGAGTGAATACAAATAAATTTGGGACCATTAAAGGTGAGGTTATAGATATAGATCAAGGGACTATCACTCGAGAAACAAGTCAAGGTCATATAGTTTTTTACCGAAGTTTAATCAGCATTCACAAAGATAAACTAGTAAGCAAGGACAATGAAACAATACAAATCATTCGTTCCATGCCAATAGAGGCAAGAATTGTTTATGAAAAAGAAAACTACTTAGAATGGCTACTAAAAATGTTAAATTTCAAATTATAATTGGTTTAAATTGGTACATTAATTCATTTTTAATCACCTTTAGAGTAACAAAAATCCTCTTGATATTAAGGTAATTTTACCTTGATATATATAATAAGGTAAGGGAGATGGAATAAGTGGAAATTGCATTACCAAAACAGTACGTAGAGTTGGAGCAAGAGGAAATGATGTATTTAGATGGAGGTGCTAATGGCTGGTGGAATTCAGTTGATAATGTTGGAACAGCTATCGACGTGGCTCTAATTGGAGTTGGTCTAGGTGTATCCATTAAAACAGGAAATGCACTTGCAAAGCTATTGAAAACAAATGCTGGAAAAGAGCTAACAAGAACAGTAAGAGCAAAAATTATTGGATTGTTTGGTACTAGCGCTGGAGCAGGTTTCTCAGCGGGTATTGAAGCTGCATTAACAATTACAGGATCTTCTGTAGGTAATTTAATTGCTAAAGGAATTGACCGTGTCGATGTTCGTAGAAGAAACGGCTATGTTTTCGGTTAAAACAGGAAGGATATATATCATGGAGATGATTAAACTATGAAAGATTTAGAAGAAGCGTATAAACCTGGTCTATTTTTGCCTATCTTTACAACCATCATTTGTATTGCACCGTATTTACATCTTTTATTAGAAATCACAGATAAAAATTACGATCGATTGCTCTTTTTAACAATAATTTCTGCACCACTTATAGCTTATATAACATTCATTTGGACAAGATATTTTTATAAAATGAAAAAGTTTAAAGAAGAAGTCCAAATCTATCATAGTAATCCAGAAAGCTATCAATGGTAAAAGGGACAAAATAGAACACTTTAAATAAGTGTATACTTTGGCTCTCTGTCAATAGTTGTGGTAGGGATACAATTCTCTACCACAACAGTCTTATATAATCCTCGACCAATCTGCAAAGCCGTTCTATTACTTTTAGCTGGAGCTGGCTATTCCTTAACTGGTTCTTGCTTAGAAAAAAGTGTTAGTTAAAGTACGTAAAAAGTGAAAATTAGAAATTTATAAGTTCCCATACAAAATTTCTTCCAACTAGAAAACCAATCCCTCAGCGGAATAAAAAAAAGCTTTATTGTCATTAAGTGACACGGCTTCAATATTACTGGTACAGATATTGGATCTATCAACCTGATGAATAAACTACAAGCTTTAAAAGGATAAATAATAACCTCAAAAAACTCACCCTTTGAAAAAATAAAAGGTGAGTTTTTTTATTACAAGTAGCATAAAATAGACTTCTCAATCCAATAGGAATACTTAGTATATGGACTCAATTTCTCATACTCTTTCATTTTTAAATACATGTCTATTCCATCGGAAACATCATGCCATAAATCGGTAAATACATAATCGTATTTCTCTTTAGATAAATTTGTTTTTGCATAAACAAAAGCATCTGATTTTATAATCTTAATTTTATCCGCGTTTTTGAATTGCGGCAAAATGTGCCGTTTGAATAACTGAATGACATCTTCATTCATATCAACAATCGTGACACTTTCAACATTCTCTTTTTCCGAAACCATATACGCATAATAGCCAAGCCCAAGTCCAAAAGTAAGCACTTTACCAAATGCTTGGTCAACAGGCTCTTTCATAGTTTCGATTTCATTCGGTGTAATCGTCATCCAAATACGGTCATTTTCTAAAACAGCAGGAAACGCAAATGCTGTTTCAAAAAACCCAACTTGTGGTATTTGTCTTCCTTCTTTTGTACGAATGATATCATTACATACAAAACCTTCATACGGCTTATACTTTTCACATTTCAATTCACTATTGCCTACTTTAATAGTGGGTATCTTGATATTCTTATAGTATGGATTATTGGAATATTCATCAACAGCAAGCTTATGAAACATTTTGTTAAAATAATGATTAAATAATGCCTTATCTTCAACATGATCAATAATATCTAAACCAAAAGCAGCAGCCAAAATAACAGCAAAAGCATATTCTTGAGAAACTCCACTTTTCACTATTTCATCTATTTGGTCTTCATCAATAAAGTCAGGGGCATTATTCAAATAATTGCTTATCAATGCAAATATTTTGTGATTATCTTGGTTTATTTGTGTTAAAATTCCTTGATTGAGTTCCATTTTGTCACCTGATTTTCATGTTTAAAAATTGTTATATGATTCGAATATAGAGAACCGATAAACCTGATTTAATGAAATCCTTTTTATATGATAATACACTTCAAGTTTCTTTCTCTAGTTTTAATTTAGCCCTATCAAGATATGACCAAAAGTATACTTTCTAAGAACATTAGAAAGTATACTTTTCATTCTAGAACTTGAGCTAAATCTAGCTTCTTAGAAATTGTTTTATGGCTTTATTGTATCTAACAAAGACTTATTCATAAATATTGTCTCTTGCTATCTCCTTTAGCTTTTGGATATCTTGAATATGAATAACACCATTTTCCCTCTTTATTATCGATTCATTGCTCAACTTCGTAATCACCCGGTTTAAATGTCGATAGCTTGTCCCTATCATTTCCGAAATATCCGTTAAACTAATATTTTTCATCTCTTCTTGGAATGAAGAATCTTTGCCCTCATTTGATGTAGATAATAAATAACTCGCAAACCGAACCTCAACCGGGTATAAAAGATTTATAGAGGAATTCGTTTTTGTTCGAAACTTACTTGTTACGGATTCTAATAGATATTGCAAAAATATCGGATTACTCCCTAACTTCTCTCGTATTGTTTTATAGGAGATACCTATAGCTATACAATCAGAACTAGCCTCTACTGAATGTAACGCGGGATCATTGTCAATAAACTCTATATCCCCAATTACAGCTACAGCCTTCTGGAAACGTAAGATTAGCCGCTTATCATCAATTGTATTTGTGTATATTTTCACTTTACCTTCTACAATGAAATACATATTTAAAATCTCTTCACCTGTTATATAAATCATTTCACCTTTATAGAAACGATACAGTTGAATATCTTCATCACTAAATTCCGAAAAAAGATTGTTCAGCTTATACATCTCCACGTAAGAATGAATCAATGCTTTATTATAAATTCTCTCCATCATTTACTCCTAATTTTTCGATAAAACTTTAATAAGACAATCATTTATCTAACTTTTTTGTTATTCCCATATAATAATATTTTACTACAATTTTGTAGGACATATGTCCTTGTGATAGAAAATAAAAGTATGTATTATACTAGTGGCACCTTTGATAGGTCATATTTGACCTAAAAAAAGTTATAATGCCATATTTTTTCATAGTATCCTCAATAATGTGGAAACTAAATGAAAACAAAGATTTATTTATAGAAAGAGTGGGAATTATTTTGTTCAGCATTATCATTGCAATTATTGGAATCGCCTTATTACTTGGTGTTGCATTCCTAATGTCAAATGACAAGAAAAATATTAACTTTAAAGCCATCATTATTATGATTGGTATGCAATTAGTAGCTTCTTGGTTACTATTAAGTACATCAGGAGGACTTAAAGTAATCGAAACAGTTGCTAAAGCTTTTGAAAAGTTACTTTCATATGGATATGAAGGTATTAATTTTGTAGTGGGTGGATGGATTCCTGAAGGTGGATCTCCTTTCTTTGTAAACGTACTTTTACCAGTTGTTTTCACAGCTGCTTTATTATCATTACTAACTCACTTAAAAATTCTTCCATATACTATTAAGTATCTAGGTGGTCTTCTTTCTAAAGTTACTGGATTACCTCAAGTTGAGAGCTTCAATGCCATCAACTCTGTTTTCTTTGGTCAATCTGAAGCAGTTCTTGCTATTAAATCTCAAATTAGCAATTTAAACAAAAACCGCTTGTTTATTGTTTCAACATCAGCTATGGCAAGTGTATCAGCAGCACTAATCGCTTCCTACATGACAATGCTTCCTGCTAAATATGTTCTTGTAGGTGTTATTCTTAACATGTTCAGTGGTTTAATTGTTGCTTCTATTATTACTCCTGTAAAAGCAGATAAAGAAGACCGTGAAATCGTTATTAACGATATGATTCATACAAAAAATATCTTTGATGCAATCGGTACAGGCGCTATTGATGGTGGTAAGGTTACTCTAATCGTTGCTTCTATGTTAATCGCATACCTATCATTACTTGGTTTATTAAACGGTGTGTTTAATAGTATTTTCGGTATGGATTTAACAACGATGATGGGGTATGTATTCGCTCCATTTGCATATTTAATGGGTATTCCATCAAGTGAAATTTTAACATCTGGCTCTATTATGGGTACGAAGCTTTTATCGAATGAATTCGCAGCAATTCTTCAATTACAACCATTACTAGATGGACTTTCTGCAAAAGGAACTGCTGTTCTAAGTACTTTCTTAGTTTCTTTCGCAAACTTCAGCTCAATCGGTATTATTACTGGTGCTGTACAAGCTATTAACGGTGCAAAAGCAAAAGAAGTTAGTGGATTCGGTTTAAAACTTTTACTAGTTGCTACAATGGCTTCACTGCTTTCAGCTACTGTTGCAGGTCTATTTGCATAATTTTTGATGAATATCATGTAAAAAAAGAACTTCAAGTTGAAGTTCTTTTTTTATTAGTTGGCTCTTTTTTGCGATACTGTTGATTTCTACCGCAGACACTCCTTTTCGCATGGCGGCAGCAAACCTCTCGTCATTTTTACTCCTGCAGGATCTCGGGCTGGCATGCTTTCATCCTCACCTATATTGTAGATACACGAAGAAGCAGTAAACATTAACCCATCTTCTCAAGCAATGATCTCCTTGTATAACATTCTTGAATTGCCCTATGAGGTCTTTACATAGAATCTTCCTTACTAATGTTATTTAATTAAAAAAATACTAGCTTACATTAGGTCAAATATTCATTTAAAAAATCAGTCTCGTATCTAAAATGAATACTCTTTATTTAAAAGGCAATAATGATTTGCTAAAGGAGTGAGAGTTTTGAACGATACATTGATTTCATCTGAACATATTGTGTTAATTCTTACTGCAATCATTGTTGGTACTACAGCACGTATATTAAACTTGAAAGAAGACTATCGGCAATATCCTAGCTACCCTAATGGTTATCTAATCCATCTTATAACTGGTTTTATTGCAGCAGCGTTAGGAGCTGTCGCAATTCCTGCTTTAATGACTAAAAACTTTGTTGCAGTAACTTTCCTTACCATAGCCATCCAACAATTTAGAGATGTTAGGAAGACAGAAAGGGATAGTTTAAAGGACCTTGAAAATACAGAATATGCTTTTAGAGGAGATGCTTATATTGATGGCATAGCCAAAACATTTGAAGCTCGAAATTACTCTACTTTAATCGTTTCATTCATCACAGCACTTACTATCCAAATAGTAAATAGTAAGCTGATATGGATTAATATATTATGTGGTGTGATTACAGGATTCATTGTCTTCTTTATTTTAAAACGTTTTTCAAAAGGTAAAACCATTGGTGACATTGCTGACGTTAAGGAAGGTAAGATTGAAGTAAAAGGCTCCGAACTCTTCGTAGACGGTATTTATGTATCAAACCAACTTGGAACTGAAAACTCTCGAAAGTTATTTGAAGAAGGTGGACTTGCAGTTGTTATTATTCCTCGTGAGGAACATTTCCGAATAACTCTCGATAATTTTGGCCAAAGACAGGCGGCATTATTTGAAGCTACTAGATCCATAGGAGTAAAGAGATATCATTTTACTAGAAAAGATTTTGAAAATGGTCGAATAGTAATATCATTGGTTCCCATAATAAAGGACGTGAACAAACTTATTGAAACAGTCAAAACCACTCCATTGCTAGAAAGCACAAAGAAAAGTCAGTCTGTAATGCAAACCAATTTAACTGGGAGGGAGTAGTATGGGACGTGAATCCTCACCAAGACCAAACTATGAAATTTTAGCATTTATCACTACTGATAAAGAAAAAGTATTAGGTGGAAACGCACTTTCACTATGGGCCAAGGACGAAAAAACTGCAGAAGCTTTAACAGTAGATGTTGCTAAAGCACTGAAAGCAGATGTAGTTCAAATGAGATCTGGGGATTATCTTATCTTGCGGGTATAGTTATCATTACCAACTTTCATATTCTGAGTAATACTACTTAATAGAAAACCCGCTAAATTAATATTTAGCGGGTTGTTTCATTATATGACAAGCACAACTAAAATGATGGATGTCGTTACAGAGATAACAATGAATTTTTGCCATGAAGAAAGTGAATCGTTTGGCTGGTGGTTGATCTGCAACTCTTGCTCCTGAACAACCTTGTAAAAATTAGGATCGCAACACATTAGGCAACCTTATTAAAATTCGATACATCTTCATCAAGCTGTATATTGCTTGCACGTGCTTTTCTAGCTGCAATGAAGAAGATGGTGATAAGTACTGCCGCTCCGATAAAGCCTCCAATCCATGAAACATTCCAGGATAGTCCGAAGCCTATTTGTGCATTTAAAATATAAGTAATAACCATCACAAGCATGAACGAACCTGGTATAAGTGGTACAAAATAGTTTTTCTTCGCAATATATAAATACATAGCTGCAACAAATAAGGCAATTACAGCAGTTGATTGGTTCGCCCAGTTGAAGTAACGCCATAAAATGTTAAAGTCGATTTGTGTTAATACAGCAGAAATCACGAATAAAGGAATAGCAATCCATAGACGGCTAGAGAATTTCTTTTGTGCGATTTTGAAATACTCTGCAATAATCATACGAGCGCTTCGGAATGCTGTATCACCTGATGTGATTGGAAGTACAACGACTCCAAGAACCGCTAATGTTCCACCGATTGCTCCAAGTAACGTTGTTGATGCTTCTTGAACGATTGCTCCTGGTCCGCCATTTGCCAGTATTTCGTTTAATCCTGTAGAACCGTTGAATAGGCTCATTGCTGCAGCTGCCCAAATCATGGCGATAATCCCTTCAGCAATCATCATACCGTAAAATATTTTACGACCTTCTTTTTCGTTTTTAGTCGTACGCGAAATAATTGGTGTTTGTGTTGCGTGGAAGCCTGAAAGAGCTCCACATGAAATAGTAAAGAATAATAACGGCAAAATTGGCGCGTTATCAGGATGGAAATTTTCTAAAGTCAGCTCAGGAATTGGAGCATCTGTTACGACTAAGCCAATCCCTACTCCTAAAGCGCTGATTAATAGTAATGCGCCAAAATATGGGTAAAGACGACCGATGATTTTATCAACCGGCAATAATGTAGCTAAAATATAATAAGCAAAAATCGCAACAATAATAACTGTCAAGGCAACTTTGCCATCCATTACAACATGAAGGAGACTAGCAGGAGTTGAAACGAATACCGTTCCTACTAGAAGTAATAGTAGAACAGCAAAAACGTTTACTACGTGCTTCATTACTTTCCCTAAAAATCTGCTGGCTAGTTCTGGTAAATGAGCTCCTCGATTACGAATCGAAATCATCCCAGTTAAATAATCATGAACAGCCCCGGCAAAAATACAGCCGACTACGATCCAAATAAAAGCTACTGGACCGTATAGGGCTCCCATAATCGGACCAAATACTGGGCCTGTACCAGCAATATTCAGCAATTGAATCAATGAATTCTTCTTTGTGCTCATCGGCACGTAATCGACGCCATCAGCATTCACATAGGCAGGTGTTGGTCTTTCTTCTTTAACTCCGAACATTTTCTCAACGAATTTACCATAAGTAAAATAACCAACAATTAAAAGTGCAATTCCGGCTAAAAAAGTATACAAGGTTATTCCTCCCCTTCAACAAAATGTAAGTGTTTACATTTTTAATTATAGATGAAAGATGACTGAAGTAGTTCAATTGAGACATAAAAAGCAGATAAACAAGATTGAGATGTTGTTTAACAGATTTTACGTGTATTACAACAGCTATAGTTCTAATCGTTGCCTCAATGCTTTTACATAATTTCGGCTAACTGACAGCATCTCCGGTCTTCCTTCGATTTGCAGTTGAAATGCCCCGTTAAACCAAGGGGTCAATCGGGTCACATATTCAAGATTGACGAGAAAGCTTTTGTGAATACGAAAAAAATGATAGGCCAGTAGCCTGTTTTCTAGCTCCTTAAGTGCCATTTTTGTTTCAAGCTCCCCATTTTTCAAGATGAGCTTTGTTAATTTGTCATCCCGGTACATATAAAGAATATCCTTCGGTTCAACATAGGAAATGTCACCATTCCATTCGATGGCAAGCTTGCCAGCAAAATGCTTATCTGGCGTGCCGACAAGAGCATTCATGATGCGTGCCACCGTTTCCTGTAATCGTTCCTCATCATAAGGCTTAAGCAAATAATCAATGGCATGATAACGAAAGGCTTCCGCAGCGAATTGCGGGTAGGCTGTCGTAAAGACGATTAAAGGTGGTTTTTTCATCTCCATCAATGCTTTTGCGGCCGTCATTCCGTCCATCCGTGGCATTTCTACATCTAAAAAAACAACATCAGGTTGGAGCTGCAAAGCTTTCAAAAGGGCAGCATCACCTGATTCTGCTTCATCCACTATTCGGAAAAAAGGATACACCTTTAATAAATGCTTCAGTTCCTCGCGACTGTATAGCTCATCATCGACAATAATGGCTGTAATTGATGATTTCATAATGATCTAATCTCCTCATAAGGTAATGTAAAGCTAATTTCCGTACCTTTATTAAGTTCACTTTGAATTTGCAGAGCTGCTGCCTTTCCAAATAACATAGTAAGTCTTCGGTTGACATTGTAAAGAGCGATACCGGTTCCTGTTTTGGAGGAAATCCGTACCTTGCCTGCTTGCCTCATTCGTTTTTCGCTCATACCATTTCCATTATCGACTATCATCACGTTCACGGATTGTTTTTCTATTTGTATCGCTATTTTCAAAAGGCAGTTGCTTTCTTTATCCTTTATTCCATGCTTGATAGCATTTTCAACAATTGGCTGTAAGGTGAGCGGAGGAATGCGCTGCAAAAGAGCAGCTTCTTCAATTTCATAAATGATTTTTAGTTTGTTGGCGAATCTAGTTTCCTCAATGTCCAAATAAGCCTTTACATGGTTTAATTCCTGCTCAATTGATGTCAAACTTTCGGTAGTAACGGTAAGATTTTGCCGGATAAAATGAGATAAAGATATTAGTAGCTTCCGTGCTCTCATTGGATCAATACGTATAAGAGACAAAATCGTGTTTAATGAATTAAATAGAAAATGAGGGTTTATTTGTGCTTGAAGCATTTTAATTTCGATTTCCTTTGCCAGTTGGTACGAACGATCCGCCTCGGCCATTTCAAGCTGATTGCTTAATAGCAAGCTAAGACCGGATACGAGCTTAATAATAACAGGCGTAATTTCCTTCTCAGACCGAAAATAAAAGATAAGCATCCCAATTGTTTCGCCGCGCTGCTTTAATGGAGCAACAACAGCAGTGCGTAATGAACAGCCTATTTCTTCGCAATTTATAACATGATAATCGATGTCTTTTTTGTTATTAAAGTTATTGATATTGTAGGTAATTTGATTAAAGGCTAGTTGGTCGATACATGTTGGGTTATGATTGTCACCGATATGTGCTAATGTTTCTGTTGAGTTTGTCATGGCAACAGCGCTTGTATGCGTTTCTTTATAAATGATATTACAGACTACCTTTGCTGATTGTTCATTTAGTCCGTTTCTTAAATAAGACAGTGTCTTTACGGCAATATGCAATGTTTTTTGAGCTTGAATGGCAACCGCTTTTTCTTCTTCATTAATGACGCTTTTAATAACGAGCAAGAAAAGAGCAGAACCAATGCCATTGGCAATAACCATTGGAAGACCGATAATTTCGACTAATGACCACGCTTTGTCAAATGGATGTGATAAGAGCAGAATGGTCAGCATCTGAATGGATTCCGCGAGAAATCCTATAAAGAAGGCGGATCTCAATTTGACATGCTTATTCTTCTTATGAAACATCCCAGATAAGATACCTGCAATGATAGCTGCCAAACCACAAGAAATGGCAGTGAAGCCTCCTAACGTAAAACGATGGATACCAGCAATCAATCCAGCTCCAATCCCGACTTTATATCCACCGAGTAAACCAGCAATAACAACGCCGATAACCCTTGAATTAGCAATAGCTTCATCTTCAGTAAGATCAATTGACCAAGGGCTAAATACAAGGCTATCTGTACTGAGTGTCACACCGGTATATGTTCCGATAATTCCGAATAATCCGAAGAAAACAATAGCCATAAACTGATGTTTTTGATTAAGCTGTTCTGAATAAACCATATCTCGAAAAAATTTCAATCTCGTCAAAATGAAAGCAATCATTACAAGAATTCCGAGCCGCTCAACCATTGTAATAAGTAATTCGAACATATCCGCCCCCCTTTCTACTAGTATGAAAGGCTTTACCCTGTATTAAAGGACAGTAAGACTCCCGCTTAAGATAATAAATGAAACGAGACAGCTAACTGAGAGATCAACTGTCCTAAAAATCTGATTGGTTCGACACTAAAGAAGCGTTATCGCCCTTGTTTAGATACCGGAAAGCATCAGCTAGCTCTCAGTAGGAAATCCGATTGATTTCTAAAAAAGAGATGGCTTATGACCTCGAGGGGCTGGTCGATGAAGCTAGACCTCTAATACTCGGTTAGGAATGAAAGCGCCCCCATCGAGCAAATTTTTACTTTATTGTTATTGTATCAAGAATGTCTGTGGTCGTAAAATTACGAGAAGTGTTTTGATAGTAAAAGCAACTCATCTTATTAAAGGCTATTTGAAAGATGACAGACTATAAAGGCTTTTATTTTTGTTTATATAAAGATAACTAAATGGGATATTCACAATACTAATAAAATAAATTGATATCAAATGGAAATTAATCAAAATGGCAAAAGAACTTCCTTATATAATTTGCATTAGTGGACTAATGACGTTTTAATTATAAAAGTATTTAACGGACAAATCTCCTTTAAATAGAAGAAACCAGCATATTTTGAACAATTATTATCAAAATACATTGGTCTAGTTTTGATGCGGAGCTAGTTTTTCTAAAAGAGATTGATAATTAATATCTTTAGGATTTGTTAAGTTACAATGTTGATTTCCACTACAGACGGACGCTTTCCGCGGGCTTGGCTTTAGCCTCCGCGGTCGCTCATTCTTCCTCTGCGGGGTCTTTTAACTCAAGCTCATCCCGCTGGAGTCGCCATCTTTCGTTCCAATCTCCTTCTAACAAAATCAACATCAAACTATAACAGAACTGATTTCCACCACTGTCGCAAAAGTTTAAGACAAGCCAATCTTAGCTTTAATGAACCGTTTGTATTTTGTGTAATGCAAAAACCTCTCTCTAATCAATTCTCAAACTTTGTTCTACCCGATCGGTTCTTAATTGAATCATGGACACTTAATATGCTCGTTTTTTCTTCGCTGCCATAATCCTAATCAATGTAGCTAAGTCGGCCCATTTTCACCTTTAGTTATTTATCCTAGTTTTATTTATAATCAATATAGAGAAAAAAAGTGCCCGCTTCCATTTCTTCAAAGTTACCTCTTTAAGTCCTAGAAGAATTATATTAAACACGAAACTCCTTTTCATTCTTGACCAGTTGTCTTGGCAAAAGCATCGCTGGGTAGCTATTTCAAAACTAGATAACATACAGAAGGTTGTAAAACTTGCTAAGTATTTATCGCTTTTTCATTGCTATGACTCCTAGCTTTTCGGCCGTTTCAATTTGCCACCTCAAACTCAAATTTCTCTACAATTCAAGGATAATAAAAGTTAAGCATGCGTGCTCTTTTTTCCCATTTTTAGACACACCGACATTTAGTATAGAAACGAAAAAAACAGAGCAGGAGATTCCTACTCTGTTTTTATAAAAACTCATTATTCTACAGTTACACTCTTAGCTAGGTTACGCGGTTTGTCTACATCACAGTCGCGGTGTAGGGCAGCGTAATAAGAAATTAGTTGTAACGGAATTACTGAGACAAGAGGTGTTAAATATTCATGAACTGCCGGTAGAACGAAGCTATCTTCTTCTTCTTCAAGGCCTTTCATTGAAATGATACATGGATTTGCGCCACGGGCAACAACTTCTTTTACGTTGCCACGGATGCTTAGGTTTACAGCTTCTTGAGTAGCTAAAGCAATTACTGGTGTACCTTCTTCGATCAAGGCAATTGTACCGTGTTTTAGCTCGCCCCCTGCAAAGCCTTCCGCTTGAATATAAGAAATTTCTTTTAGCTTCAATGCTCCTTCTAATCCTACGAAGAAATCCATCGAACGGCCAATAAAGAAACAGTTACGTGTTATAGATAAGAATTCACGAGCGATTGTTTCAAATCTCTCTTTTGATTCACAAAGTACTTCCATTGCATTCGCAATGATTCCAAGCTCTTGTACTAAATCTAATTTAGGAGCATGACCTTTTGAAATTCCTGTTACATAAGCCAAAATCGACAACACCGTTATTTGTGCTGTATAAGCTTTTGTTGATGCAACAGCGATTTCTGGACCCGCATGCAATAGCAATGTATAATCCGCTTCACGTGATAACGTTGATCCAGGAACATTCGTAATTGTTAATGCTTTATAGCCAAGTTCCTTAATAGATACTAGTACCGCACGGCTATCTGCTGTTTCACCACTTTGTGAGATGAAAATGAACAATGGTTTTTCAGAAAGTAATGGCATATTGTAATTGAACTCAGATGCAACATGTACTTCTACTGGGATTCCTGCCATTTTTTCAATGAATTGTTTACCGACTAAACCAGCATGGTAACTCGTTCCACATGCGACGATATAAATACGGTCAGCTTCATTCATAGCCGCCAAAATATCCTCATTAATCGTTAATTCAGCTGCATCATTTTGATACGCCTGAACAATTTTACGAGTAACTAATGGTTGCTCGTCGATTTCTTTTAACATGTAGTGCGGGTATGTGCCTTTTTCAATATCACTCATATCTAATTCGGCAGTATACGGTGCACGTTCAACAACAGTACCATCTAGCTTTTTGATTACTACTTCATCTTGAGAAATGATAACCATTTCTTTGTCCATCAACTCAATGAATTGATCTGTCACTTGTAGCATAGCCATCGCATCGGAAGCAATTACGTTAAAGTTATCACCAACACCTACCAATAACGGACTTTTGTTTTTACCTACAAAAATTTTACCGTTATTATGTTCATCTAAAAGCGCTAGAGCGTATGATCCTTTTAAAAGAGTCAGCGTTTTACGGAACGCTTCTTCAACGGATAGTTTTTCTTCTGTTACAATTTTGTCAACTAAAGCAACTATTATTTCCGTATCCGTTTCACTTTTGAAAGTTACATCTTTCAAATACTCACGTTTTAAAATTTGGTAGTTCTCGATTACTCCATTGTGCACAAGTGTAAAACGGCCTGAAGTGCTTTGGTGAGGATGTGCATTCACTGTGCTTGGTACACCGTGTGTTGCCCAACGAGTATGTCCAATACCAGTTTGAGCAAATACATCACCATCAACAACTTCTCTTAAATCAGCAATACGACCTTTTTCTTTAAAAACTTGTACACCACTATTGTTCACAACTGCGATACCAGCTGAGTCATAACCTCTATATTCAAGCTTTTCTAAGCCTTTTAATAAAATTTCTTTTGCGTCTTTATTACCAATGTATCCTACGATTCCACACATTTGATTTCCTCCTCGTAAAAAAGAGGACAAGTGTGCCCGAGGACATACTTGTCCTCTTATCTCTTATTATTTGTTTAGTGTGCATTTCTCACTCTTTGTGCAAAAAGTTACCTTTTTGTTTTGGAGAAAGAATAGGCAGCTGTGCACTGCAGCTGGAGGGTATCCGCCGAACACTTCGATAATCCCCCACCTCGTCAACTAAGCTCAGCTCCGTACGGCTCAGTTCTGGCGCTTGTTTCGTATGATTTATCCTTATACCTTTTGACCCTCGCTACCCCCTTATTTGACAATTTTGAGCTGATTTTCCACACCATATCAAAACTAGTATAATCATACCTTAACCGCTTTAACTCGTCAACTTTATATAAAGCGTAACTAGCAGTACTTATAAGTATGCAATAGTTGAATAATTGGTGATATTAAAAAAGAGACATGCTGAATATTCATGCATGCCTCTTTAATATTTATTCCCTGTCCATTAACAACTGATTCAATCAGTCCTGCAATCCCATTTCTTCTTTTACAACACTACAAATTCGTTCTACATACTCATCACATAACTCTTGGGTTTGAGCTTCTGCCATTACACGTACAAGCGGCTCTGTACCAGATGGACGCACTAAAATCCGGCCATTTCCAGCCATTTCTGCTTCTACTTCAGTGATAATAGCCGCTACTTTTTCATTATCCGTTACATGGTGCTTATCTGTTACACGAATGTTAACAAGCTTCTGAGGATATTTTTTCATTTCACTCGCTAAATCAGATAGGGAACGCCCCGTCGCTTTCATTATGTTCACTAGCTGAAGTCCTGTTAACATACCGTCGCCTGTCGTATTGTAATCAAGGAAAATAATATGACCAGATTGCTCTCCACCTAAGTTATAACCAGATTTTTTCATTTCCTCAACAACATAGCGGTCACCTACAGCAGTTTGAGCACTTTGAATACCTTGTTCTTCTAATGCTTTGTAATAACCAAGATTACTCATAACTGTAGAAACAACAGTTGCATGCTTTAAACGGCTTTTTTCTTTTAAATATTTTCCGCAAATATATAAAATTTGGTCACCATCAACGATATTACCTTTTTCATCAATAGCAATAATACGATCACCATCACCATCAAAAGCTAGACCGATATCGGCACCTTTTTCTTTTACGAAAGCAGCAAGTGCTTCTGGATGCGTTGATCCTACACCATCATTTATATTTAAACCGTTTGGAGATGCCCCCATAGTCGATACATCTGCATCTAAATCTGCAAACAAATGTGTTGCTAAAGAAGAGGTCGCTCCATGCGCACAGTCTAAAGCTACATGTATATTTGTAAATTCTTCTTCAACCGTTTGTTTTAAATAAGATAGGTATTTTTGACCACCCTCAAAATAGTCATTTACTTGACCTAGTTCCCCACCTATTGGACGAGGCAGTGTATCCTCTGGTAAGTCTAATAACTGTTCGATTTCTTCTTCCTGTTCATCAGAAAGCTTAAAACCGTCACTTCCAAAGAATTTGATTCCATTATCCGCAACTGGATTATGCGAAGCAGAAATCATAACTCCCGCTTCTGCACTTAATGCCTTCGTAAGGTAAGCTACACCAGGTGTCGAAATAACACCAAGACGCATTACCTCTGCACCAATAGAAAGTAACCCTGCTACAAGTGCTCCTTCTAACATATGTCCAGATATACGAGTATCACGTCCAATGACTACCTTTGGACGATTATTTGTATGCTTTGTTAGTACGTAACCTCCGAAACGTCCCAACTTATAGGCTAGCTCAGGCGTTAACTCACTATTGGCAACTCCTCTTACTCCGTCAGTTCCAAAATATTTACCCATTATTAACTATCTCTCCTTCATATGTTTTACTGATATTCGCTATGCAGTAAAACATTTCGTTACTCTCGAAAATATACTTTGTATTTATGTGAACCTCTTTCAACAGTACATAAAATCCGTCATGTAATTATTCTAAAAACGGAAAGACTATCTCAAACAGGAACTTTCTTATGTCTACACTTCTTTTTTCACGATAGAAAATTCAGCTTCCAAACTTGATAAATCTGCCCTAATACTAGAAGGAGCATTAAGTTTTAATTTCTTTGTATGATCCCCTTCATCTAGTCCGGTTACATCTATCGAAACTTGTAAATCAGTTGGTTTTACTTTTTGGACATCATTTTCTTTCCCTGTAATGGTTATATTGACTTTTCCACTTCTTGGATCATTGAAGGTCAATTCTAAATTGTCATCTAAACCAATAGACGTAATAGAGAAATTGGAAAAGGTTTTGGAGATATCTACTTCTTCCGTTTGTTCATTCTCTTCGATTACTTCACTGTCTTGTGTATTTTCTACAGTTATTTTAATAGTAACCTCAGTTGTAGATGCTGTCGTAATACCTTCTGGCAAATCCACTTCTACTTTGAACTCTGTACTTTCTTCTATCTTGCTTACATCAACTGGAATTTGAAAATTCTCCATTGCATCTAATATAGCTTTCTTTCCGTATAAAGTGATTTCACTCGGTTCAACAGATATATTTTGAATCGTAATACCTTCCTTTGGCTTACCTGACTCTACCGGTTCAATATCCATGGTTTTACTTGGACTGATAATCGGAACCTCAACCTCAACCTCTTCCGGATCAATCGAGACATCAAGCTTATTCAGATTACGATCGAGCGCTTGCACCTCCGCTTTTAATGTAACTGTATCGTGAACGCCCTCCTCAAGATGGATGATAGCTTTTACATATACAATTTTTTCAATAATACTTTTTGCACCTGTAATGTTTACAGTATTCGGTACAATTTGAGGTTCTTTAGCAATATAACCTTCTTCAAGCAAATTACGATCAAATTCTGGCTCAACCGTAAACTCCTTAGTTACCTTTTCTTCAATAGATATATCTATAAATTCAGGATCAATCAAATGGGATATTTTGTCATTTAAACCTCTAATATTGAAATTAATTCTTCTCTCTCCCAATTCAATTTCTGAATCGGACAAATCAATGTATACTTTAAAATCACGTGTATTCTTCGCTTGAAGAACGAGATTTTTAGGTCCATCTAAAGTCACATCTACTGTTTTAGGTACTCCAGTAACAACTAAGTTATCCCGATCGTAATACACTTCAACAGGAACAGCTTCAATTACTTCCGTGCCACTACTAGAAGTTACATTAAATCGAGAAGTATCCGATTCCGGCTCAAAATTGATGGAGATGAATAATAAAACTGCTAGCAAGAAGGCTATGAGCTTAATAAACCAAGGTGTTTCAATCAATTTATCCATTTTTCTTCACCCTCCAGTTCCACCTTGTCTGAGCAGATGTTTTATAAACATTTACTAGCTCTTCTTTTAAGGTTTGTTTGAATTGGTCTGGTGATAAGTCTCGGTGAAGCTTTCCATTTACCGTCAAAGAAATGCTACCTGTTTCTTCAGATACAACAACCGTTAAGCAATCAGTAACCTCACTGACTCCTAGAGCAGCCCTATGACGCGTTCCAAGTTCCTTCGAAATAAATGGACTTTCTGACAATGGCAAATAACACGCTGCAGCTGCTATTTTATTTTTTTGAATAATAACAGCACCATCATGTAATGGTGTATTCGGAATGAAAATATTGATAAGTAATTCTGCTGTAATTACCGAATTTAATTCGATACCTGTTTCGACATATTCATTTAGGCCTGTTTCCCTTTCAATGGAAATCAATGCCCCTATACGGCGTTTAGCCATATATTCTGTTGCTTTAGTAATAGCTTCTACTGTATGCTCCTGCTCATCCTCTTCATGGGTAATCGCTTTTGAAAATAACTTTCCGCGACCAATTTGTTCAAGAGCACGTCTTAATTCTGGCTGAAAGATAACTACTATTGCAATGAATCCCCAATCCATTGCTTGATCCATTAACCAGTAAAGCGTTTTAAATCCTAATAAACCGCTTAAGCTCCTAACGATGATGATGACAAAGATGCCTTTTAACAATTGAACGGCCTTCGTTCCTTTTATAACCAATAGCAACTGATATATAACAAACCATACTAGAAAAATATCTAGTGAATTTATTAAAAAATCAATGAAAGGAAAGTTGGATAGTGACATGTTACTTCCTCCATTTATGTATTATCTCGATCTTTTGATATCATAACTTAACTTAACTATTATATCATATAATAACCAAAAATTACTTCATACGATACACATTACAAAGTCTTTTCTATAATTACTTTGTAAGAGACTATGCTTATTTTATTTATTATGTTCAATAATCATATATATATGGTTTATCACGGGTATTTACTCTCAGCACTAACACAAGCCATTTACTAGCTATAAAAAAGAGTAATACTGTGGATTGCTAATCCACGGTATTACTCTTTATTTTTCATTATCATGTTCTTCATTTGTGTAAATGTATCTTTTACTTGGTACCAAAGCCACTCGAAAACTTGATCAATTTCTTCGATATCGCCTGTTACTTCTCCAGCCGCAGCTAAAAATTGATCCCCATTGATAACTGTTACATTCCCATCGACTTGGCCCTCTATTTTTATGTTGCCATTTCTAACTACAATATCACCTGTGACAACTTTTCCTTCTGGTACAATGACAGTATCATTCTCCACAACCAGTTCAGGTTGCTTAGAAAAAGCAAACTGATGGTCGGTGTTCCAACTTGAGAATAATACTCCACTCATTAATACTAAGAATAAAGATACAGCCGTTAAGAATGGATGATGCTTTAACCATCTATTTACACTTACTTTCTTTTTCTCCTTCGGTAACTTTGCCATTACAGACGCAGTAAAGTTTGAGGGAGCTTCTATATGTGAAGTACTTTGGACAAAAGCTATTGCTTTTTTCAATTCATTAAAATAGTTCCTGCAATCTTCACAATCTTGTAACGCTTGGCGTAATTTTTGTTCATTTTCTTTACTAATATCATTATCTAAATACTCGTGCATGTATTCAATCACTTCATCTGTACATTTCAAAGGTATCACCTACTTTTATATATTGCTTAATTGCTTTCTTAAAGCTTCTCTTCCTCGATGTATACGTGTCTTGATCGTACCAATAGGCATATCTAATACTTTTCCAATCTCCTTAAGCGATAATTCTTCAATGTATTTTAATACGATAACAGTACGATACTTTTCTGGCAACTTTGTAATTTCTCTTTGAATGATATCATGAAGTTCTAAGCTTTCAACTTGATCCTCCGGACTTTCAATATCCGATGCAATTTGAGAATACATATTCAGACCATCTGTTCCAGCGACTTCAGCATCTAAGTAATAATCCGGTTTCTTTTTTCGAATACGATCTATACATAGGTTAGTTGCAATTCGATAGAGCCATGTTGAAAACTTCAAGTTCGTATTAAATGTATGAATATTTACATATGCCCTAACAAATGCTTCCTGCGCCATGTCTTCAGCCTCATGTCTATTCCCTAGCATGCGAAAACATAGTTGAAATACTTTATCTTTATAAATTTCAACTATTTCCTCATACGCACTCTGATCTCCCTTTAAAACCTCTTTAATCCTCTGCTTGACTAATAACTCCATTTTTCACTTAACCTCCGCCCCATGGGCTATACAATATTTACGAATCGTTCAGCAAAAAGTTTCAATATATATATCTTTTATTTTAGCAACACTTAGAATTTATTGTATATTTTCTATAGCAACTTTTAAATAAAATTATCATAATATTCCGAAAAAGTTAATGATAAAAATAAAATTCTCTTCCTATTAATATCGGTTCTATAATGAATAGGACAAAAAAAAGCCACAAACCAAGACCGGATTGTGGCGTCATAATAGTATGTAGTGTATGGTGGAGCCTAGCGGGATCGAACCGCTGACCTCCTGCGTGCAAGGCAGGCGCTCTCCCAGCTGAGCTAAGGCCCCATGGATATATATAAAAGCGGAAGACGGGATTCGAACCCGCGACCCCAACCTTGGCAAGGTTGTATTCTACCACTGAACTACTTCCGCGTTACTTTTTTATATAATATTAAATATGTGATGAGCCATGAAGGATTCGAACCTTCGACCCTCTGATTAAAAGTCAGATGCTCTACCAACTGAGCTAATGGCTCTAAATGGCTGGGCTAGAAGGATTCGAACCTTCGCATGACGGAATCAAAATCCGTTGCCTTACCGCTTGGCTATAGCCCAATATTACCAAATAAAAAATAGGTGGTAAGCAAAATATCCACGAACATGGATCTTTATAACTTGTCCACTTAAAATAAATAATGGTGGAGGGGGACGGATTCGAACCGCCGAACCCGGAGGGAGCGGATTTACAGTCCGCCGCGTTTAGCCACTTCGCTACCCCTCCACATATTCAAATGTTTAATGGTGCCGGCGATAGGAGTCGAACCCACGACCTACTGATTACAAGTCAGTTGCTCTACCAACTGAGCTACACCGGCGTTAAAAATATATATGGTGGAGGATGACGGGATCGAACCGCCGACCCCCTGCTTGTAAGGCAGGTGCTCTCCCAGCTGAGCTAATCCTCCATATTGTTTTGGTGACCCGTACGGGATTCGAACCCGTGTTACCGCCGTGAAAGGGCGGTGTCTTAACCGCTTGACCAACGGGCCAACATCATTAATAAAGCTCCCAACCGGGCTCGAACCGGTGACCTCTTCCTTACCATGGAAGTGCTCTACCTGCTGAGCTATGGAAGCAATATATGGCTCCGCAGGTAGGATTCGAACCTACGACCGCTCGGTTAACAGCCGAGTGCTCTACCACTGAGCTACTGCGGAATAACAGCCTGGCAACGTCCTACTCTCACAGGGGGAGACCCCCAACTACCATCGGCGCTAAAGAGCTTAACTTCTGTGTTCGGAATGGGAACAGGTGTGACCTCTTTGCCATCATCACCAGACAATTAATCATATGCTTTCAAGCAATATTAACAGGACATATTTCATTATAATATGTTCTGATATTTTTTCAAGAGGAAATTTTTCACTCTTTCAAAACTAGATAACAGAAGGTTGTAAAACTTATTAATCTAGCTTCAAAAGCCAAACCGTACGGCTGCTTCGCTTCTTCTAGTCGAGACTTAGGTCTCTCCTTCAAAAGCTCCATCATCCTATCGGTTTAAGCGGGCTTTTTCCGCTTTTTGTTTTGGTTAAGTCCTCGTTCGATTAGTATTGGTCAACTCCATGTGTCGCCACACTTCCATCTCCAACCTATCAACCTGATCATCTTTCAGGGAACTTACT
>Ga0233379_1000030_pt1 | contig 21486 bp, 26 predicted proteins | sample ElkDunMinimDraft_8_FD_180679 | JGI IMG/M metagenome (GOLD analysis project Ga0233379, IMG submission 180679) | Fecal eukaryotic communites from dung pellets of Tule Elk in California, USA - Elk Dung F1 | ecosystem: Host-associated > Mammals > Digestive system > Large intestine > Fecal | place...
TAAATATAAAAAGTATTCAAGGAGATATAAAACAAAAAGAAAGGAGAAATGAATATGAAATACACAATTATATGTAAAGACCAAGAAGTGTTTTATTCCGATAGATATGATGCAGAAAACTATTGGTGCGATAAGCTCTTATGTGTCATTGACAATATCAATAAGAAAGTAACCTTTGATGGGGTTACATGGAAAGAAGTAGATATAGACCATTTATAGTAAGAGAAATGAAAGAAAAACTATACAACCTACTTAAAGAATGGCTCGTCTGTGAATGGGATTGCGACTATTGCCAACACCTAACAACCTTTCGTGATGGCGATGGTAGGCATCCTTGCAACAGATGTCAGTCATTCAATTTATTCAAAATTGCAAACCATATTGATGCAGATTTGAAAGACAAGGTAAAGGAAATAATGAATATAGTAAGAAAGGAGAAATAGATATGGCACAGTTGGCAATTAGAGGGCACTTAACGAGAGGAAAAGAGGTAATAGAAATCCTTAAAATGTTAGGTGCGAAAGAAGAAGATATATATAATGGAACTTACACAAATTGGGTCTATATAATCAATGAAGAAGGATATGTATATTGGGATTATCCAAGCGATAGATATACTATTTATACCCTCGAAGAGTTCCTCGAAAAGTTTCCATACAAGGTCGGGGATAAGGTCTTGTATAAGATATACAACGTGTATAGCGGCATCAAAAAAATGACTTGGAACGAAGAAAAAGAACAAGTAATATATCGTCTTGATTCAAAAAATCTGTGGGTAGCATACGCAGACGAATTAACAAAAGACAATTTCATTCTTGACAGCGAAGATAGCGAAGAGAAGATTAAACATAGAAGATTCCTCGTAGATGTTACCATTCCTTATGGTGATGAATACAAGGACGCGGAAGAGTTGCAAGAAACTATACAAGAGATTTTTGATTGCCTATGCGATGACAAAGGCAGGTGGAAAGTTAAAGTTGAATATATAAACGAAAAAGAATAAATAGATATGGTAGTTTATAGAGAATTATATTCAGTTTTAATTGTTTTTGCTTTTGTGATATTTCTTGGTTATGCTATGTTTAACGCACATCAACACAAGAAAAATATCGGAAGTTCTGTTGTTGTTAATGGTGATACATTAAGAATAGTAGAATGGACTAAGTTGTACGATATGTATGTGCTTGAAAATGGTTTAGTTTATAGATTGAAGGAGGAATAGATATGAAACCAAAGAAAGAAATAATTGAAAGATTAATTAAGTCGGGTGTTATGGGTAGGCTGAACGAATTGCTATCAGCGGCACATATGTTACAATGCGTGGCGAGTAATTTGCATGGCGAAGCAGAAGATCTAATGCGAGAATATGGTTTGCACTTGGGCGATATCAAGAGAGCGCATTCTGCATATGTTAAGGCTTCGGATAATTACTTCAAGTTGTTTGCATCGCTAATAACAACGAAAGAATCAACGAATGATATGTTTGCAGATATTGAAGCTTACGAAAGGGGATTTCGCGAGTGGGCGAAGATTCCTCAAGGTTGGCAACCAAGAATAACTAACGAAACAGAAGAATGACTATGAGTAACAACCCAACACCACTACACCACCTAAAGAATATCGAAGAAATCTACGGCATAGGCAATAGACATTCGCCTATTGTAGTAGAGAACTTCGGCTGGTGGGTAGTAATGAGCAACAACGATGTGATAATCGTATCGAAAGAAGGCTACTTGGGCAATCCGAAAGCCGAGCCATACATCGTGGACGAACAGACACTGAACGATGAAGATTGGCTTCCACACCTTCGCCGCAAGGGGTGGTTTACAAGTGAGTGTGAAAACGATTTTAATAAAGCAATAATTTTTGCGAAATGGAAACAACGAATCAAATGTACCCTTTACGAATAAATCACTATACAACGATTTATGTGCCGAAGCATAAGCACAACGAGGAATACCGCCAGGAATATATCAATAAACACTTTACCCCGAAGGTTGTTGTAGCACGCAGGGACACATTGAATGCGCCTGTCACGATAGCCGACATCGAACAATGCAAACGCGAAGGATTGACCTATGCAAAGGCTGGTAGAAAGCTGGGTGTTTCCCCACAAGTGGCTAATTATTATGCCAAGAAGTACGGCATATTGTTGGGGAAGCAGAGAGAAGAATAAAAAACATTAAAAACTGAAAAATAATTCATTTTTAATTTGTTGATAATCAAAGAATAAAGTAACTTTATAGCAAAATTTAAGAGTATGGTAACAATGCAATACCGAAAGGTGGCGGACATTGCCAAGTTGGAAGGCAATCCGCGAAAGATAGATAAGGAAGATATGGCGCGATTGAAGCAATCCATAGAAGGGTTGCCCGATTACTTTGAAGCGCATCCAATAGTCCTTTCAGACAGAACGGGCAAACTTGTTGTTATTGATGGCAACCAACGGCTTGAAGCTGCACGTCAATTAGGGTGGGAAGAAATTCCAACCGCCTTGCTATCGGGATTGACCGAAGAAAAGGAACGCGAAATCATTATCCGCGCCAACGTGAACAATGGCGAATGGGATATGGAATTGCTACAAGAGTGGGACAAGGAGCAGCTTGAAGATTGGGGTGTTGATGTAGAGTGGGAAGAAGAAAACGAAGATATACCAAGCATAGGTGCAAAAGGAAGCCTTGCAGAAAAATTTGGTATTATTCCTTTTTCTGTGTTAGACACACGAAAGGGCGAATGGCAAAGCAGAAAGAAAGTATGGTTAGACTTGGGTATAAAGTCAGAGGTAGGACGGGATGAAAATATGGTATTTGCAAAATCTGTACAAAATACAGCAGTATATGAAGTAAAGAATTATTTAAGAGAGAAACTTAAAAGAGAACCTACATGGGATGAAACAATAAAATATTGCGAAGATAAAGGTCTGAAATTGCACAAAGGAACATCTATTTTCGACCCAGTACTTTGTGAGATGATGTATCGTTGGTTTAATGTTAATGGTGGAGTAGTTATAGATCCTTTTGCTGGTGGAAGTGTTCGCGGCATAGTAGCGGCAAAGCTCGGAATGCATTACAATGGATGTGATTTGCGTCAAGAACAGATAGCTGCTAATATTGAAAACGGCAAAGAGGTGTTGACAGAAGGAGAGCCTTTCCCAAACTGGGTGTGTGGCGATAGCTGCGACATAGATAAGCACCTTGAAGGAGTAAAAGCTGACATGATAATGACTTGTCCGCCTTATGCAGATTTGGAGGTATATAGCGACAACCCGAAGGATCTATCTACAATGGATTATAAAGACTTTCTTGAAGCATACCGCAAGATTATAAAGAAAACGGCTGATATGCTAAAAGAAAATCGTTTTGCGGTGTTTGTAGTTGGAGAGGTGCGCGACAAGAAAGGATATTATTATAATTTTGTCGGCGACACGATAAAGGCTGGTATAGATGCAGGGCTTAAATATTACAACGAAGTAGTATTAGTAAATAATACATCTACACTTGCTAATAGATTAGGCAGATACATGAATGTTGGTCGCAAGGTAGGAAAACATCATCAAAACGTAATTATATTTTACAAAGATGGGGGGGCGAAAAAGATTAAAGATGAATTTCCAACTATTGATTTGCGCGAGGAAGATATAAAGGCGCAAATAGAAGCAGAGGAAGGACTAATTTAATTTACCCTTAAGGGAAAATAAATTTTCTGTTAATGGAAAATAAAAAAGTGATTAAAGAATGTATAACTAAATACACCGAACAGATATGAAGTATTCACCGAACAAAATACGTGAATGTGCCGAGTGGGTTCGGCAGAATGGATTGATGGAGTATGGCGGAGCAACCTTCAAGGAGTTTTGCGAAGCTATGGGAATAGATGATATGACGCATTACAGATGGATGAATAATGCGGAGTATGCGGAAGCAATTAAAAGAGCGCAAGCCGATTACAAAGATACACTGGAAGTTAGCCTTGTTGATAGCCTTGTAAGGAAGGCACGCGGTTACGATATGGAAGAAAAGAAAACGGAGTATGTGAACGTTGATGGGCAGAAAAAGATTAAGCGACAAACCACCACAACAAAGCATTTCCAACCCGACACTGGTGCGGCTATCTTCCTACTGACTAACGTAGCACCCGACAGATGGAAGAACAAGATTAACAACGAGCATTCGGGCGAGGTGGCAAGCGGATTGACTATTATCGTGAAGGATGAAGAAGAGAAAGAACTAATCAAGTCAATAGAGAATCTGTAATGAATCCAACGAAGGTATATAAGGACAATCTTAATGCCTGGCGCGAAAGGAAGCGACTAATAGCTAATCGTGGTGGCACAAGAAGTGGGAAAACCTACTCTCTTGTGTCGCTTTTTGTTTGTGTGGCAATGCAAGCCAAGCAGAAGCGCACGATTGATATTGTGTCGGAAAGCCTTCCGCACTTGAAACGTGGTGCAATAAACGATATAGAGGACATCCTAACCAACGAACAGATGATTGAAGATGTTCACTACATCAAGAACAGAAGCGACCACACCTACCTATTCAAGAGCGGCACGCAGATAAGGTTTTTCAGTGCTGACGATTGGGGCAAGGTCAAAGGTTCGCGTAGGGATGTGTTATTCATCAACGAGTGCAATCGTATCAGTTGGGAAGTGTACCGCCAGCTTGCGGTGCGTACTACTGAGTGCATCTTCCTTGATTGGAATCCCGATAGTGAGTTTTGGTATGAGCAGAAGGGATTGAACACGAAGGACACAACGAAAGAGATACATTCTACCTACAAGGATAACCCATACTTAACCGAAGTGCAAGTAGCCGAGATTGAAAGCAACAAGAGCGATGAGAATTGGTGGAAGGTGTACGGTTTGGGCGAGGTAGGTCGCCCACAAGGGGTTATCTATGACCGTTGGCAACAAGTGAACGCAATCCCCGAAGGTGCTACACTGATAGCGCGAGGTCTTGACTTCGGTTTCACGAATGACCCTACCGCGATTGTGGATGTGTACAAGTACGATGGTAAGTTGTGGCTTGATGAGCTATGCTACCAACGCGGCATGACGAATGATAAGATAGCCGAGTTATTAAGGGGCAAGGATGGAACAACCGTAGCGGATAGCGCGGAAATGAAATCAATCACCGAGATATACAACTACGGCATTCGTAGGATAGAGCCTGCACAAAAGGGCGCAGATTCTGTGCGTGTTGGTATTGATATTCTTCGTAGGTATGAGTTGATGGTAACAAAGCGGAGCCTTAACCTTATCTACGAACTACGAAACTACAAGTGGAAGGACAACAAAATCACTGGCGAAACGATGAACGAACCAGTGGATAAGTTCAACCACCTTCTTGATGCAGCGCGCTATGTCGCGTTGAATATGCTTTCGGAAAAACCAACGATAAAACGCCCAAGGGCAAGAATCAGTACGATATGACACTGAAGGAATTTTTCATACTTGATAAATTGGTGGCGAACACAGACGAGGTTCAAGACCAGATTAAGAACCTACCGAAACCCTATTCAGTAGGCGGAGTGAAAACACCCGATTCGCTTAACGATATAACGATAGGTGAATTGATGGAACTACAAAGCGCACAGAACGAGCAGGACTTTGTTTTGAAGTGTTGCACGATACTTTTATCGCTTGACGAAAGAAACGCGCTTAAATCGCAAGCAAATGCCGTTATCGGCTTTGTTATGTGGGTAAGCAAGGAACTTGAACGCATCGGCAAGCTATTCGATAGCACTTCCATTCCACCAACACCCGAGGAGAAGCAAGCCGGTGTGGAGAGTTTGAAGTTCGGGATGTTCGGTGTGCTTGACTACTATGCCTTACGCATGGGGATAACCGACCATGAAGAGGTGGAGAAAGTGAAGTGGATAAGGGTGTACAAATGCCTGGATATGGATGCACAGAAAGCGAGATATGAAAAGAGATTACGAACCATTTATGCAAAGAAACAATGAACACGATTGAACAGAAGATTAGAATCATTGCCGAGAGAATGGGCAATGTGAACTACCTCTATGATGGGTGGGGATTGATTAACTTGAGAGCCGACCAAACACCTACACCGATAATGGTTAATGTGTTGCCGGTGGCTGGGGCATTCCATTTGAATGGTCGTAGGATAACCGAAAGCGAGGAATGCTTGATTGGCTTCCTTGATAAGACAGAGTTCGACTTTGACGGCGTGAAGAACAACGAAGTCATTGAACGATGTAAGAAGCTTGCACTTGAATTCTTGATGACCTTGAATGAGAGCGGCCTATTTGAGACGGTAAGCGGTGATGTGTCATTCGGCATTGAGTACAACTTGCTTGATGTGAATATGACGGGTGTAGTGCTTTCCTTGCGACTTGAGGAGAAGGAGGGCGTAGTAATGTGCTTTGGCAAACCAATAAAGGACTACTTCAATGGATGATGTGAAGAAGATACTTGGCATTGCGCTTGAGGAATTGCGCCAACGGATAATTGCAAACCATGTGGCGGCTGGGCAAGTGGCAAGCGGAAGAACGAGGGCAAGCCTTCGGGTGGAAGTGCGCGAGAATGAAGGTATATTGTGGGGGCGCAGTCCGTTCGGTACACTTGAAACGGGGCGCAAGCCAGGCAAGACACCGCAAGGCTTTGTAGGCATTATCCGCCAATGGATGAAGGACAAGGGAATACAAGCTGCACCCATTCCGTATGTGCGGCAACCTTCGGAAAGGTGGCAACCCAAGTACACACCCCAAGAACGCGGTAACCTTTCGCTTGCTGGTGCTATTGCGCATAACATCAAGACGAAAGGCACAAGCCTATATCGCAGAGGTGGAAGGGATGACATCTACTCAAACGAGATACAGAGAACCATCAACGAAGTGCAAGACAAGCTGATGGTAATTTATACTACACAAATCGATAACATTAACTTAAATTCACGAACATGAGAGAAGCTTTACTTTCGGGAAGAACGATATTAGTACCCGACAATGTTACGTTTGCATTCAACCCCATGCGCGTTAAGATTGACGATGCAGCAGGGGCTATTGCTATCTCTATCACGGATGGAGAGCAAACATTCACAGATGAACGCGAGCCGATAGGCGGCAAGGTTGCATTTGATTTATCTGTATATGCGCGTAGTTTCTTTGATAACACCATTCACGATGTAAATGCAAAGGAATTAACTTGCACGATAACAGAAGGACTGAACGAGTATAGTTTCACAACCTATGTTATGTGGGGAGCAATGAATTTCTATGAGCAATTCAACCGACAGAGAAAGGTTACATGGTTTAAGAACTTTCCGTTCAAATTTAACCTATATGTGCCACAAGGTGCAATCGTAAGAACGCGCTACGATAAGAATGGATATTCATCGGCAACCCTTCAAGAAGGATTGATAAGCATTAACCCGAATGAGTTGTTCAACCCTTCGGAGTTTGGCGTAATCAGAATGGATAACTATATCCAACCGAGTGTGTGGGAGTATACCTTTGATGAAACCTTTCGCGGTGTTGATGAAGGTACACACATCAGCCGCTTGGTTGTAGATGAATGCACGAATGGTGTTTATCTGCGATGGGTAGATAGACATGGATTTGTGCAGTATTACCTATTCAAGACTGGCGATGATATTTACCAAACAAAGGCAGAAGGTCAAGAAATGAACATAGACTATGAAACGTGGTATGATTTCGGAAATGTGCAAGTGCAACAACGAAAGAGCATGACGCGAAGCATTAAGGCAGGTGCAAGCCTTGTAGATCAAGAAACATTCGATATGCTGACAAGTATCTATTCTTCGCCATTGGTTGAGTTGTGGTATGATAACGAATGGTTGCCTATACGCATTGCGGATGCAACAATAACCAAAACAAGCAAGCCATTGCAAGATATAGAGATTGAAATATTAATGCCAAAAATGATAACACAGAGCCTATGAGATATGAATTATACATAGACGAAAGAAGGGTGGACTTGTCGGATGATAACATAGCCTTGAACTACAAGAGCAATCTGTTATCCGACATTACCAAGATTGTGAGCAACAATAGCTACACAATCAAGCTGCCCAAGACGAGCAACAACATGGCATTGTTTGGTCATGCTGAAATGGTTAGTTCAAGCACGCGCTTTCCCTACGTTAGCCACAATGGGATATTATTCCGCGATGGCATTGAGATAATCAGAGGTGCATCGGTGGTGTTGTTGAAGATAGGCGATGGGATAGAAATCGCGCTTGTATGGAACGATACAAAAGCCTTCAACAAGATGATAAGCGAGGGCGCATCCCTTCGAGATATGCCGACAGAGAGCGAAAGGGTGGTGTGGAAGTTCTACTACAACCATGAGAACGAGTACTACCCGATTGATAACTACGGATGGGGATTGCCCCCAATGGGCGATGATAACTACACCGCACATCCATGCGTTAAGGTTAGCAAGATATTATCTTGGATGGAAGCCTACAATGGTGTGAAGTTTAACATACCAACAGAGCGACAAGCATTTATCAATAGCTTGGTTGTGCCGTTGATAAGCAAAGAACCCGATGCAAACTTGAATCCTGGCACTAAACTTAACTTTAGGCGCGATTTTAGCAACGCGAATTGGGTAAACTTGAACTATATCAGCTATCAACCCGAAGGAAGTATAGACGAGGAGTTAGGCTCAATGCAAAATGATGGCTTGCGGACATCCTTCCGAGTGGCGCAAGACATGGAGAACGTGTCGCTTTACTTCAATATATGGCTAACGATTGACAATGTTATTGACTTGCGCGACTTGAATGTGAGAATATCAGCAACCAACGGCACATCACCAGCGCGTGATATATATTTCGGTAAGGCATTGGTAAGGGAAACATCAACAGGGTTGAGTGTAAGCGCAGGCGGACACTTATCGGGTGTTCAGTTATTCGCTGACGAGTATATTCATGTGGGGATATTTGCACCTCAAGGAAACTACACCGCTGATGGTTACATGAACATGGAACTTTCCTTGTTACCTACCGAATTGAAGAAAGGCGATTACTTCCCACTGGTTAAGAACTTGCCCGACATGAAGCAAGTTGATTTCTTGAAGGCGATTGCACAGATGGCTGGGATGTATGCTTATCCAGATAAATCGGGTAACATTACCTTCGTGACCTTTGAATCGTTGTACAACAACAAGGCTATTGCACAAGATTGGACGGACATCGTGGTGGAGCAAGAAGATGAACTTGCAAGGAATATTGAATATACATTGAACGATACCGCACAACGAAACTGGTACAGATACAAGGAAGATTCATCGTACCGCTACAAGACGAATGGAGATGCCTATATCCAAGTGAACAATCGCACACTTGAAGCCGAGAAGGATGTTGTAGAGTTACCTTTTGCAGCTTCACTGAACGATTTTGTCATGGCTTATTCGTACAAGGTAGGCGAAGAATCGAACTACGAAGGAAGCGAAGATAGAATATTTGTGATGTACACAACGGAAGAAGGCGGTTTCACGCGCTATTATGCTACGTTTAATAGCCTTGAATGGGGGCAGCTATTGTTCAACCACTATGCGGAGTATAGCAAAATGCTTGCCGATACGAAAGTGATAACAGAGTATGTAAACCTTTCGAGCATAGATCTAAAAAACGTGCAGATGAATGTTCCTATTTATCTCGGTCAGCATGGCGCGTACTTTGCGATTGTAACAATCGTAACAAAAGAGAATGATATTTGCGAAGTAAAACTTGTTAAAATGTAAAGATATGGCAGAAAATGTAGAAAGAGTACTGGATATCAAAGTCAATTATGGCGAAGCTATCAAGGCAATAGCTGAATACCAAACCGCCATTGATGGCATGAAGAAGAACGAAAGCGAGTTAAAGGATGAACTTGCAAAAGGAAATATAACTCGCCAGGAATATAACGAGAAGATGACCGAATCAAAGGTAAAGACAAACGAGTTGAAAGCGGCTCAAAAGGTGTTGCAAAACCAAATGGATGGGCAACTGAAAGTGGCCAGGGATTTGAACGAGGTGCGCAAGGCCGCCGACCAAATTGTAGGGAAAGAGGTGCGCTCAATCAAGGAAGCAACCGAACAGAATAGAATACTTCGGGAAGCGGTAAGGAACATTACCGATGAAGAAGAAGGCGCATACGAATTAAGGCAAAAGCTGAACAGACAGATAGAAGTAAACACAGATTACATCAGAAGAAACTCTGATGCGTATGTTCAGCAGAAGATGAATATCGGAGCCTATAAGGAAAGCATCTTGCAATCCGTAGCAGCATTGAAACAAGGCGGCATGACAATGGATTCAGTAGGTATCATTGCAAAGAACTTTGCAAATATTCTGAATAAGGATATGCGCTCGGGTTTTGCTTCCCTTGTAACAAGTGGAGAACGATTGACTGGTGTCTTGAAGTTAGTTAGAACGGCAATGCTTGCGGTTCCTATCATGGCGATAGTAACGGCTCTTGCATCGTTGGCAGCAGCTTTCACACGCACACAAGCAGGCTCGGAGGGTTTTCAAAAGATTATGGCCGGTATCGGTGCAACCTTTGATGTGGTGCTTGACCGATTAGCAACCTTTGGCAATGCGGTTGTGAAGTTCTTTAAGGGCGATTTTAGCGGAGCGGCAGAAGAAGCGAAGAAAGCCTTCACGGGTATTGGCGAAGAAATAAAGAACGAGTATGAAGCTGCAAGCAAGTTAAAGGCCGAAATGATTGCCATTGAAAAGGCTGAAACACTACTCAATGCACAAAGAGCGAAATCAAGAGCCGAAATAGAGAAGTTGAAGTTTGCCGCAGAAGATGCATCACGATCTAACGAAGAGCGAATGAGGGCGGCACAAGCTGCATTCAGTTTGGAGCAAGATTTGGAGAAGAAACAAATGGATTTGCAGAAACGCAGAATTGCGAATATGCTTGGATATACCGAAGTGACGAAAGAAGTACTTGATGTTATTGAAGAGTTAGGCAAGGAAGGAGCGGATGCAGATGCAATCATTTCCAAAATAGGCTTGTCAGAATCAACACTTGCCGACCTTCAAGATTTAAGTGCCGAGGTGGTTAATCTGTACGATATGCAAGAATCATCATTGACACGACAGATTGAATTGAACAACAAGCTGAATGCTTTACGCAAAGATGGAATAGACATTGAAGCCGAGCGGATGGGTATCAGTCAGGAAGAAATGGAAAAACGTGCGGCACTGATTGAAGAAACACTTCGACAAGAAGCCGAGCAAGCTGGTGGACTGACCGCCGTAATAGAGAAGATGCATCAAGAGAGTGTTGCGAAAGGCGAGGAACTGATGCAGAAACAACGTGAGCAAAGCTTATCCCATGCGGATGAATATGCGCATAAATATGTGGAAATTGAACGAGCTAAAGAAGAAGCAATGGCCGAGATTACGGGCGGATTGATTGAGCTTACACAAGAGATAGGCGAGAATAACAAAGCCTTTGCGATGGCAAGTAAAGTGCTTGCACTGGCCGAAATCGCCATCAATACCGGCAAGGCTATTGCGGCTGGTGTTGCACAAGCGCAAAGTGTACCATTCCCCGGCAACCTTGCGGCCATTGCAACAACCATTGCAACTGTAATGGCTAACATTACCCAAGCAATTAAGACCGTAAAGAGTGCCAAGTTTGCAACGGGTGGCGATGTTGTAGGAGCTGGAACGGGAACGAGCGATAGCATACCTGCAATGTTATCTAATGGCGAATCGGTGCTTACCGCTAATGCAACAAGTATGTTTGCTCCGTTGTTATCAACCTTTAATCAGATGGGCGGTGGTGTGCCTATCTACGGACAACAAGCAGGCAGCCAAGCAATGGGCGAAGATATGCTTGCACGAGCATTTGCAAAGGGTGTGGCGAACCTTTCGCCAGTTGTAAGTGTTGAAGAAATCACAAGAGTTACTAACCGAGTTAAGGTATTGGAAAATTTGGGTGTAGGATATGAAGGCGTTTGAGTTACTTATAATCAACAAGTCAATGATTGAATTGCTTGCCAAGAATGACCTTGATGTGGGCGATGTGAAGTACATTGAAGCTTATCAAGAATATTCAAGGCTGATGGCGGAAGGTCACAAGCAGTTGTATGTGATTCAGTATATTGAGGACGAATACGAAATCAGCAAATCAACCATTAAGCGGCTGATTAAGAAATTCGGCAAGGATGTAGAACTTTAAGAAAGGGTGGGCGAAAGCCTGCCTTTTTTTATTGGTTCAGTGTGTGAACCCAAGAAATCAAAACATAAATCGTTAATCACTTGGATATAAAGTAATTTTGTTGCAAACAAAAGAGAGAATATGGCGAAGTTATACATCAACAAGGACATTGCTTCTGATGACAGCAAGATGGCTTATTGGTTAAGTGGCGAAGATTGCATTACCTACAATGACATTCAAGCCTTTCTTGATTCAGTAGGCGATGACAACCGCATAGATGTGGAAATCCATTCGTGCGGTGGTAATTGCATTGAGGGATATGCTATTTACGATGCGTTGAGAGTGTCGGGCAAGGAAATCGCGTGTACGGTTGTCGGCACTTGTGCATCAATGGCAACGGTTATCCTACTTGCTGCACCGCTTGAACGCAGAGCAATGTACCAAAACGCGAGGTTGCTTATTCACAACCCATTCATACCCGAATTGGGCAAGGCAACCATTGACACATTGAATAGTGCGCTTAACTCGTTGAATAGCGAGAAAGAGAGAATGCTTAATATCTACACCGAGCGCACTGGTAGATCAAGAGAAGATTTGGAAGCGCAGATGGCTACGGATGATTGGTTCGGTAGTGAAAAGGCTATCGAGTTGGGGTTCGTTTCATACGTTGTGCCTGCTGCATCCGCTTCGGTTAGTAACAATAAAAACAAAACAGAAATGAGCGAAAAGAAAGAAAAACCAAGTGTAGCGGAAGCATTCCGTATGCTTGGTGTAGCTTTGGGTGTTGTTAAGGATGCAGAAGCAACCGCAGAACAACCCGAAGTTGTAAGTATGACAATCACTACTGTTACAGGTACAGAATTAGTGGTTGAACGTGAGGAAGGCGAACCGCAAGTAGGTGATGCAGCATCTCCCGATGGCGAACACGTTCTCGAAGATGGAAGAACAATCGTTGTTGAAGGTGGTGTGATTACCGACATCAAGTCAGCCGAAGAAGAAGTAATCGAGGAAGAAGTAGAAGAAGCGAAAGCCGATGACACACAAGCCTTGAAGGATGAGATTGCTTCACTGAAAGCTGAAATTGAAACCTTGAAATCGAATGCCAAGAGCGATGAAGATGCGCAAGTATTGGCGAAGGTTCAAGAAGCTGGCGGCATCGAAAAGCTAATCAACGCAGCAGCATCTAAGTATGTCCCTGCTGCAAGAACATCAACTAACAACATTGAGAAACAAAGCCTTGTGGAGCAAAAACTTGCAGAAGCAAGAGCAAAACAAAACAAACGATTTAACAAATAAAGGAGGACAAAATTATGACTATTTTAGAAAGTGTAGCAAACTTGACAAAAGACAATGGCGCAATCAAGAATTTGCGCGACCTTTTGGTGATGACTAACTTCACAGACGAAGTATTGGAGAACTTCTTCACATTCCGCCAACGTGTGCAGAATGGAGAGAAGCTCGGTTGGATTGGCGAGATGGATGAAATCGGTTGGAAAGGTGCTGGTTGTAAGCCAGACTACGTTAAACCGAACATCGCAGCCGCAGAAAAGGAATGGAGCATTGGCGATTGGGAAGCTCCTCTTGAATGGTGCTACAAAGAATTCGAGAACACCGTTGCCGAATACGCATTGAAGGCTGGCACAGATATTGGCGACTTGACATCAACCGACATCATGGATGTGGTTATCTATCCAGCATTGCAAGATGCTATCCGCAAGATGATGTGGCGCATCATTTGGTTTGGCGATGAAAACGCAGCCAATATTGGTGATGGTGGTGTAATTACCGCTGGAATGGATGTTGATTTGTTCAAGCCTACTGATGGTGTATGGAAGAAGTTGTTTGCAGTTGCAACTGCTAATGCAACACAACGTGTAACAATCGAAGCCAACGAAGAAGCTACATATGCCGCTCAAATGAGCAAGATTAAGGAACCAGGTGTTGCAATCGGTATCTTTGATGCATTGCTTGAAAATGCAGACCCACGCATTGCCACTATGGAAGGTGCAGGCTTGTTCGTAACCAAGTCATTGGCTGATGCATTGACAAAGGACTTGAAGCGCGAGTACAAGGAAATCTTGACTTGGGAACAAATCTTCGATGGTGTGAAGGTTGCTTCTTACAATGGTACTAAAGTTTATTCAATCTCTATTTGGGATAGAATGATCCAAAAGTACCAAAACAATGGCACTGCATTGAATCTTCCTCATCGTGCATTCTTTGGTTCAGCAAAGAACATCTTCGTAGGTTCGCCAGCTAACGAGGTTATTTCTGACCTTGAAATTTGGTTCAACCAAGACGAGAGAACAACAAGAGCATACACTGCTGGTAAGCTTGGCACATTGCTCGGTGAAGATAACCTATTCCAAATCGCTTATTAATTCTGCTTATGGGAGTTTGTGATTATTCAATAAAAAGGGACATCGCACCATCGTGCGATGACCCTATTGTTCCTGGAGTAGAGCAAGAAGGTGTAATCTTCAATCGCTCGGATATTGACTTCTCTACCGTTAAGTTCAGTGAAAATCACAAGAACGTAATTGAAACACTTGCACTTAAGGCTGGTGCTAAAGGTTACAAGGTGGTAGTGTATGGTAATAGTCCCTTCAACGGAACAAATACCGCATTGGCAACTGGAACCTATCGAAACACCTTTACCAACACCGTGAACATGGTTATCCTTGATAACAATCCCGATGTTTGTTCAGATGTTATTGATGGCTTGGCTAATGGCGAGTTTGTGGTTATTCTTGAAAACAAGAGCAAGAGCCTTAATGCAACCGAAAAAGGATATTCAGCTTTCCAAGTCTATGGCTACTATCAAGGTTTGAACGCAGCCGAAATTGCTAACGATAAGTATAGCGAAGAAACTGAAGGCGGCTGGAGTGTTTCACTTACTGAAACAAAAGTTCCTAAGTCAGCTTTATTCTTGTTCAAGACTGATTATGAAGCAACCAAATCAATGGTTGCAACATTGACCGCAGAAGCACAATGATAGAAGCTACCAAAAATAGATTGAAGGAGTTAAGCGGCAAGTCCGCTTACTCCTTTGAAGAAAAAAAAGAAATCGAAGCACTATATACAGAAGTGCTTGATAAAACCTTCGTTAAGACATCGTGCAGCAATTGTTATCACGATGCAACGATTGAAATGTATTCCTACTTAAATCGCCACAACAAGATGAAAGAAAAGACATTATACGCGCTTAAGAATGGCGCATTATTGCAACTTGGTTTCGGTAAGGGCGACATGATTACCAACGCAAACCTCACAGATAAACTTGCGGAAAAATACCTTCGTATGAACCCCAACGGACACATATTTTTCAGTAAGTTACCCGAAGATTGGAAAAACCGAATCTTCGCAACAAAGAAAACAAAGAAAGCTAAAGAATAATGAGAGTAAAAGACCTACGGAAGAAATCAAGCAAGAGAATTGACACAACCTACGTTAGTTCGCTTGGCATACAGACTTACGGAGAAGATAACCTCTATCCGCAGGTCTTGAACAATATAATCGCGGCAAGTTCTACTGGTTCGGGATGTGTGGAACGTTTAGCCAACTTTATTGAAGGTAACGGATTGCGCAATTTAGATTTGTCTGAATTGGTAATCAACCGCAAGGGCGACACAATGGATGATTTGCACACCTTAATTTGCAGCGATGTGGCTAAATTCAATGGTTTTGCAATCCATGTTAATTACAACATCTTCGGGCAGATCGTTGAACTTCAATACGTGCCATTCGAGAATTGCCGATTAGTGGAAGAAGATGATAACGGATATGTGTCGCACATTGTCCTTCATCCCGATTGGACTGGTGCAAAAACACGTAACGGAAAGCTGCTCCGTGTAGATAAGCGAAATTGTGACTACATCAATGTATTCAACCCCAACAGAGAAGTAGTGCTGGCGCAAATTGAAGCGGTAGGCGGTATTGAATATTACAATGGTCAGTTGTTGTGGGTAAGCATGGCTGGAAAGAACACCTATCCAACTGGTAAGGGCGATGCAGTAGCAACGGAAATGAGTACCGATGAAGGCTTGTCTAATGTTAAGTACAGAAACGTAAGAAATAACTTCCTTCCTGCTGCTATGATTATCACGAAGAGAGGTTCTAACCTTGAGAATTACTCCGATAGACCGAGTATGCAAGGCGATGATTTCTCGGACACATTGGTACAACTTCAAGGCGATACTAATGCTGGTAAGCTGATGGAAATTACCCTTGAGAATGACGAAGAAAAACCCGAAGTTCTACATCTTAACGCGCAGAACTACGATAAGGAGTTTACCGTTACCGATTCATCCGTAATTGAACGTATCTATGCTGCATTCGGGCAAGAAGCTTGGTATTGCATCCGCATAGGTAAGGTAGGCTTTTCGGGCGACATCCTTGAAGATGCATTTGAGTACTACAATTCTATCGTAAGTAAGCAACAACGATTGATTGAGCGAACATTTAGAGCAGTTTTTAAGCACTGGCACACACCAGTTGCTGATGATTTCAGTGTAGAACCATTAAGATATATCCGCAATGCTACTACTACAATACAATGAGATAGCCGAATATGCAAGAGATATGAGCATTCACATGGACGAGAAGCGCGTAAATGCGTTTATCCGTGAAGCCGAGAACATAGATCTAAAGCCAACATTAGGTTATTTGCTTGAAGAAATCAAGAAAGAGCCTTCAAAATATACCATTCTTCTTGAAGGTGGGGAATACAAAACCGAATGTGGCGAAAAGAAAGTGCTTGTCGGCTTGAAAGCTGCACTTGCATACTACACTTATTCGCGCATCATTAAGAGTGGCGACCTAAATATCGCGCGTTTTGGCGCGGTGTATAAAGAAGTGAACGAATCATCAAGACCGAGCGAGAAAGAGCGCGTAATCGCTTCTAACGATGCTTATTCGGTGGCTAATCGTTACCTTCAAGAATGTGTAGAATATCTTGGAAGCTGCAACTGCAACAAAAGAACAATTAAATCGAACAGAATTGTCTATAAAGTGTTAGGAGATTAAAGAAATGGCTAAATCATACGAAGAAGTAAAGGATGTAATATCCGTAATCAAGAACGAAGTAGAAGATGGCAGAAATACCGCTCAACGTGTAGGCGGTGCAATGGATGACATTGTAGAATATGCGAATGAAAGTCTTGAAGCACAGGAACAACGCATCAACGAAGAATTTGTAGGCAATATGTTTACTATTCATGGTGTAATAAGTAAAAAAGCAGGTAATATTGTTACATCTGAAGAACCCTTATTTTCAACCGATTACTTGCCCATCGATAAGAGTAATGATATTATAATTATCGGTGCTGCTAACACTGATAATTATGCTCCTTATGCTTTCTATGACGAATATTTTGATTTTATTAGTTCTTATAATGGCGAATCTGCACCAGATAGAACATATACTATCAACAAGTCTGATATCCCATCTAATGCAGTTTACATCCGTTGCAGCCACAATTCATCGGTGGATGAATCTAAAATAACTGGAGTAAACCTTACATCTGTCATATCAGCAGGAATTAGAAAAAATGCGAAGAGTGGATATGGTAATGATAGTGGTGTTATAACACAAGAAATACTAACTGCAACAATGAGTGGAAATCCATTTAATTTTGAGGGCGGTGTTGCTAAAACAACAGGACTTGATTATAGCAACAGTACTTATGTCCGCACAGATTACATCTTGCTTAATCATGATTGTGACATATATGCCAGCGGTGCGAATAGTGCAAGTACAGGTAGATTGTGGTTCTATGACAAAGACAAGATGCCGATAAGTAGTTATCTTGGCGAAGAGAGTGGCGCGAAATATTACGACTTATATGTTGTAGATAAAAAGGATTTCCCAAAAAATGCGGTGTACTTCCGTTGTTCTGCATCGGTTAGCGGTAACAAGAAGTTTATTGTTATCAATTCTTCGTTATCGTCTATTGGTGTTAATGAAGGTAAAATTGTTGAAAAGGTAAATTTGTGTCCACAATACATTGAAAAGGTTGTAGGTAAGAATCTTCTATTCCCCAAAGAGTTCCTTTATGGATATTCGTATAGTGCTGACTCTGGTTATATACAGAAGGAAAGTGGTATAATGTCTAACAAGTTGCGATTATCGCCCAAGACTTATACAATTCAAGGTGTTAGACCATTCTCTTCTTTGGTTGGTCGCGTATGTTGGTTCAATGACAAGGATGAATATATAGCGAATGATAAGATAACACTTGATGAAGATGGTGTTGGCCAGTTGGTAATAGAAGCAGGGGATAGCAAGTATTACAATGCTGCATATTGTAGAGTGTTGTTACAGTATAATGCTGATTATCCTTTTAATGTGAATGTTGCTCAATTTGAAGAGGGCGAAACTGCAACAGAATGGGAAGAGTGCAAGACTGAACTTGTTGAAAATCCTCGTTATATAAGAGATGAGAAATTGTGTTTATTGACAGGCGCATCTAATGCGGTTGCAGGTAATGGCTGGTTTGAGAATGCTTGCGAAATGCTTGGTTATAAGCATAGGAATGTGGCGGTAAGTGGCGAATCGGTGATGCAACACGCAACGAAGGCATGGCGAGGGCTTATCTATAATGCTGATGGTACATTAACTAACAATGTTGATGGTAATGGAAAATTCGTTGGCTTGTACACTGCGGAAGAACTGGAAGATATGGATGTGCTTGTGACAAGCCATACACATAATTATGATGTGAGCTTTGAAGGCGAGACCTACACCCCTATTGAATTACTCAATGGTTATTACGATGCGAGTGGAAAGTTTACATTGAATAAATCTTATTTGTCGCAGAAATATGTTGTTCGTGCCAACAAGGAACTTCGTATTAGCACATTCTGTAAGTATTCAGCTATACCTTATGTTATCTTCCTTGATGCTGAAGGTAATGTATTAGCTACTGACATCATACCAAGTGATACATCGGTAGGCGAATCAGTTGTAGATAGGGTTGTTATAACTCCAAACGCAACTTGCTATATGGTTGTTAAGACGGTGGCATCTGTTCCCTGCATTAAGGTGTTAGGAACTACAAGTGTTTTGAAGAAAACCGTACAAGAGTATGAATCAGTTGGTTATGACGAAAATAACAATCCATTATCTGTTGTTATGGATAAGAGTAATAGTAGTCATAGAATTGTTCCTTATGGCGGTAGTGGCGCATCTGGTACATTAGAGCCTAATAACACCATTAACGAGCGATATGCGGCTGGTTATGATTACCTGTTGAAAAAGTATGCGTATGACTGCTATATGTTGAAGTTCAACCCACAATCAAAATGGTATGGCAGTCCGTTTGGCAAACCTTGTAATATTGTGATATGTTCTTATTGGCACGATGGATACAAAGTATTCAATGGATCTGCAAAGGTTCTTGCTAAAAGACATGGTGCATTGTATTGCGATATTGCTGGTCAAGTAGGATTTAGTTATATGCAAACCGATCCGACTGATGATAATTCGTTGAGAATATCACGATTGTATTGCAACAATTCATCGGGTAACGAGGAAGATATTCCTATTGATGGTGTGATGTACACTAAAATGGGTTGGCATGCAACAAGAGATGTTAATTCCCCGTTGATGTTAAAGCGAGGTAAGATATTGTCTGAATCGTTATTAATTGCTTGCGGAGATAAGTAACAATCGCAGTAATGGGATTGTTTGAATAGTGTTTAACCAATAAAAATATAGTTATGGATTTGAATTTTAGAAACGAAGAAAACAAATGGGTTGCTGAATTCCAAGCAACAAGTAATTTTAACCTTCACATTGAAAGAACAGGTTTAGGCAGTATTGTTGTAAGCCAACGCGGTACAGACAATGGCGAGTATGACACTGCATTTATAGAAACTCGCTACGAAGGTCAGAGAGTGTTTGATTGCGACTTTGGCGCACTGGTATTCCCTAAGTGGATAAAGGTGATAAGTGGTAGTGAGGTAATCAAGGGTGTGGTAACATTTAGTGCGTAAGTTATGAGGAAGAATATGCTTAATGTAGCCTATCTGAATGGCGCAGGCGGTATTGCCATTGGTGGTGGTTCTGCTGGTGGTGGCGGTGGTAGTAGTTCTAAGGGTTGGACTGGTCATGCTGATGTGCAAGGCTTGAAGGCTATTGGTTGGACTGACGAGGATATTGAATACTATCAAGCGCATGGTGTGAATTGGAACGAGGAGGATGATGCGTATCATAAAGTTCCCGAAGATAATATTGCGTTGTATGGGGTGCTGAATGTGAACAATATATCCACTTACAAGGATAGGATTGTGTATCTGCCGAAGATTGATACAAGTGGGGTGACGAGTATGAATTATAAGTTTAATGGTTGTCAAATTCTTGTTGCAATTCCGCAGTTAGATACAAGCAGTGTAACGAGTATGAGTGAAATGTTCAATAATTGCTATTCTCTTGTTTCCATTCCGCAGTTGAATACAAGCAGTGTAACGAGTATGAGTAGTATATTCAAAAATTGCTATTCTCTTGTTTCCATTCCGCAGTTGAATACAAGCAGTGTAACGAGTATGAGTAGTATGTTCAGTAATTGCTATTCTCTTGTTTCCATTCCGCAATTAGATACAAGTAAGGTTACTAATATGAGCAGTATGTTCAGTAATTGCTATTCTCTTGTTTCCATTCCGCAGTTAGATACAAGTAATACAGAGTATATGCTTAGTCTGTTCAGTAATTGTTATTCTCTTACTGCCATTCCGCAGTTGAATACAAGTAGGGTTACGGATATGAATAGTATGTTAAATTATTGCTATTCTATACAAACCGCTAAAATTAAAAACGTAAAATTGGCATTGCAAGTGAAGAATACATCATTATTAAACAAGGAAAGTTTGCTCTACATTATTAACAACGAGGCTGCTACGAGTGCAATTACGATAACATTGAGTAGTTACATCTACGATAAGTATGTGAACGATGCAGATGTAGTGGCGGCATTGGCTAATCATCCTAACATTTCAATAGCTAAATAGTATGAAACAGAAACTGACAGAGATAAAGGCGAGTGAGGGAATGTATCTTACTCAATCGGGCGAGGTAGGCGAGATCCGTGTGTTTGTAACCGCGATTAAGGGTATTAACATCAACCCTTATGATTGGCGCGAAGCTACTTTGTATGAGAAGGAGCAATGGGATAAGGCTCACGAAGAGGTTGTAGCCGAGTGATAAAAAATCCCCCTACTATCTTCGCAGACTTCGGGGGGAAGAACATATTTAACTTTGCAAAGGTAGTAATAATTTGATAGATATATGATAAAATGGAGAAATCATTAGTAACGCAGACAATTAACGGGACTTTCGGG